>Ga0185299_10001349_pt1 | contig 48732 bp, 47 predicted proteins | sample PaiPotPPA55metaG_FD_128002 | JGI IMG/M metagenome (GOLD analysis project Ga0185299, IMG submission 128002) | Iron sulfur acid spring bacterial and archeal communities from Banff, Canada, to study Microbial Dark Matter (Phase II) - Paint Pots PPA... ... | reverse complement strand
GCGCGCGCGGGAGCGGGGTGGGCAGCCTTCCAGCTTGCGCGCTATCCGCTGGCCGAGCGCTATCTGCAAGCCGCGGTGGCCGCCAATCCACAGGATACCCATAGTGCAGAGCGGCTCATGACGACGGAACTCCTGTTGCACATGGATCCGTTCCGGCGGCAGATCTCCGAGGACGAGCGCGCCCGGCTCGTAGTTGACGCGTTCGCGGTAGCGGGACGGCGGCTGAGTTCTTGTGCGACACCGAAGGCAGCGGCGGCGTCCACAGCATCAGAACCGAGCTTGGCCGACAACTGGGCCAAGATGAAGCCGCAAATTTCCGAGCAGCAGCTGCGGCAAAATCCCGATCTGCTGGAACAGGCGATGGACCTGGTGTTCGAGATCGAGCGCCAAACCAGCGCGACATGCGGAACACCAAGCAGGGCGGATCTGGCGCTGCTGCTGCTCGCAAAACTGCATGAGGGAACTTAGGGTGGATTTGAATTCTGAACCGGGAATCTTAACGGACGTTGCCGTCAATGACGGTCAGGCAGCAGCCACCAAACCTGTCAAGCGGCGCTCTCCTAAAGCTCTTGTGCAAGCGATGTTTCGCGAAGAGCGTTTTTTTCTGATCCTTTCCGTGTTCATCGGAATTTACTCGGGACTGGCGGTGGTCTGTTTCCGGTTTGCAATTGGATGGTGCCGGCTTTATTTGTTGGGGTCGGGAGCGGTGTTGTCGCCGACGCGACTTTTGCTGGCGCCTACGCTCGCGGGATTGGTGATTGCAGTACTGGTGATTCATGTTTTTCCGCTGGCTCGCGGAAGCGGAGTGAATCAGACCAAGGCGGCGCTGTATATCTACAACGGCTACATTCCGTTTCGTACAGCGGTCGGGAAGTTTATTACGGCTGCGCTGGCGATTGGATCGGGACATTCGCTGGGGCCGGAAGATCCGTCGTTGCAGATCGGGGCTTGCCTGGCTTCGGTGTTGGGACGGCGGATGCGGTTGTCGCGGGATCGGATGCGGCTGATTGCGCCGGTGGGCGCGGCGGCGGGACTGGCAGCGGCATTTAACGCACCGATTTCGGCGGTGCTTTTTGTAATCGAAGAAGTGATTGGGCGATGGACGGCGGGGATTCTCGGATCGGTCGTGCTGTCCGCGGTTTCGAGCGTGGTGGTGATGCGGTGGTTTTTGGGGTCGGAATCCTTGTTCAGGATTCCGTCGGTGCAGCTGGAACGGCCTTCGGAGTTGATCGCATACGCCATCCTCGGAATTGTGGGTGGGGTGGCTTCGGTTTTGTTTTCGACAGGCATTGCCACGTTGCGGCCGAAGTTCAAGGCGTTGCCGCTGTGGACGCAGTATTTTCAACCGGCCATGGCGGGGCTGCTGATTGGGATCATTGCAGTTTTAGGCGCGCCGCAGGTGATGGGAGCTGGGTACGAGGCAATCGATGAGGCCATGCACGGACGGTTTACGTGGCAATTTCTGGCTGTGCTGGCGGGGTTGAAGATTGTTGCCACGCTGCTTTCGTTCGTGAGTGGAACGCCGGGAGGAATGTTCGCGCCGACTTTATTTATTGGGGCGATGCTGGGAGCGTCGGTAGGCGGAGTCGAGCATATTCTGCTGCCGCATTTGAGCGGGTCGCCGGGGACGTATGCGCTCGTCGGAATGGGAGTGCTGTTCGCGGGATTCTTGCGGGCGCCGATGACGTCGGTGTTCATGGTGCTGGAGGTGAGCGGGAACTACTCGATTATTCTTCCGGTGATTGTGGCGAATACGATCGCGTATGTGATTTCCCGCGGGCTGCAGCCGATTGCGATTTTCGACGTATTAACGCGGCAGGACGGGCTGGAATTGCCGTCGATGGAAGAACAGAGGGAAGAGGGCATTCTGCGGGTGGAGGATGCGATGCGTCCGGTGGACGGTTCGGTGCTGGATGCGCAAGAGACGGTGGACGAGGCGCTGCGGGCTGCGGAATCTTCCGCTGTCGAGGAGTTTCTGGTGCGCTTGAGCCCCAGCGGATGGAACAGCGTGACCAAAGAGCAACTGCGTGCGATGGCGAAGGAGGGAAAAAACGGGGCGAGCTTGGGGTCTCAGTTGCCGATTCTACAGATTCCTTCGCTGCATCCCGACCTGCCGCTGGAGACGGCATTGCGGTATGTGGACCGGTGGCCGCTGGTGCCGGTGGTTAGCCGCGCTGACTTCCGGCAGCTTGAGGGCGTGATTACGCAGCGCGACGTACTGGAGCGATACCGGGAGTTTGGCGAGAGCTAGAGACAGGTCCCGGATCTTGCCGATAAATGAAGTCGAAATCCCCACCCTATCGCGCTAAATTGCGGCGCGATAAGGGTGGGGCATCCGGCGCTGCCAATTTACCTTTCCGCTGAAGCTGCCGTTGACCGTGCCCGATGAACTGCGTTGACCCTTAAGGACTATCGGTGCTATCTGTATACTCCGCAAAGGGTGAATGGGAATGAGAACGGTTAAAGCTGTCCAGAAAAAGACCGATGAAACACCCAGCCTGCCTAAAGCCCCGACGGGCATCCAGGGCCTGGATGAGATTACGAAAGGCGGTTTCCCGCGCGGGCGGCCCACGCTCATCTGCGGCAGCGCGGGAGCGGGCAAGACTTTGTTGTCGATGGAGTTCCTGGTTCGCGGTGCCATGGAATACAACGAACCCGGCGTTTTTATGGCGTTTGAAGAGACCGCGTCTGAGCTCGCGCAGAATGTTCGCTCGCTGGGTTTTGACCTGGATGAATTGGTGAAAGAAAAGAAGTTGGCAATCGATTTCGTTCGCATCGAGCGCAGTGAGATTGATGAAACAGGGGACTACGATCTGGAGGGGCTATTCATACGGTTAGGCGCGGCCATTGACAGCATTGGAGCGACTCGGGTGGTGTTGGACACGATCGAGAACCTGTTTGCCGGATTGCAGAATCAGGGCATCTTACGCGCAGAATTGCGAAGGCTGTTTCGTTGGCTCAAAGACCGGGGCGTGACGGCAGTGATCACCGCCGAACGCGGCGACGGGACTCTAACCCGGCACGGGCTGGAGGAGTATGTTTCCGATTGTGTGATCCTGCTTGACCATCGCGTGATTGACCAGGTTTCTACCCGGCGCTTGCGGATTGTCAAATACCGGGGAACGGCGCACGGCACGAACGAGTATCCTTTCCTGATCGATGAGGACGGTTTCAGCGTTCTGCCGGTCACCTCGCTGGGATTGCAGCATGAGGTCAGTGAGGAGCGGGTTTCGAGCGGCATTCCGCGGCTGGATACGATGCTGGGAGGCAAAGGATTCTACCGGGGCACGACGATTTTAGTTTCAGGGACCGCAGGAACGGGCAAGACAAGTATGGCGGCGCACTTTGTGGATTCGGCTTGCCGGCGGGGCGAGCGCAGCCTCTACTTCTCGTTCGAGGAGTCTCCCGGCCAACTGATTCGGAACATGCGATCCATTGGTTTGAATTTGGAGCAATGGGTCAAGAAAAACCTGCTGCAGTTTCATTCGAGCCGGGCAATGTTTTACGGATTGGAAATGCACCTTGCAGTCATCCACAGAACCGTTGAGCAGTTCAAACCACAAGTAGTCGTTCTCGATCCAGTCGGCAGCCTAGTACAAGCTGGAAACCGGAATGACGCGCACAGCATGTTGATCCGGCTGATCGATTTCCTGAAGCAAAGAGGAATTACAGCCTTGTTGACTAATCTGACTTCAGGAGGAGGCGCTCTGGAAAAAACCGACGTCGAAATCTCTTCCATCGTGGATACGTGGCTGCTGATGCGCGATATTGAACTGGAAGGCGAGCGCAACCGCTCGTTGTATGTTCTGAAGTCGCGCGGCATGGCGCATTCCAACCAGCTCAGGGAGTTCCTGCTCACGGAGGGGGGCATCGATCTGCTGGATGTGTATGTGGGGCCGGGAGGGGTGCTCACGGGATCGTCTCGTCTTTCGCAGGAAGCACGGGAACGGGCAGCGGCGTTGGAACGTCAACAGAATGAGAAGCGCAGGGAGCGGGACAGGCTACGGAAACGGGAAGCGCTGGAAGCGCGTATCGCAGCGCTGCGCAAGGAGTTCGAAGTGGATGACGAGGAGGCAGAAGCATCCTCAGCCCAGGAAGGATTGCGGGAACAGGTTAATATGGAGAACCGCAGCAACATGGCCCGCAGCCGGAAAGCCGATGGGGCCGGCGAATCTATGCTCTCCAAGAAAGCATTGAGGGGATAGATGAAAAAGTCATTCAAAAACACCGAAGCGCCACCTCTTAGTCTTCAGGAAATTGCGGAGACGAAGGAAGGCAAAGAGCCGGGGCCAGGCGAAGTTTGGGAGCTTCGCTTGTACGTTGCCGGACAAACTCCACGCTCAGTCGCGGCTTTCGCCAATCTCAAGAAAATATGCGAAGAACACTTGGCGGGGCGGTACAATATTGAAGTGGTCGATCTGGTGAAGCACCCGCAGTTGGCAGCGGGCGATCAGATCCTCGCCATTCCTACACTGGTGCGAAAATTACCTCAACCTCTGCGTAAGATCGTGGGCGATCTTCGCGATACGGAACGGGCATTGGTGGGTTTGCAATTGCGTCAGGCTCCGTTGGAAAAATAGAGATCGAATCAGCATTGGCAAAGTCTGGTATTTGATGAAGGGCCCCATGAACAGCGATACGCATCAATTGCTCCACAGTACGCAACTGATGGAAGAGGCCGAGGAGACGCTGCGCGCGATTCGGCACGGCACAGTGGACGCATTCGTCATTCAGGAGGCGGAGGGGCACCGCGTCTATACGCTGGAAGGATCGGACCTGCCCTACAGCACGCTGGTGGAGAAGATGCAGCAGGGCGCTGCCATGCTGGACGGCAAAGGCTGCATCGTTTACTGCAATGTGAGTCTGGCGAAACTCCTGGGCGTGTCGCGCGAGACGGTGGTTGGCCGATACTTGCAAGACCTCCTGAATCCTGGGGACCATGCCGCATGCCAACGGTTGCTGCGGGAGGCTCAAACCGCGCCGAGTGAAGGCGAAATGCACCTTCGTCTCGCAGACGGTGATGTCATCTCCGCTAATTTCTCGTTCACGGTGTTGTCGCGCGACAAGTCGGCAACTGGAGTTCTGGTCACGGACCTGACCATGCAGAAGCAACAAATGGAATTTGCGTCACGCCTGCAGCACGTGCAAGACGAGGAGCGCAAGCGCATCGCCCGGGACCTGCACGACAGCGTCGGTCAGTTGCTGGCAGCGATTGGGATGAATATCGCCCTGGTGCAGGCACAATCCCATAAGCTCGACGCCGAGGCAGCCCGAGCCGTTGCGGACAATGCGATGCTGGTGCAACGGGCTTCGGTGGAAATTCGTACGATTTCGCATTTGCTTCATCCGCCGCTGCTGGATGTTGCTGGCCTTGCGTCTGCAATTCGCTGGTATGTGGACGGATTCTCGGAGCGCAGTCGTATCAAGGTGGATCTCAGAATCCCCGACGATCTTGGCCGTATGCCTACCGACGTGGAAATTGCAATCTTTCGAATGATCCAGGAGTGCTTGACCAACATCCATCGGCACTCCGGGAGCGCCACCGCTGCAATCATGCTTAAGCAGGAAGGCACCTTGGCCATTGTTGAAGTTCGGGACAGCGGGAGAGGCATTCCGCTGGACAAACAACAAGAATTCACCGAACTCGGCCGCGGCGGCGTTGGACTGAATGGTATGCGTGAGCGCCTGCGGCAGCTGGGCGGCACTTTGGAAATACAATCCAAGGAAACTGGAACTGTGGTTACAGCCACGCTTCCGGTGAAACAAGCTGCGGTCTAAATAAAACGTCCCTTCCGTACCGACCAAAACAGCGAACAAGGGTGAGCACTCACTCGCTTCAATGTGCCCTAGGGGCGTTCGGCCATCCAAACATTGGCGCTGCCGCTGCTGACCAGCAGCGCGATGCTGTGGCCATCGCGCGAGGGGATGGCCCACCCAACAGTCATTTTTTTGGGACGCCAAACTGCACGGGCGTGGCCTTCGAGATCGATGTGCAATAGGGCGTTTCCTTCTTCGCGCACCGAAGTTGCCCACAAAGCTTTGCTGTCGGCCGCCCAGTCCAGCGATGCGATGCCTGGCCAACCGGAGATGGTTAACCATCGGTCGGGTCCGCCCTTGACGGGCACAAGATGAATTCGAGGTTCTTCATCGGCCCACTTTCCCTTTGCGATTGCGAGGGTTGTCCCATCCGGCGACAAGCTCCAGTTATAAAGTTGAGGAATGTCATCTTTTATCTGAAGCACCTGAGAGCCTTTTCCTTTGTAGGGATCGAAGGAAAAGAAGGTTAGCAGTCCCTCTGCCATGACGCTGTAAATGCACACCGAGGAGGGCTCCCGCGAACATTGATGATTGGTGATCCAGCTTGCGTTCACAATTTCCTGAGGAGTTCCACCGGCAAGGGGGACGCGCATTAACGGAACTGCGGAAGCTTTCTCCCCCCAATTGGGATAGATAACGTAGAGCAACTGGGTGCCGTCGGGACTCAAGCGCGGCTGCGCGACCGGTCGGTTACCGCTCATCAGGACCTCGGGCACAGCCTGGTTAGTGGCCTGCTTATAGATTTTGAAGGTGCCGGTGCGGTCGGACATATAGATCACCGCTTTGCTGTCCGGGGTCCAGTCGAAGGGCAAGTCCTGGCGATCGTCGAGAGTAAGCCGTTGCGGTTCGCCGATGATACCGGCGCCGTTCAGCCTGGCGACGTACACGTCGGGTTGTGGAATTCCTTTCAGATACGCGATGCGCTTGCTGTCCCCAGAAGTGCTGAGGCTGAGCACTTCGCCCGGGTCGTTGGTCAATCGCACCAGCGGAAGACTTGGCTTGCTTTGACGGTCCAGAGCGACTGACCAAAGGTTGGAGTCGAGTTGCCGGGGACGAGGCTCCAGCAACGTATAAATCAGACGTCCATCGGACGACCAGGCTAACGGACCGTCCAAACCGGCAAGCGACAGCACGCTGGTGACAGGCAGCACGACGCTGCCGGCCTGCTGTCTGTTCACGTCTACGATCTCAATGGCGCCGTTCGCACCATAACCGTAAGCGATTGAGGCTCGGGTGCAGGCGATGCGCCTGCCGTCGGGCGACCAGGCGGCGGCCCCGAACATATCTCCCTCGTGCCCGACGAGTTTATGAGGCTGCGAGCCATCAGCGCCGACCACCCAAAGCTCCTCGCGCAAGCGTTTGCCTCCGAGGAAAGCGATTTCCCTGCCGTCGGGGGACACGGCAGGAGAGTGGCCGTCGTCGATGAGTTTGCGGGCGCTTCCGCCCAGCGCGGAAATTTCCCAGAGATTCGATTGCAAGCCCTGGCCGGACAGAGCCACGACCATATGAGTGCTGTCAGGAAACCAGCCAATGGAGGCTGCCGCCAAACCCTGAGGTAACGCAATGGGATGGGTTTCTCCGCTGTCAATCTGACGAACGTAGAAACCGGTTTCGTCGGAGAAGGCGAGATAGCGGCCGTCATGCGAGATAGCGGCCGCCCGGACCCGGTCGTCGGCGGGATTCGCGGTCAATTGTGAGATATGCATCGCAGGCGGCGGATGCGGTCCCAGCAAGAGGCCCAATTTAAGCCCAAGAAGAACGAGAACGACTGCGCCCGCGCCAGCGAGAATCCACCAAATGTGAGAGCGCGCACTGGGCTGCGCAGGAGTCTCGATTGCTGTGGACTGAGTGGCACTGCCGTTGCCGGAATTAACGGGAGCGAGGAAACGATATCCCCGGCGAGCCACGGTTTCGACGAACCGGGGATTCTCCGCCGAGTCTCCAAGGGCGTCCCGCAGGCGGCGAATGGCGGCGTTCAGGCTGTGATCGAAATCGACGAAGGTATCGGCCGGCCAGAGACGGTTGCGCAACTCCTCGCGGGTAACGACTTCGCCGGGCTTCTCCAGAAGCTGAGTCAGTACCTGGAAAGGCTGCTCCTGCAGCTTGACCTTCAACCCCTGGCGGCGCAGTTCGCCGGCGCGCAGATCGAGTTCGTATACGCCGAAACGGCGGGTGCCGTTGCCCGTTGAACCGTTGGAACTGTCCACAATCCCGAAGTTTGGCACCCTCATTCTGTCACTCCCGCGTCACCGGACCCTGTAACCGTTTGACGTTTTGGAGCTTAGCTCGTTACCCACATTTCATTAGGAGGTCACCGATCGAGCCTTGAGGCACGCCGCGAACTGAACCACCTTGCAGGTAGGTACGGAGGGCAAGGCAATGTGGTTCCAATGCAGACGGTGCGCGGGCTTGGCGGCGGTTGTCTTGTTATGGGGAAATATGGCCGCGGGACGCGAAGGGAACGGCGGCCAGGAGATTAGGGTTCTGGTAAATAACACTGCGGGAGTATCGGTGGCGATTCTGAATCAGGCGAAGGTGGAGGCGTCCCGAATATTTCGCGCCGCCGGCATTCAGATCGATTGGGTGGATTGCCCCCGAACGAGAGTAAAAGATGATGCCTGTCGTCAGATTCCGGGTTCGAATGACTTTGTCTTGCACATCGTGGCAAACGGACGAACTTCGTCCGACCTGGTTTTTGGGTTGTCGTTTCTAAATGAGGATGGAGCGGGGAAATACAGCGACATTTTTTATGACCGTGTGCAGCAAGCTCATCGCGACTTCGGCGCCGATGTAGGGGCTCTTCTGGGAACGGTGGCTGCTCACGAACTTGGCCATCTACTTCTGGGATTGCACGCTCATTCCTATGCGGGGATCATGGCGGCTGTATGGAAGGAAGAGGCGTTGTGCAATCTGGGAATGGGGTGGGTGCGGTTTAACGGTGACCAAGCGGCTCGAATGAGGGCGCGGATACGAGGTGGCGAGAGGATGCTGGTCAGGATGGGAGCGAGTGCCGGGAGGTAGATCGCGGAAAACACAAAGCTATCAAGCTGGCGTTGTGGTCGGACTTCGGCGAAAGCAGACCCGTGTGGTCATCTGGCCACTGACACGCACTTTTTCTTAAGCCAAAAAGGTCACCCGCATCGTCGAAGTCGTCCGGCGCGACCTCCGCGATCTACAGCCCAGGATATGATCGACCTTCAACCTTTCATTTGGGTGTTGGGATCCATGAGTACGAAGAGAGCTAGCTTGTACGAATCCTTGTGAGTTCATTTCGCACCCCGAAGAACCGCTGAAAAGTGTCTCCACTCAGCCAGAAGCAGACTCCTGGCATTTCTTCCAATAAAATAAATAGCGAAAGTGAATACCTTTACCAATAAATGTGGGAAACCATTAAGCATTTGATCGCGAACTTGCGCGCCTCACGCATACCTATCACCGGAATGGTCGTGTTTGCCTCAATTGCCGAAGTGTTTACGTGGGCGCAGAACTCGACTCCACCGCCGGCCCCTGGCGCGGTTGTTGCACCGAGTTCACAAACCATGCCGAACGCTGTGGCGCCGATTCGACTGGATGAATCTGCCGTGCTGTCTCACCTTAACCAACTCATCAACTGGTATCGGCACTGCACAACCGGCATCCAGCCTGTGGGTCTGCCGAGCGATGCGATTTATGAGGACAATGCCAAGAGTCTTAGCTCTCAGGTAGTGCGGCTCGCGTTTCAATCGGCGAAGGCCGAAGCCGCATTGATCGCCGCCCAACAGAAAAAGAGTGGAGCGCACCAGCCGTCTGCAGAAACCAGCCAACAGCAAAATCTGTTGCAGATGGAGGCCCGCACTTCTTCGCAGATCGACCAGTTGCAGTCGCAGATCGAGACCCTAAATGAGCAAATCCCAAAAACACCATCCGCTGCACGAGACAGTTTGATTTCACAGCGAGACGCCCTGCAGGGAGAACTGGAACTGCAGAAAGCTCTGTTGGATGCCATCCAAAAAATGGCGGCCTTCGTGGAAACCAACGGCGAGATTTCCGGTGGGCTCGAGGGTGGCATCAATCAGCTGGCTCGATCGATTCCCGATGTGCTGGGCACGAGCGCGAATCCTCAAAAAACGGCCGTGACGCCGACGCCCGCTAAACCCTCAATCGCTAACTCCGGCGGTCTAATCAGCGAGGCCGTGACACTGTATGGCTACGTAAGCGCGGCGCACGAAATCGAGGGGATACTCAAAGAAACCGACGCTATGCGCGACGCCGCGGACCGCTTGCGCACCCCGCTCCGAGACGCGATGCGGTCCACCATCCAGCGCAGTCAGCAGCTTGCCAGTCAGCCACCAGCAACCGATCCGCAGCAGCTTCAGGCGGAGAAACAGGAATTCCAGCAACTCACCGAGCGCTTCAAACAGCTTTCCGGCGCAATGCTTCCGCTCAGCCAGGAAATCATCGTTCTCAACGACAGCAAGACGAATTTCGAGGAGTGGCGGAGCGCGATGTCCCGCGAATCCCGGCAGGTGCTGCGCTCGGTACTCATCCGAGTCATTGCAATTGTTGTAGCTCTCACCGTGATTCTGGTTCTCTCGCAAGTCTGGCGCCGGATCACGTTCCGCTACGTCAGCGATCCGCGCCGCCGGCGGCAGTTTCTGGTCATGCGCCGGGTCGTGATTGGTTTCTTGATCACGGTCGTCCTGGTCCTGGGCTTCGTCAGTGAGTTCAGTTCTCTCGCGACGTTTGCCGGATTCATAACCGCCGGCATCGCCGTTGGATTGCAAGCGGTGCTTCTTTCCGTTGCCGCATACTTCTTCATAATCGGCCGGTACGGCATTCGCGTCGGCGACCGGATCAGCGTCGCTGGCGTTACCGGTGACGTAGTCGATATTGGACTGGTAAGACTGTACTTGATGGAACTGGCGGGCACAGGCTTGGATTTCTATCCCACGGGACGTATCGTTGTATTTTCCAACGCCGTACTTTTTCAAACCAGCACGCCGCTGTTCAAACAGATCCCTGGAACAGAATACACCTGGCACGAAGTCGTGGTGATGATTGCACCGGAGGGAAATCATCAAGAAGCGCAGAAGAAACTTGTGACCGCCGTAAACTCGGTCTATTCGCGATATCGAGACAATATTGAACGCCAGCACGCCGCCATTGAGCGCCACGCGGATATTCAGGTGGAGCGGCCCCAGCCGGAGGCGCGCCTCCAATTCGCCGATGCCGGACTGGAATTGCTGGTGCGCTACCCGGTAGAGATTCGAAAGGCGCCCGATATTGATGAGGAGATGACAAGAAGGGTCCTGGAGCTCATCGAAACCGACCCTGGCTTAAAAGCTGCTGTTGCGGGTACGCCCAAAATCCGCTCGGCGGTAAAAGGTTAGGACCGGTGTGGCCACCGCTGAATTATCACCTTACTGAGCCCACGCCAGACCATCTGCTCCGGGTCCGGCTTCGATTAGCTTCACGCTCCAATCGTTGATTTGGATCGCCGCAACCTTATGGCTGCCGGAGCATGAGACGTAGGCGACGCTGCCATCCGGACGTATCAGCACCTCCTGAGGAGAAGGTGGCACCTTGGATGTCCTCACGACGCGCATGGCCGCGAGATCGACAATTGCAACTTCATTCGTGCTGGGGATCGCAACCAGGAGCCATTTCCCGTCGGGCGTGGGTGCGGTGCCATATCCTGTTCCGGGCAGGGCAATCCAGCGATCAACTTTATTGGTTGCGGTGTCGATAGCCGCCAGCCGAGCCTTCTCCGTGTCGGAGGTGAAGACCCAACGCCCGTCAGGAGAGATTGAGATGCGTTGCACGTGCGCCGCTACGGGAATCACGGTGAGGACTTTTCGCTCGGCGAGATCGAGCACCGAAACTGTCCCTGGGCCCACGTTCGCGGTGTAACCCTTGCGCCCGTCGGGACTGATCGCCAGCATGTGAGATTCGGCCTGCCCGGTCGGAACGCTCCCGACAATCTTTAAAGTCCGTGGGTCGATGACGGTTACAGACTTGTCTAACTCGGTGGTCACATAAAGAAGACCATCTTTAGGCCCAAAGACGGCGCAATGAGGTCTTACCCCGTGGCCAAAGTCGACAGTTTGAATGACCCGCCGCTCACCGAGGTCGATTACAGCCATGGTACTTCCGTCGGTGCCGGGCATGCCGACCCCGGAGTTGCCATAGATAGGAACGAAGGCCCGCTTGCCATCGGGTGACGCGACGACTTCATGCCCGGTCACGCCTCCCTCGGCAACGGTGGCGACCTGCCGTGTGGCATCGGGATCAATCAGGCCGAGCGTCTGGTCGCCTTTATTGGCGACGAGCAGCAGTCCACTCGATGAAGATGGTGGAGGGATGAAGTGCATGAACAATCCTGGGAGAATGAGCGTTAACGCAACAAACCCAATCATGGCCTGTCCCCGGTGAGATTGTGTCGATTTCTTGCGGCCATACTATCGCAAAGCCGCGATCGACGCTAATTTCGTGGACGTGTCAACATCGGGGTTCAAATGGTTCGTTTGAGTTCGGAAGAAAACATCGAGAGATAGATCTCAACCGGTGGACTGGTGCGACTCGAGATAGCTGTCTCTTGCTCGCTTGAACGTCAGCCCCATCGGCGCTACTATTGCCTGCTCCGCTAGTTCAGGAGCCAAAGTCAGCTATGCCGCAAAACTACGTTCCGATCTTTATCTTCATCGCGATCATTGGCACTCTGCTGCCGGTCACGTTGCTGGCAGCCAAGCTGGTACGTCCGTCGAATCCCAGCAAGGCCAAACTGATGCCCTACGAATGCGGCATTGACCCCATCGACAGCGCCCGCGGGCGCTACACAGTCCGTTACTACATCATCGCGATCCTGTTCGTAGTCTTTGACGTGGAAACAATCTTTCTGTTTCCTTGGGCCGTGAGGTTTAAAGCGTTCGGGCTCTTTGGCCTGCTCGAGATGCTGATCTTCCTGGCAATTCTGATCGTCGGCTACATCTGGGTCTGGAAAAAAGGCGCGCTCGAATGGATATGAAGGTGGGCACGAGCGAGACGCCCCCGCGACAGCCGCTGAGATGGCGGCGCTACCAGAGAACGCTACCTGACTAACATGACCGCCTCAGTCGACAACCCGATGGACTCCTCTCCCGCCGAAACCTTTACGGCCAGCCGCTGGACGCAGGGCAATTTCTTTTTCCCGACGCGTCTGGTCGTCAGTCCGCAACGCGTCGCCCGCGTCAAGTCACGGCTGTTTGGTAGCAACGAAGAGAGCATCGCCATGACAAAGATCGCCTCCGTCCATATTTCCACCGGCGTCTTCTGGTCCGAGATCGTCATCGAATCCACGGGCGGCACCGATCCTATTACCAGTCACGGTCACCGCAAAGCGGATGCGCAACGGATCCGCGGTTTGATCGAGCAGTATCAAGCCCAATCGCGCGTGTAGGAGAGTCGATCTGTTCGACTATCTGGCACCGTCCTCCTGAGCGCAGTCGAAGGATCTCTACCGTCCCAAACGCCTGCCTAGATTTTTTCCACACCCGGCGCGTCGCAGGGATTCTTCGACTACGCGTTTGCATCGCTTCGCGAGGCAAACACTTCGCTCAGAATGACATTTTGCTGATCAACTGGCGTTGACTTCGCGCTTTCAAGCTGATAAAAGTTAACGTTCTTTTCAACACACACTGCGCCGGAGGTTTTTGCCTTCGCGATATGTCGGACGAAACGAAATCCTCCGCTTCACCGCCGCCGGAAGGTGAACCGAAGCCGACGGCGGATCGCCCCGCGACTCCCGGCGGGGTGAAAGCCACTCCATCCGGCTCGGTTCAATCGGAAACAAAAACGACTCCGACTAAACCGTCTCCACCGGCAGAAACTTCGACGCCTACGACTCCGCCGAAAACTGCGGCCGACGCGCCGGCAACCCCAGCAGCCAAGCCCGCAGCGGCCCCGCCGAAACCCGCGGCCCCCGTGCCCAGTCCCTGGGATTCGCCAATGGTGCAGACACTCCAAGGCAAATACGGCTCCGGGATCGAACCACTGACTTATCTCGGGCAGAACTACATGGTGGTCGACCGTTCTCTGATTCCGGAAATACTCCAGGTTCTGCGCAACGAAGAGCATTTCGACTATTGCGTCGACATCACTGCGGTGCACTATCCCCAGCGCGAAAAGCAGTTCGACGTGCTCTGGGTTCTCTACTCATTCCCGCGCAACGAACGCATTCGCGTCAAGACGCAAATCGCCGACGGCGAAACTCTCGCCAGCTCCGTCCCCATCTGGGCGGCCGCTAACTGGCTGGAGCGCGAGGTCTTCGACATGTTCGGCATCAAGTTCAACGGACACCCTGATATGAAGCGAATTCTTCTGCCCGACGGTTGGAAGGGCCATCCCTTGCGCAAAGACTACGGCATCCTCCAACAAGACAACGAATGGGTACAAATCAACCTGGGAATCGAGAGTGGGCAGTAGATCGATAATGACGACCTCGGACCTCGGACCTCAGACTCCAGACCTAATCATTCAATGACCGATCCGAACACACTCTCGCCGCTGGATCTGGAAACGCCGGACAAGACGTTTCTGGATGCCAACGAACTCGTCATCAATATGGGCCCGCAGCATCCCGCGACCCATGGCGTGCTGCGCGTCATCCTGCGGCTCGACGGTGAAAAGGTCATGGGCCTTGAGTGCGTGATCGGCTACCTGCACCGCGGCGTGGAAAAAATTGCCGAGCACCGCACGTATACGATGTTCAATCCCTACGTCGACCGCATGGATTACGTGGCTGCGGTCTCAAACGGTCTGGGATACTGCGAAGCGGTCGAAAAACTTCTCAACGTCGAAGCGCCGCCGCGCGCGCAGTATGTCCGCGTCATTCTGACCGAACTGAACCGGATGGCTAGCCACCAGCTCTGGCTGGGCACGCACGCGCTAGATATTGGCGCCATCACGCCTCTGTTCTACACATTTCGCGATCGCGAAGAGATTCTCAAGATTTTCGAAAAATATTGTGGGGCGCGGCTTACCACCCACGCTTTCCGTATCGGCGGCCTGCAATACGAGACCTACGAAGGATTTGAAAAAGAGGTGAAAACTTTCGTCTCGTTCGTGCGGCCCAAGATTGACGAATACGAAGAACTGCTGACCACCAACCGCATTTGGCTCGAACGCACCAAGGGCGTCGGCAAGATTTCCGGCAAAGATGCCATCGCGCTGGGCGTGACCGGTCCCGTGTTGCGCGCCAGTGGCGTCAAGTGGGACATCCGCAAGGCCCAGCCCTATGCCAACTATAAGAATTTCGACTTCGATATTCCCACTGGTGAGAACGGCGACACTTATGACCGGTACCTAGTGCGCATGGCCGAGTTCCGCCAGTCGCTGCGCATCATCGAGCAGGCCGTCGACAACATCCCCGAGGGGCCGATCATGGCCAAAGTTCCGAAAGTGATGAAGCCGCCGGTCGGCGAAATTTACCACTCCGTCGAAGCGCCTAAGGGCGAGCTGGGGTATTTCATTGTCAGCGACGGCTCGACGCAGCCTTACCGCATTCGCGTGCGGCCACCCTCATTTGTGAACCTTCAGGCGCTCGACGTGATGTGCCGCGGCCAACTGGTCGCCGACGTGATTGCCGTTATCGGTACGCTCGATATCGTTCTCGGCGAGGTGGATCGCTAATAAATGATCGCTAAATAAAAGATCGCGAATGCACGCCTTCATCCAATACGTTCAGTCCTACCTCGACAGCGACCAAACACCGGGCGGGGCCGGAAATGTTTTTTGGGCGATTGTCTACATCATGCTCGTCTTTGTCGGGCTCTCGATCGCCGTCATTGCCATGAACTGGCTCGAGCGCAAGATCCTCGCTCACATGCAAGTGCGCCTCGGTCCCATGCGCGTGGGCCCGCACGGCCTGCTCCAGCCCATAGCCGACGCCATCAAACTGCTTCTGAAAGAAGACATCATTCCCGCGGAAGCCGATGCTGCCGTCTTCTGGATCGCGCCGTTCATCGTTGTGCTCGCAGCCTTCACGGTTTTCGTCGTCGTCCCTTTTGGACCGACTCACGCCATTACCGACATGAACATCGGCATTCTCTTTATGCTCGGCGTCTCGTCTTTGAGCGTGCTCGGCATCGTCACTGCCGGGTGGGCCTCCAATTCGCACTATCCGCTGATTGGCGCGCTGCGCTCCAGCGCGCAGATGGTCTCATATGAAGTTGCCATGGGACTCGCCGTCATCTCGGTCATTATGATGACCAGCCTCAATGACGCGAGCACTGGCACGCTGAGCATGATCGGCATTGTGCAGGCGCAACTGGCGCAGGGCGAATGGTTCATTTTTAAATTCTTTCCTCTGGGACTGATCGGCTTCGGCATCTTCGCCATCGCCATGGTCGCCGAAACCAACCGCGCACCGTTCGATCTGCCTGAAGCCGAGTCCGAATTGACGGCCGGATTCCACACCGAATACAGCGGCTTTCGCTGGTCTTTATTCTTCCTCGCCGAATATTCCGCCATGATCGCGGTCTCCTCGATCGCTGTGACCCTGTGGCTCGGTGGATGGCTGCGGCCGTTCCCGAACCTGCTAAGCGGCCCCACCTGGGACCTGGTTTTCTCACTTTTCCCCGGAATCGCTTTCCTGCTACTGGCCGTGATGTGTTTCTACAATACGGCGCGCATGCCTAAGCACCCGCTATTCCGCGTGCAGACAATGGGGCTTGCTGGATTCGGGGTGGTGCTCGCCCTGATCGGTCTGATTCTCTTCATCCCGGCAGTCCGCATAAGGGTCACCGACATTTTCTGGTTCGCGGCCAAAGTTGCCGGGTTCATGTATCTCTATATCTGGTATCGTGGCACGTTCCCGCGATATCGCTTTGACCAACTCATGAAAGTAGGATGGAAAGTTCTGCTGCCGACTGGTTTGGCGCTCTTGATTCTGACGGCCGTCGTCGGGATGCGGACTGAACTTTGGGCGGAATTGCAGGGAGCGTGGCGGCCATGAATCCCGTAGGCGCGAACCCGCCCGTCGCAACTCCGTTCTTCTTCTACTTGCTAGCCGCGATGATGATCATCGGCGGTGTCCTGGTCATTACCCGCAAGAACGCCATCCATTCGGCGATGGCGTTGATTACCACGCTGCTAGCCCAAGCCGCGCTTTACCTCATGCTCTATGCGCCGTTCGTCGCTGGCGTGCAAATCATCCTTTACGCAGGCGGCATCATGGTGCTGTTTTTATTCGTGATTATGTTGATCTCCATCGAGCGTGCCGAAAAAGAACGCCAGTTCAACAAACAATGGCTCGTCGGAATCGTCGCTGCCGCCGCGCTTGGCGGCCTCTTTATTGCGGTATACACAACTACTACAAAAGGCAAAGCCCTCTTCCCCGAAGGCCGAATGACGTACGGGGAGACGCAAAACACCCAGCAAATCGCGGCCCTGCTCTTCGACCGCGCCAACGGTCAATATATGTTCGCCTTTGAAATCGCCTCGTTGCTGCTGCTGGTCGCGATTATCGGGGCGGTAGTAATGGCAAAGAAGAGGATCTGAAGATTGCAGCTTCTAGCTAGAGGCTAGAAGCTAGAAGCTCAAAATGGACTCCATGCTCCACATCACGACACTGCACTACTTAGTCCTGGGCGCGGGTCTTTTTCTGCTGGGCGTGATCGGCGTGCTCACTCGCCGCAATGTAGTCATCGTCCTGATGTCGATCGAACTAATCTTGAATGCCGTCAACCTGAATCTGGTCGCCTTTTCGCGCTACTGGCAGGGGATCCACGGTGCCGGCGCATTGCACGGCCAGGTGTTCGCAATTTTCGTAATCACCGACGCCGCCGCAGAAGCTGCCGTCGGGCTCGGCATCCTGATCGCCTTCTTCCGTAATAAGGAGACGGTGAATGTAGATGAAGTGAATTTGTTGAAGTGGTAGAAAAACAGCTGTCAGCTCTCAGCTTTCAGCTGTCAGCACTTGCGAATGCGAGGCAGATTAGTCTGGTTCGCTTAAATAACAGGATTTGGCTGAAAGCTGAGAGCTGACAGCTGAGAGCTCCAATGTTTCTAACCCACATCTACCTCATCCCGCTGTTCCCCGCTGTTGGCGCGGCGCTGATGTTTTTCTTTGGGCGCAAGCTGCAGAAGGCTACGGTGAGCGCGGTCTGTGTCGGTAGCGTCGTTCTTGCATTTCTGTGGTCGTGCGGGGCCGTGCTGCAATATACGAACTCGGCCTCGGCGAACGATCACCGTCCCTACGAGAAAATTCTCTACGCGTGGCTCGGCAGCGATACCGGCCACCTAACCTTCGTAAAATCCGACGGCACTCAGGCCCCCTTTCAAGCCGACGCTGGATTCCTGCTCGATCCGCTGTCCAGCATCTGGCTGCTATTTGTCACCGGCGTCGGCATGCTGATTCATATTTATTCCACTGGCTACATGGCGCATGAAGGCGGCTACTACCGCTTCTTCGGATATCTCAATCTGTTCATGTTCTCCATGCTCACGCTCATCCTCGCCAATAATTACGTGCTCATGTTCGTCGGGTGGGAAGGCGTTGGTCTGTGCTCGTATCTGCTGATCGGTTTCTATTTCCATCGCAAGTCAGCCAGTGACGCCGCCAATAAAGCGTTCATCGTGAACCGCATTGGCGATGCCGGATTTATTTTAGGTATGTTTTTTATCGCCTGGTATTTCGGATCGCTGCGTTATGTCGACGTGAATCATCTGGCTCGCAGCGGCCACTTCCAGATCGGCGACCCCATCATCACGGCCGCAACGCTGCTGCTATTCGTTGGAGCATGCGGAAAGTCCGCGCAGCTTCCCCTGTATATCTGGCTGCCCGATGCCATGGAAGGCCCCACGCCGGTCTCCGCGCTCATCCATGCCGCGACGATGGTCACGGCTGGCGTTTACATGGTCGCGCGCTCGAACGCGCTGTTCGTACTGGCGCCGACATCTATGAAAACGGTCGCGATCGTCGGCGCTCTGACGGCAATCTTCGCGGCCTCGATCGGCTTGGTTCAAAACGATATCAAGCGCGTGCTCGCCTACTCGACCGTCTCGCAACTTGGCTACATGTTCCTGGCGCTTGGCGTGGGAGCCTTCTCCGCCGCCGTATTCCACGTCTTCACCCATGCCTTCTTCAAAGCTCTGCTCTTCCTCGGCGCGGGCTCCGTGATTCATGCCATGTCCGGCGAGCAGGACATGCGCAACATGGGCGACCTTCGCCAGCGCATCCCCACAACTTATTGGACGATGTTCATCGCCACGCTGGCGATCACCGGCATCCCGCCCTTCGCGGGATTCTTTTCGAAAGACGAGATTCTCTGGCAGACCTGGACTTCCGAAGGCGGCGCTTATCGCGTCCTTTGGTTCATCGGCTATCTCACCGCGCTGATGACCGCCTTCTACATGTTCCGCCTCATTTATCTCACCTTCAGCGGCCGCCCGCGGATGAGCCACGAGGTGGAGCACCACATTCACGAGTCGCCTGCCTCGATGACGATGCCGCTTGTCATCCTCGCCGTATGCTCGTTATTTGCCGGATTTCTTGGCTGGCCGCGCAGCCTGGGCGGCTCGGACCGGTTTGCGCATTTTCTCGATCCAGTCTTCTCGCGAGGCGAGGCTCGCATCCTGATAGAACAAGGCAAAGCCGGACAACTCGCCGCCGGAGAAAAAGAAGAGGAGCACACTAGCTCAACGGAATATCTTCTGATGTTCTTATCGGTGGTCGCGGCCGGCGCCGGATATCTGATGGCCGGGCGCGCCTACAAGAACGCCGACAAAGGCTACACAGAGCCGATCGCCAACATCTCAGCCCCGGTCTATAACACGCTGCTCAACAAGTATTACGTCGATGAAGGCTACGACTACGTCTTCACCGGCCGTCGCAAAGTCGGAGACGTACGGCTCGGCGTGCTAGGCGCAGGCGAAGCCAGTTCGTGGTTTGACACCCACATCATCGACGGCGCAGTCAACGCCGCCGGCTCCATCACTCGAGGAACGGCGACGTTCTCGAGTTGGTGGGACAAATGGATCATCGACGGCATCGGCGTCAATGGCCCCGCGATCCTGGCGCGCATGCTAAGTTATCCCGCGCGCTTGTTCGAGTGGGGTCTGGTGCAGTGGTATGCGCTGGTAATGACGGCAGGGCTGGTAGGTTTCGCGTTTTATTATGTGTATCACTGAAAGGCAGCTTCTAGCTGCTAGCTCCTAGCCTCCAGCAAAACGCTGATCGCTAAGTGGCAAGAGCTAGAAGCTAGTAGCTAGAAGCTCTTATGCACATCTTATCCATCATCCTGTTCACGCCGCTCCTGGGCGCGCTGGTTCTCCTTTTTGTCCCCAAGGAGAATAAAGACGCTGTGCGTTGGATCGCGAACGTCTTCGCGCTCGCCGGACTGCTGGTCTCGATCCCGCTTGTGCCCATGTTCTGGGAGCAGCGCTTCGAGTCCGGCTTCAAATTCATCGAGGGCGCGCCCGGTAACTGGATCCCCTCGATCGGCGCTGGCTACGTTCTGGGCATTGATGGTATTTCCTTTCTGCTGATCATGCTCACCACGCTTCTCGGTTGGATCTCGATCCTCTCCTCCTGGACCGCCATCGAGAATCGCGTCAAGGAATACTACATCTGGTTTCTGGTTCTCCAGACCGGGATGCTCGGCGTCTTCATGGCGCTGGATTTCTTTCTATTCTTCGTCTTCTGGGAAGCCATGCTCGTGCCGATGTATCTGCTGATCGGCATCTGGGGAGGCCCGCGCAAACTCTACGCCGCTATCAAATTTTTTCTATATACGTTGGCTGGTTCTGTGCTGATGCTGCTGGGCATTCTGTTTCTCTACTTCCATCATCAACACGTGACCGGGATATACACGTTTAGTTTGCAGGCGCTTTACGACACCGCGCCGCGGATCTATTCCGACTACGGACCCCACATCGCCACACTGCTGTTCCTGAGTTTCTTTTTCGCCTTCGCCATTAAAGTGCCCATGTTCCCCTTCCATACCTGGCTGCCTGACGCGCACGTGGAAGCTCCCACAGCCGGGTCTGTCATTCTGGCTGGTGTGCTCTTAAAGATGGGGACCTACGGCTTCATTCGCTTCTCGCTTCCCTTCTTCCCCAACGTGCTCTCCAACCCCGCGACGTTTCTTGGCATGACGGTCCGGGGCTGGATGATTTTCCTCTCCATCGTGGGCATCATTTATGGCGCACTGGTTTCACTCATGCAGAAAGATATGAAAAAGCTGGTGGCATACTCCTCCGTGAGCCACCTCGGTTTCTGCACGCTGGGAATCTTCGCGCTCACGCCGCTTGGGCTGAGCGGCTCCGTGCTGCAGCAAATCAATCACGGCATCTCGACCGGCGCGCTCTTCTTGATTGTCGGCATCCTCTACGAACGCCGCCATACCCGCGAGATCGCGGAATACGGCGGCATCTCGAACGTCATGCCCGTCTACGCCACCATCACGATGATCATGTTTCTTTCCTCGATGGGCCTGCCGCTACTCAACGGCTTCGTCGGTGAGTTTACGATCCTGCAAGGGACGTTCATGGAGAACTGGAAGTGGGGCGCTTGGGCGGTGCCCGGAGTCGTACTGGCCGCGGCGTATTTGCTCTGGCTCTACCAGCGTGTTTTCTTCGGCACGGTCACCAATCCGAAGAATGAAAAGCTCCACGACCTGACGCCACGCGAAGTTGCAACGTTCGTACCGCTTCTGATTATGGCCTTCTGGATCGGGCTTTATCCCAAGCCGTTCTTTCAGATTCTCGAACAGCCGGTAAATCATACGATTGCAATCGTGCGGCCTGACTATCCCCAACCAGCGGTGAATGCAGCCGCACAACCCGAGGCTACCGTCGCCCCGCCTACAAACATGACGTACAGCACAACTCCGGCTCAGGCTGCATCGGCGCCAGCGAAGGCAAAGGGGAAGAAATAGTGGTCTGGACTGATTATCTTCTCGCGCTGCCGATCACGCTGCTGACGCTGTTTGCCCTCGGCATCCTGCTGATCGACCTGATGCTACCGCGCGAGATGAAATGGGCTAACGCCGTGACCGCCATGATCGGCGTGCTCTTCTCCGCCGCCGGCGTCTATAAAATCCAGCTCTGGATGGGCGGCTCTCCGGGCTCCTTAGGCCTGATGCGCACCTTGCTGGTCGATCGCTTCGCCATTTATTTCTGGTACTTGTTCCTTGCCGGCACCGCCATCGCTATCCTCACGTCGGTCCGTTATCTCGAAACCGAACACGAAAATCACGGCGAATATTATGCGCTGATGCTGCTCTCGGTTGCTGGCATGATGTGCATGGCTGCCGGCTTCGACATCGTCCTCATCTTCATCGGCCTCGAACTGATGGCCATCTCCACTTACGTGCTCGTCGGATTTCTGCGCCGCGACCGCCGCTCCAACGAAGCGGCGCTGAAATATTTGTTGCTGGGCGCATTCTCTTCAGGCATCTTCGCCTATGGACTGTCCTTGCTCTACGGCCTGACCGGCAGCACCAATTTGGCAGTCATCCAACAGGCACTGACGCGGACAATTCTTCACAGCGAATACAAACCGGTCGCCGTCGTCGCTTTACTGACGACGATCACAGGCCTTCTCTTCAAGATCGCCGCCATCCCATTTCATCAATGGGCTCCTGACGCCTACGAAGGCGCGCCCACCTCGATCACCGGATTCATGTCGGTCGCCGTCAAGGCCGCCGGATGGGCCATGCTGCTCCGCGTTCTGGTTATTGGCCTGATGCCCATGCGGCCCATCTGGGTCCCATTGCTGGTCTTCGTTTCCATCGCCACCATGACCGGCGCTAACTTCGCCGCTCTGACTCAAACCAACACCAAGCGCCTGCTCGCTTATTCATCCATCGCGCATGTGGGCTACATGCTGCTTGGCCTGGTTGCCGGAACTGCGACGCAACTCAGTCCCGACGGCATCAAAGGCATTCTGATTTATTTGCTCGTCTACACCTTCATGAATTTGGGCGCCTTCGCAGTCATCACCTCGCTGCGCCACCGCAACGTAGTCGGCGACGAACTCGACGACCTTAATGGCCTTTACTCGCGCGCTCCCGTCGAAGCCGTCCTGATGCTGATCTTCATGCTGTCGCTGGCCGGCATCCCGCCCCTGGCCGGATTCTGGGGGAAATATTTTATCTTCCTTAGCCTGATCGAAACCGGCCACTACGCGCTGGCATCGCTCGGCGTCCTCTACTCCGTCTTCGGCCTCTACTACTATCTGAAGATCGCCAACGCAATGTTCATGGGCCAGGTCGAGAAGGGCGAAGAGAAATTGCCGATCAGCTTGACCATGCGCGCGGCAGTCGCGGTAAGTGCGCTGGCCACGATCTACATCGGGATACTGCCCAACCGCTTTATCGAACTGGTGAACTGGGCATTGGGGATTGCGCAAAATCCGGCTGTTGCGAAGCTGACGCACTGAGCCCAAGTTACTGCGGCAAACGTCCATGGCAGCCTCTATTCCGCCCGACGACAATAATTCGGAACAGAAGAAATCTTTCTGGCTGCAATTTGCCCGCTACAGTCAATTGGCCTTTGTTCTCCCCGCTGCCCTCGTTGTGGGTTGGTTGATCGGGGCCGCACTCGACCGCTGGCTACACACGACCTGGATTTACCTGGCCGGCATTCTGCTCGGCATCGCCGCCGGGTTCATCGAACTAATCCGCACGGTGCTGCGAGACACCAAGTGATGGAATACTCGGAAAATTTTCTGGGCCTGGGCTACCATGTGTGGTTGTCGACTCATGATGCCCGACCATCCGCTGCCGAATCCGACAACAATTCCCTCTGAGCGCTTCTATGCCGGCGCGCTGGATCGAATTCGCCGCTTCATGGCCGCGTTCGCTGTTCCGTTCATTGCCGCCACCTGGTGGAGGTTCGGGACTCGTTCTGCCGCCGGTCTCGCCTTAGGATGTCTCATCGCCTACATTAATTTCTACTGGTTGAAGCGCGTCGTCAGTGGCTTCGTCGATCGCGCTGCCGGGACTCCGTCTTCTCCATCTAGCGATGGAATCGTCTCGCGCTTCTTATTACGCTATGTTTTGATGGCTGTGGGCGCCTATGTTATATTGACTGTTTCACCCGCAAGCCTGAATGGGCTTCTTGCGGGCTTATTTTTGCCCGTAGCCGCCATTGCGTGCGAAGCCGCGTACGAAGTCTATGCAGCGTTGGTCCGCGGAATGTAGAGGAAGTATCGCCCCGGTTGGCAAAGAGTAAAAGCGCATTATGCCTGAACAACTCTGGTTCACAAAAATCCTCAACCATCTGTTCGCCGGTCCCGTGACTTCGTTACTGCATCTGCTCTCCATCACTCCGAAATACCCAACCGCTCCAATTCCAAACTCGCTTGCCATGGAATTGCTCGTCTTTTTGTTTCTACTGATTTTGTTTCTCCTGGTGCGCTCGCGCCTCTCCGTTGAGAACCCGGGGGGAACGCAGCACGTCTTCGAGATCGTGGAAGGGCTCATTCAGAACCAGAGCAACGAAATCATCGGCCACCACAGTGAAGGCTACACTCCATTCCTGGCGACTCTCGCGTTTTTCATTCTGTTGTGCAATCTGATTGGCGTAATCCCTGGATTCGAGTCGCCTACCGCCGTGCCGATCGTACCCTTGGGATGCGCGCTGTGCGCTTTCGTCTACTACCAGTATCAGGGGTTCAAGCACGCCGGATTCAGCTATCTGAAGCACTTTGCCGGTCCGATGCCGGCACTGGCCCCGCTGATGATTCCGATCGAACTGATCAGCCATCTGGCCCGCGTGCTCTCGCTGACGATCCGTCTGTTCGCGAACATGTTCGCCGGCGACATGGTCACGCTGGTTTTCTTTTCGCTCGTGCCGTTGGGAGTGCCTATCCTTTTTCTGGGATTGCACGTCGGCGTCTCGCTGCTGCAAACCTATATTTTCGTGCTGCTCACGACCGTCTATCTACAAGGCGCGGTCGCCGACGAGCACTGAGTTTGAGTTAGCTGTGAATTTGGCAGGGCCGTTCAGCGTGAGGGCGTCTGCAAGGCATGGCGTCAACCACCCACTGGCGACAATTCATACGAGGAGAATCACAATGCGTACACTAAGCAAGCTGTTCATGGCACTGTCCGTACTTTCGTTCGCCGTCCCCGCCTTCGCGCAGGGCGGAGCTTCCAGCGAAGTTAACTGGGTCGCAATCTCAGCCGGCTTCTCCATGGCCTTTGCTTCGGGCATTTGCGCCCTGGCGCAGGGCAAGGCAACCGCCGCCGCCGCTGAGGGGCTAGCTCGCAACCCCGCAGCCCGCCCCGGCATTCAGCTTGCGCTGATTCTGGGACTGGCACTGATCGAATCGCTGGCTCTTTACACGCTGGTCATTATCTTCGCCAAGGTGAAGTAGGCGAACCCACCGAACGCAAGAAAGCCTCTGCTGGATGCAGAGGCTTTTGTATTTGAAGCTGATAGCTAACAGCTGATGGCGGACAGCTTCCCTAGATCTTCCGCTCCCCGCTCCACTCCTGCCCTTTGCCCTGCGGAGCGTGGTTCATCGCCTCTACCAGCAGACGGCGCAGCCGGTAGCGGCTCTCCAGGTCGGTGCTCACAATCTCGAATCCCACTTCATTCACTCGCGCCCGGCGCAGCAGCACATGGGCACGAATTTTCGACCGCAGTCCAATCGAAATCTCCAGATCCGCTTCGCTGCCGATGCGGAGATTATCTTCCTTCGTGCCCATCCCGCCACCCAGGCTCAGTTCGCGAATCTGAATCCGCGATTTCCCCCACGAACTGCCCAGCAGCCCGTACACGGTTCTCGCCAGCACCAAGCGCTCGTAGCGGCGCTGCCGCACCCATGGACATGCCGGAGCCATATCCAGTGGCGCAATCGCCATTTCGGCGGGCTCCAGCCCACTATCCGACAGCACTTGCGAACCGTAGCGCGGATCGGTCTTGGCCAGCGCCTGCGCCGCCGCGATCCGCAACTCCCGGTGATGCACAAATCCAAATGTTTTCTTGGTTTCCAGAATCTCCCGGAGTATCGTCACGGCTTCCGCATCTTTCAATCGCCCCAGCGATTCGATCGCTTTCAGCTGCACGTAGGGCGACCGCGACGCCGCTTCTCCGGGCCGCGCCATCGCAATCAGCGGAGGAGCCGCGGTCATGTCACCGCTCATCCCAATTTCGTCTACGGCTTCCGCCAACACCAGGGGATCCAAGATTTCAGTGAGTTCCAGCAAGGTGCGACCGCGATCCGCAGCCGCCCCATATGCGATCTGCCGCACCACGATGTCGTGATAGAACCGGTTCCACTCCGGCAAGCGCGAGGGCAGCAATTCCAGCAGTGTTCCCACGTCCAGACGGCTTACCAAGCCCACCGCTCCCGAGGCCTGCCGCGGCTGCCCGGTGCGGAGAATCTCCCGGAGCTGCAGCAGCACCGGCGAACCTAACTGCTTCACCAGTTCAATCATCCGATCGCATTCGTCGCGCCGCATGCAGCGGAAGAATCGGTCCGCCAGGTGCTCCGCCCCAGTATGGCTGGTCCGCCGCAAAACCGATAACAGGTCCGCAGGAATCGGATCCAGGTGAATCGCTTCCTCAATAAACTCCGGCAAACGATTCTCCACGCCCACGCGCGGACGCAAATCGCTCATCAGCACCGGCCGCTCGATACTGATCATTTCCATGCCGGCGCATACTTCGTTCACCGCTCCATAATTCTTTGCCGAACTAGCTTCCTGGCTCAACCGCACGAACGCGGCGCTGAACAGGCTCTGCAGTTCCGCGTCTTTCTCGTGGATCAAATACTCACTCAGCCTCCGGATCGCCTGGCCCATCGGCTCCCCGCCGACCCGCGTGTACAAGTCGGCCAATTGGCTCAACCCAATCGCCGTGCGGCGCCGCGGTTCCAGTTCCTTGGCACTGAGGCAACTGGAATAGTTATTCAGAATCTCTGCCGCACCCTGCTTGTCGTCGCGATCGAGCAGCACTTCCACAAACTGCCGCAAGTTTCGCGGCGGTACGCAGGGTGCTTCGTGCGATAGTAAGACGCTCTTCTTTCCCGACTCGGGCACTTCGGCCCAGAACATGCGGTCCAGGATGTCGGCGTGCGACTCGACCAGAATCCCGGCCTTGCTCATCTTCTCTTCCTGCAATTTCAGAATCTGGCGGAGCGAGTCCATCTGGCGGCTCATGTGCTCCATCATCTGGTGGACCGCGTTAACTTTGACTTCGCCCTTCGAATAACGCTCCAGGGCGAAGCGAATTGCCATGTGTTCGGCCGCCTTCATCAACAGCGGCGTGTCTTCCTCTTCCGCCGTTGAAGCCTTTGCCGCCAGGCTTCCCAGCAACTGCTGCAGGTTCAACCGCGTATTCGGATCCGTCTCCGTCAGTTCCTTCTGCAGATCTTCTTCTTTGAGGCCCGGGTCGGTCTGCACCTGCCCAAACCGCGTCAGCAGCCGGATCGCCTGAATCACTTCCTCTTCCTGCAGGGGAACCATTCCGCCAGTCCACGCTGGCGCCGCCCCGGTTGCCGCTCCACCGGCCGCGTCGTCTGCGACCCATCTTCCCTTTCCTGTTCCTTTCGGAGCGTTGGGCACGCTGCCTAGTGGCACCATTGGAACGCCGCCTGCCGCCGTCGCTCCACCGCCAGCATTCGCGCCTTCGGCGGCAGCAATCAACTGCAACAACTTCTGGGGATCGTTCAGCCATTGCTTGAACTCCGGTCCCAGCGTCTGCGCCGCGATCTGCGCCGCGATGCTCACATCCCCGGTCAGCGGATCGGCCGCCACGAACTTCACTTCATTGATGCGGATGCTGCTACCCGGTTTATTGGCACCCAGAGCTTCTCTAATCTGCTTGGAAACATCCTGTCCCTTCGACCCCGCTACCGTAAAGGCCCGCACCAGCCGGACAAAATCCTCCTCTGTCACATCTTTGGAAAAATGCAGGCTGGCCAGTCCGGCTGTATTCAGCAGGGTCGCGAAGCTCCGTTCCGCATTTCCCGTTTCCAGCGGTATGCCATCCAGCAGCAACTTGTTGTCCGAAACACCCAGCAAAAAGCCCGCGTCTCCGGTCGTCGGCAGACCCTGCTGCAACTCGTTCCAGGTAATTTCGAACTGCGCCTCCGTACGCTTATGCCCATAGCCATACATCCGCGCGTACTTAATGAGGATGTTCAGACTGTGCACAAATGCCCGCGCCGATGCGGCACGCGAAGCTTGCGATGTGTTGGTTACGGAGATAGCCGACTCCTCGAAATCCAGGTTTGAATCTCAAGGTTAAAGCGAAATGGTAAGTCCCGAAACGTTACGGAGGTAATAGTGAGGGCTCCAAAGTCCGAAGGGCACCCCCACGTCATTGAATCCCTCGACAACAATCTAAAATGCTCGGATGCATCAGTTTGTGTTCAGGCAAAACCTAGTTCCGTCCCACAATGGGCGCGGTCGCCTCAGAGTCGCTTTCACGGTATCCGGTGTTCCTGTATAAGTGTGTATCTGCAACAGACGCATCAAATCGATTCCAGCGTTTTTCCGGCATTTCGTCTCGTACTTAACCTGGTTTTCGTTTATCTAGACTGTAAGCGCCACGCATTTACATTGCTTGTGAGTCCGCATGCGAATTGAACTGTCCTCCACGCTGCGAAAGGTCGCGTTTGCAACCGCCTGCTGCCTCTTGGTTGCGTTGTATTGGGGATTGTCTCTGCGAATATACTTGGCGGCCCGGCTGGCGGCTGTTCCAGACGTTCCGCATCTTCGAAAGGCGATTCGTATAGAGCCGGCGAACGCTGAATATCGCGAATTGTTGGGGCGGAATCTTGCCCTCTCTGTCGCGAATTTAGACGAAGCGATCGCAAGCTATCAAAGCGCTGTTCACTTGAATCCGTATGATGCCCGAAGCTGGCTGGATCTGGCGGGGGCATATCAGATCGCAGGCCGCACCGGCGAACAGGAAGATAGCGTGCAACGCGCGGTGGAAGCAGACCCCAGTACTCCGCATGTCGCGTGGGAGGCTGCCAACTTTTTTCTGATTCAAGGTGATCGAGAAAAGGCGCTTCGTTACTTCGGCGTGGTGATGGCGAACGATCCGCAGCTGGTCGACCCTGCCCTTCAAATCTGCTGGCGCGCTACCGGCGACGCGAATCAAATTGTGACCCAGGTACTGCCGCGAAGGCCGGATCTTTACCTCTCATTCTTGCATTTGCTGATTGCCAAACAGGAGGTAGGCGCGGCAGAGAATGTCTGGGAGCATCTAATCGCATTAAACCAGGAGTTTTCCCTGAAGCTGGCATTCCCTTATTTTCGGCTTCTGCTGGCAAAACAGGAAATAGCAGCGGCCCAAAATGCCTGGCAACAAGCCGCCACTGTCGACCATTCGCTTCAGGCGTATCTTCCTTCGCGTCAGAATCTGGTGGTAAATGGGGGGTTTGAAGAGAACATTCTGAACGGAGGATTTGACTGGTGGTATCAATCCAACCCACACGCAGCCGTGGCTATTGATAGCAGTGAATTTTCCGGGGGAACCCGGTCCCTCTCGATTACCTTCGATGGTCAAAATGCAGATGATGCCGGCATTTTTCAGTTCATTCCGGTGAAGCCAAACACACAATACGAGTTCAGCGCTCAGTATCGGTCGGAAGAGTTGGATACTGCCAGTGGCCCGCGTTTCTCGATCGCAGACGCTTATACTGGGACCTCTTACGTCCTCACCGACGACATACTGGGCACGAATCCATGGCATCCGGAACAGGCACAATTCCATACCGGCCCTAACACGAAACTGGTATTGTTGAAAATTGTTCGCGAGCCCGCGAATCCCCTCATCCGGGGTAAGCTGTGGATCGACGAACTCAAGTTAGTGGAACCATAGATCGAGGATCGGCCAACGTTGAGAATGTCATCGCACATGGTCGTCGACCCCACCACTTCTGTGGAACTGGGCCATCGACGAGGTGGTGAACCGGGGGTTTTGGGCTGGACATTGGTTCTCGGCTTGTGCGCACTTCTGATTTTTGGAGTGTTGGCATTCGGAGCGGTCGACGAGTGGTCGACATTTATCTTCGAAGCCGGGGCGGCAATTCTTTTTCTGGTGTGGGGAGTAAAGCAGATTGTTTCGGAACGAATAAAGATATCGAACAATCCCCTGTACCTGCCAACCGTTCTCTTTTTCGGTCTCATTCTCACTCAACTCGCGATTCGCCGGACGGCCTACAGCTACGTTACCAAATACGAGGCGCTGCAATACATCGCATATGCGATCACTCTCTTCATTGCGGCAGAATGCGTGCGCGAGGAAGTGACTCGCAAACGATTCGCGCAGATCATGAGCGTCTTCGGCGTTATTTACGCATTGTTTGCCCTTATCCAAACGCTAAACTCGAATGGGAAGATCTTCTGGGTCCACAGTCCTCATTTCAACAGTGCGACGATCTTCGGAAGTTATGTCAACCACAATCACTATGCGGGCCTCATGGAGATGCTTACTCCTATTCCCATTGTGCTCAGTATGGGGCATCTGTTCAAGGGCGGGAAGCGTGCTTTGGCCGGATTCTGCGGCGGCTTGATGGCGACCACCATCTTTGTTTGCGGGTCGCGAGGGGGAATGATCGCTTTCATTTTCCAAGCCGTACTTTTTGCAGCGTTGGCTCTTGGAAGGAAGCGCAGTCCTCGCATAGCCTTGGGATCGATGGCCATGTGCGTCTTCATTTTAGCTTTGCTTTTTTTCCTGGATGAGGGACATGCTTTGAGCCACCTCGGAGACCTGGGTCCCGGCATCCGCCTGGATATCACTAAAGACAGTTTGAGAATGTTAGCCCACCGGCCGGTATTGGGATGGGGGTTGGGGACATTTCCGACGGTCTACCCGCGATATCGTAGTTTCTATACCAACCTGTTCATCAATGAAGCGCATAATGATTATGCTCAGCTTCTGGTAGAGATGGGCTTGCTCGGGTTTGGATTGATGATCTGGTTTGTGATTCGCCTTTATCAATACGGATTACCGACCTCGCGCCGCTGGGAGTTCCAGTGGGACTGGGCAGTATCCTTCGCTTCCTTGCTGGGATGCACTGGAATTCTTGTCCACAGCTTGGTGGATTTCAATTTGCAGATTCCGGCAAATGCTGCTTTTTTTTATGCACTGTGCGGGTTGGCAGCCTCCAGGCCCTTAGAGACGTTGTCAAGACGATCGCGATCTCGGCCCATGGATGGAGAGTCTGGAAACCGCCGCTCTCAGTCGGGGAACGGCGACTTGTTGGAACGGTCGCTGTAAAATCGGCTTGGGAAATGGGTTAGTGTTTCGGAAGTACTGCAACTAAATTGGACGGTGCTTGATGCTTCAACGTCTAACGCCAAGGTTAGAAAGTGCGCGACGGAAAACACGGGTCCGTGCTAGTCTAGCGGGAACTTGCTAAAACGAATAAGTCAACTCCGGGAGGAGAAATGTCGCTGAAACACCTCACCATCGGGGCTTTGGTGGCAGTTTGTACCATAGTTGCACCAGCCGCGGGGCAAAAGAACGAATTGACCGGCATGCTTGGACATACCTTTATCAGTGATCTAGGGATTCCAAATGCGGCCTCCTTCGATCAGAATGTACATTTCGGCAAGGGATTCACGTATGAAATCAATTATTCCCGGCGCGTGTTCGATGCCGACCTTTGGTCGCTGTCTTTGGAACTGCCGTTCCTCGGGAACCCGGACGAGGATATCCACTCCGGAGTGGATGCAACTCCCAGACAATATTCCTCGATTTTCGTGACTCCCGCTGCGCGGTTGAATGCGTTTCCCGATCAGGCGGTCTCTCCCTGGATCAGTTTCGGTGGCGGATTCAGCCACTTCGGTCCAAGTTCAACGCTCGAGTTCGGAAATCCCAACCCAAACAAGAGCGGAAACACCAGCGGAGTTTTACAGGCTGGAGTGGGACTGGATATAAAGCTAATCGGGCACTTCAGGCTGCGCGGAGAAGCGAGAGACTTCTGGTCGGGTATCCCAAACCTGAATGTGAGTACCAACAAGAGCCGACAACACAATATTTTCGTGGGCGGGGGCGTTGTCTTTCGCTTCTGAGCTTAGAACCCTCGTGCTCCGTGGAAAATGAAAGCTCACCGACGGTGTGAATGGGGAGCATCCAGGCGAGACTCTAGGAGCTTGCGATGACGCCGGCTCAGGCGCAGCCTGGCCCCACTGTTCAGCAGGACCTCATATTCGCCGTCCTTGTTGAGTTCCAGCCCTCGAACCCGATTGAGGTTCACGATAGCTGAACGGTGAATCCGGCAAAACATACTGTCGCTCAACTGCTGTTCGAGTTCAGCCAGACTACGGCGTAACAGGTGTGTTTTATTTCCGACGTGCAGGCAGGCGTAATAGTCCGCCGCCTCAATCCAGTCGATCTCGGCGATTTTTACGAATAAGATCTCGCCGGAGCCTTTGATGACGAGACGTTCCAGTTTTCGTGGCAGATCTTTGCCACGCCTGATCCTTTTCTTGGCGCGCTCGAGGGCCTGAGCGAATCGGGCATTGTCGAAGGGCTTCAGCAGGTAATCGAGCGCTCCCGCCTCGAAAGCTCGCAGCGCATACTGATCGTAGGCAGTGACAAAGACGACGGCGGCAGGCATATCCTGACCAAGCAGTTCGAGCACGTCGAAGCCATCGCATTCCGGCATCTGAACGTCGAGGAACACCAGATCCGGGCTGGCAGCGCGGATCGCAGCCAGCGCTTCGGCGCCAGAACCGCATTCGGCAACGATCTCAATCTCCGAATCAAGGCGCAGCAGCACAGCAAGGTTGCTGCGAGCCAGAGATTCATCATCCACGATCACGGTACGAATCCTGCAGGACGGCTCTTCCGGGCGCACGATTACTCCTTCCAGGGCACGGACAGCGATACTTCCACACCGCCAGGTTCCTGATTACGCATGCTCAGTTCAAACGCATGTCCATACAGGCCCTGCAGGCGGGTTTGTACGTTCGCTATCCCGATTCCTGAATGAGTTTTTTCCCAGTCCTGCGGTAGGCTGGGACCGTCGTTGTAAACGCTGAGCTTCAATGTGCCGTTGGTGCGAAGGGCGGTAATCCGAACTGCGCCTCCCTGCACTCGCTTCGCAATGCCGTGTTTGATGGCGTTCTCGACCATGGGCTGCAGAATCAGGCTGGGAACAGGCGCGGGCAAAAGTTCATTCGGGACACTCACGTTTACCCGAAGCCGCTCGCCGAATCGCACCTTCTGAATGTCCAAATACTTGAGTGCGAACTCCAATTCCTCTCCTAGCGGCACGTGCTGCCGGTTGGAGTCCTCGAGGACCCGGCGCAGAAAGTCGCTCAATCCGGCAATCATGGTCACGGCCGCATCATTTCTATTCTCGCGTACCAGGCCGGCAATGGCATTTAGCGTGTTGAACAGGAAATGCGGCTCGATCTGTCTACGAAGCGCATTGAGTTGGGCCTTTGAAAGCTGTTCGTTAAGAAGGGCACTCTCGGTTCGTTGCCGAGCTAGTTGCTCCCTGGAGTCCAGAGCGTGGCTGACCAGGAGGATGGCGCCATAAAGAAGCACGTATGAGAGAAGGCCGTTATAGAACTTCTGCAACCAAAGGTGCATAAACGGATCCGGACCTGAGGGGTTAGCCCAGGGATTCAGCAGTTCTTCCTGGGTCGCGTTCCAGATTGCCGAAACGAAACCAAAGGCAGCGCAAGCAGCCAGGTGTATGCCCCAGTTGGAGACACGACGCCATTGGGCCAGCGGAAATTGCCGTCCCAAACGCAGCACCAGCGGAGTCGCCAGCGCCCACGGAAGCTCGGCCAGCAGCAAGTACACGAACAGGCGCGACCAGGCGTGGTGCATCCCTTCCGCTCGCATGACCAACACATTCTGAGTCGCATCGAACAACCCGAGACCGCCCCAGATTGCTGCAATCCAGAACCATTGCGATGACTTGGAGTTGCCTTGGGAAGAGTCCATCACTTGATCGTACCGGGGAGCGAGCTGAAAGTGTCAGAAATGCAGCGAATTGCCCTCTGGATGCAGCAGGCGGTCTACCCTTCCGGAGGATTCCGGGCCATACTGCTGGGCATGCTCACCCACAAAATGAAAATCGCACTGCTCTGCGTAATAGTTCTGTTTTCTCTAGCCACTTTATTGTATTCAAAAGGTGCGCCGGCGGGGTCGGCACCTGAATATACCAGCGACGCCCAACTCAAGCTTCCCGATCGTTACCGGGAGTGGGTATATCTGACCACGGGATTTGACATGAGCTACAACCCGGCGATGCAAATGGACCATCACATGTTCGACAACGTGTTTGTAAATCCCGAGGCTTACAAAACATTTGTCGAGACCGGCACCTGGCCAGACAAAACAATGCTGGTACTTGAGAGCCGGATGGCGCAGAGCAAAGGCTCAATCAACAAGGCGGGCAACTATCAGGACGTCGGCACCATGGGCGTCGAGGTCCACGTGAAAGACGAGTCGCGATTTGCGGGCAAGTGGGCCTTCTTCGGCTTTGGCGACGCCAAAACCGCAAAGATGATTCCGACCGCGGCTCAGTGCTATTCCTGCCACGCCGCGCATGCGGCCGTGGACAATACGTTTGTTCAGTTCTATCCCACCTTGTTGCCCATCGCTCAGGCAAAAGGCACTCTCTCTTCCGCCTATCAGAAGGAGACCGCATCCGCGGCACCACCTGCGAACCGTCCGTGATATCCTTCCGGCTTCCGCCTGCAAGAGTGCTCATCTCTCTCACGAGATGCTGAGTGCATATGGCAGGCGAGCTCGGGAGGAATCCGTGACATTCTCGCGCCGCGATTTCGTGAAGACGTCCGTGTTAGGAGCTGTCGCCGCCGGAGTTGGAGTTCCGGCTACGATGTCCGAGGCCGTCGTCGAAAGCGGCCAGCCGGGTCATTCCGCTGCATCGGATTCGGCCAGGCGCGCGATCATTATCTGCGCCAATAACGGCTACAAATACGTCGAGGCTGCGTATGCCTTCCTCAAAGGCGGCGGCGACACGCTCGAAGCCGGCGTCCGAGTGGTAAAGGGTCCGGAGGACGATCCCAACGACGATTCGGTCGGGCTGGGCGGTTTGCCCAACGAGGAATGCGTAGTCGAACTGGATTCCTGCTGCATGCATGGACCGACACGGCGCGCGGGGGCGGTAGGCGGCGTACGTAACATCAAAAATGTGTCGATGGTAGGCAAGGCTGTGATGGAGCACACCGGCCACGTCATGCTCGTAGGCGAGGGGGCGGAGCGATTTGCGGTGGCGTTGGGTTTTCCGCGCGAGAACCTTCTGACCGAGCACTCGCGCAAAATCTGGCTGCTGTGGAAGCAATTCAATTCCGATCGGGACTGGTGGGGGCCGGGGATTGCCAATCCACATTGGCATCCACCCGGGTCCGACTCAAAACCGCAGGCCGAAGTTTGGCGGGACCGAATTAACCAACTGCAGCAGCGCGCCGCCGCACTCGGCATTGAGCCGGAATTTCAGTTAGCGGCAGTGCGGCGAGTGTTGTTTCCACCTACCGGCACGATCCACTGCTCGGTGCTCAATGAGAAAGGTGAAATGTCGGGCATCACTACAACGAGCGGCCTTGCGTTCAAACTCCCGGGCCGTTGCGGCGATTCGCCTATCATCGGAGCGGGATGCTACACCGATCAGGACATAGGCTCCGCGGGCGCTACGGGCAGCGGGGAAGAGAACATCAAAGTCGCGGGCGCTCACACGATTGTCGAGAATATGCGGCACGGCATGTCCCCGCAGGAAGCGGGCATGGACGCGCTCAAACGCATTGTGCGCAATTACAACGGCGACATGAACAAGCTCCGTTTCATGGACATGACGTATTACGTTCTGCGCAAAGACGGCGCATATGCGGGCGTGTGCCTGTGGGAAGGATACTCCGCGGGTCATCAGCATAAATTCACCGTGCATGATGGAACGCTGCGCTCTGAAGTGGCGACGCCGCTGCTGAAAGGATATTCGCAGGAATGGCCGCCGTTCCCACCCATCCCGGAAGAGTTGAAGAAAGACTCGGAGTATTTGAAGTAGAAGTAGCTTCGCCGTCCCGGCGGCTGTCCGGCGGGCGTCGCCGCCCGCCGCGCCGTGCGCGAGAAGCGCTACCCTCGTCCTTCTTCGATGAGATCTTTGATAGTTACGACCTTAAGAGGCTTGGCTCGTTTTCGGATTTTCTCAATATCGGCAAAGGCTTGCGCGACGCTGACTGCAGGTGGCACGGGAGCAATAATGGCGGCGATCTTTCCCCGCAGTGTGATCCCTATCTGCTCGCCTTTGCTGGCGCACTCGACAAGTTCGGAGAGCTTTTGCTTGGCTTTGATCAAACTCACGGTGTGCACGCTGATCCCCTATCTATTCATCGACCAATTAGCGTAAATCATCTCTTCAGGCGGCTACGCCGAGAGCGAGGAGGCCCCCGGGACAGCAGGCAGGATGCCATCGCTACGAGAACCTAACCTTCACATCCGGCCCCTTCTCCAGATGAATACTCTCGACGAAACGCACCTTGCCGGTGCGCAGCGTCAGAATCACTGACGATGTACGCGTGCCTTCCCCGAAGAAGCGCACGCCTTTCATTAGGGCGCCGTCGGTGACGCCGGTAGCGGCGAAGATCAATTGTTTGCCGGGTGCGAGATCTTCCGCCTCGTAGATGCGGTTCTTGTCTTTGATGCCCATCCGGGCCAGTCGCTCTTCCTGGTCGGCCTTAACCACGAGGCGGCCGAGCATGTATCCATTGAGGCAACGGATGGCGGCGGCAGTGATCACGCCTTCCGGAGCGCCGCCTGAGCCCATTACCGCGTGCACACCGGTTCCGATAACAGCGGCGGCTATTCCCGCGGAAAGATCGCCATCGCCGATCAGGCGGATGCGGGCTCCGGCTGCGCGGATGTCGGCGATCAGCTTTTCGTGGCGCTCGCGGTCCAGCACCATCACCACCAGGTCTTCTACGTCGCGATCCAGACGCTTGGCAATATTCTTCAAATTGTCGGCAACGGGCGCGTCTAGTTCTACTGCGTCCTTGCAGGATGGCCCGACCACGATTTTTTCCATGTAACAGTCGGGAGCGTGGAGCAAGCCTCCGCGCTCGGAGGCAGCGAGCACGGTGATCGCTCCGGGCGCGCCCGTAGCACAGAGGTTCGTGCCTTCGAGCGGATCGACGGCGATGTCGACCTCAGGAACTCCCGTTCCGTCGGGAAACTCGGCGCCGACTTTCTCCCCGATATAAAGCATGGGCGCCTCGTCGCGCTCGCCTTCGCCGATGACAATGGTCCCACGCATGGGGATGGAGTCCATAGTGCGTCGCATTGCCTCGGTGGCAACCTGATCGCTGAGCTTGCGCTCGCCTTGTCCCATGGTGCGGGCCGAAGCGATGGCGGCCACTTCCACTACGCGCAGGAATCGCGACGCCAGGTCGCTCTCAATGTTCTCCCCGTACGTGCGAGCCTTGCCTTCTGCACGAGTCTGCGTACCCATTCTGATCTCCCGGCGCCTTAGGATGCGGCGGTTACGCGCCGGGTTGAGACTATAACGCAATCCTGTGAAGCTGGAAAGGCACAGTGCATCAGAAGATACTGGCCTCGAACAAGAGTCCCGAATGTCGATCTTAAGATCGCGCGGCGAATCTCGCCGGTTTCAACGCAACTCTCGGGCGGCAGCCAGCATGTCGTCGGCTCGCGCGCGCACGCGGATGTCTTCGGTGAAGTTGGTCCAACGAACCACCTTGGAGGAGTCGACCAGAAACTCTGCTGGCCGTGCGATATCGTGCCCGTCCGGGCCGCCCGCCAGATGCAGCAAGTGATATTGGCGAATCACCGCTGCGTCGGGATCGGAGAGCATGGGGAAGGTATACCCGGCTTTGTTGGCGAGATTACGCGAAACTTCCGGCGAATCCACACTGATCGCCACTGGGCGAACTCCGGCCGCCTCGAACTCCGGCATACGTTTTTCGATGCCTCGTAACTCGAGGTTGCAGAACGGTCACCAGTAGCCGCGATAGAAAATCAGGAGGAGCGCTTTGGGAGCCGGGGATCCAGATCCGGCAGCGAGCAGTTGGTCAAGCGACACGCGCTTCCCGGAAGTATCCGAAAGACTGAAGTCTGGTACCCTCTGGCCAACTTGGGCTGCAGCCGTAGAACTGGGAAGCTTCCGGGCGCTCACGAAGGCAAAGGCAGTTAGCCCGATTGCGAAAACAGCGATTACGGAGAGCATAACACTCAGCGCTCTCCCACGGTAGACCTGCGGCTGGCCCAACGCTCGCCACAGTCCGGCGACCAGAAATATCAACGCGAGGACGGCTAACGACAGGCTCAGCCAGGGAAGCGCTCCCTGCAAGGGAGAGCTCACAAAAAACGCGACATTGCAGCCTATGGCGCCGATGGCGAACAAGAGTCCCCACCAGGGCGCGAGGTTTCTGCGACGGTCGGTTGGGTTCGGCATTCCCACCGAGTTTATCAGAGCAGCAGATTTGCGACCGAGTTCGGCCCTCTGAGAGGCGGGAAATGCCTCTGATGCGATAGTCGGCTAGGAAGAAGCGAATAATTGCATCTTGTTCGGCTGACTGCCCGTGTTATTCTCGCAGACCTGCTACGAAATGAACGCCTTGGCCGAGCCGCGTCCTTTGACCTTCCTCTGCATCACAACCTACGAAAAGGGGCAGGAGTTCATGCGCGAATGTCAGCGCCAGGGCTGCCGCGTAATCCTGTTAACGGCGGAAAAATTGCGCGATGCCGATTGGCCGCGCGAGAGTCTCGACGAGACCTTCTACCTTCCTGAAAATATCGCACTCGCTGACATCGTGCAGGCAGTCACGCACCTGGCGCGCTCGCAGAAGATTGATCGCATTGTGGCTCTCGACGAATATGACATGGAAACAGCTGCTACTTTGCGGGAACATCTCCGAATTCCGGGGATGGGGCTCACCACGATGCGCTACTTCCGGGACAAACTGGCCATGCGGATGCGAGCGCTCGATCGCAACGTGCGAGTTCCGGATTTTGTGCCGGTCGTAAATCATGCAGACATTCGTTATTACCTTGAGCACGTGGCGGGGCCGTGGGTGCTCAAGCCGCGCCAGGAGGCGTCGGCGATTGGAATCAAAAAAATTCACACGCCGGAAGAATTGTGGCCGGTGCTGGAACAACTGGGCGACAAACAGTCTTCATTCTTACTGGAAAAGTTTCTACCCGGCGACGTCTATCACGTGGACTCGGTCGTATCGGAGAACGAAGTGGTATTTGCCAACGTCAGCAAATACGGCAAGCCACCAATGAATGTGGCTCAGGGCGGCGGAATTTTTACGACATTTACAGTGCCTCGGGGAAGCGAAGAAGACTCTGCGCTGCGGTCAATCAATCGCGACCTGACTGCCGCACTCGGACTTCTGCGGGGTGTGGCCCATGCGGAGTTTATCCGGGCGCACGCCGACGGGCATTTTTATTTTCTCGAATGTGCGGCACGCGTGGGCGGCGCTTATATTAACGAGATGGTGGAGGCCGCGACTGGAATCAACCTGTGGCGGGAGTGGGCTCGCATCGAAGTGGCCGGCGAAGATTGCAGCTACAGGTTGCCCGCAGTGCGTGAAGAATATGGGGGCGTGATTCTCTCGCTGGCGCGTCAGGAAGATCCCGACACGTCGGGCTACAACGATCCGGAAGTGTACTTGCGGATTAAGAGACATCATCACGCCGGGCTGGTGCTGCGATCGACTGAGGCGCAGCGCATTCCGAAGTTGCTCGACGATTACGCGCGGCGCTTCGCGGGGGAATTCTTAGCGGTCGAGCCGCCGCGAGACAAGCCGACCGCCTAGCGTATGTGGCGCGCGTGCCCGCCCGCGTTTTCATGTTGGGAACGAAACCGCTTGCGATGACTGTATCCGGCGCGATAGAACTAGAAAAATATTTCCGGCGACACCCTGAAACGGCGGCTCAACTTCCGGATGTGCTCAGTGTTCAACCGGCGTTTTCCGCTAAGTACTTCAGAAGCGATGCTCGGGGTGCCGAAGATGTCCAACAGATCCTTCTGCTTCAGACTATTGGCCAACATCAGTTCGCACAATACCTCTATGGGGCTGGCGGCCTTGAGTCCATAGTGCTTCTCCTCGAAATCTTCGATCAGTAGCGTCAGCAGTTCGGCCATGCGCCGCTCGGCCGCGCTCATGCGACTCCCCTTGCGATCTAGTTCTTCGAGCATTGCGATGAGCCGTTCGTTCTCGGCCTGGCTCCGAACAACAGTAGGCAGGGTGCTGGTGAGCAGGGAAGCGTACTCGGATCTTGCGGCCGTCGCACTCATTGTCTCCAACCTCCCCGATCATACTCGGGATGCGTTAAAACGTAGCGAACGTAAAGGCGCTGAAACCTGTAATTGATCTCAGTGATCAGCCGATATTGGTTGCCTTTGACGTTGAAAACCGTCCACTTGCCCACGGCATCCGCGCTGGAAAAAGTCAGTCGGACCTCCGCTAAGCTTTTCCATGTCGCCTTCTTACAAATGCGAAACCACGCGTCGAGCGGCCCTTCGAGCTCAGCGTGCCGCGCAGCGGCCTCTTTCAGTCTCTTGCGGCTGATAACGTGCATGCCGCTACTCGCAAGTTCGCATTATGCGAAATTATACTTCGCACATTGCGAAGCTGTCAATGGCTTGATATGGCGTCGAGCGATCAGACTGCAGCCGGTGCTGGAAGCGCCTAGAACGCGTCGATCCCGGTAACGCTCTGCCCGATGATCAGCGAGTGCACATCGTGCGTCCCTTCGTATGTCTTTACCGACTCCAGGTTCATCATGTGACGCATGATGGGATAGTCGTCGGCAATGCCGTTGGCGCCGAGAATGTCGCGGGAGAGGCGGGCGCATTCCAGGGCCATCCACACGTTGTTGCGCTTGGCCATCGAAATGTGCTGATGCTCCACTTTACCCGCGTCTTTGAGACGACCGACCTGCAGCACGAGTAACTGCGCTTTCGTGATTTCGCTGATCATCCAGGTGAGCTTGTCCTGCACGAGTTGGTGCGAGGCGATGGGTTGATCGCGCCACTGTTTGCGCAGCAGGGAGTATTGCAGGGAGCAGTCGTAGCACGCCATCGCGGCGCCCAGTGCGCCCCAGGCGATGCCGTAGCGGGCCTGGTTCAGGCACATCAAGGGAGATTTCAGGCCGCCCGATTTCGGCAACAAATTCGATTCGGGTACATGCACATCCTGCAGCGAGAGACCGGATGTGACCGACGCGCGCAGCGACCACTTGCCGTGAACGTCGTCGGCCTTGAATCCAGGACGGTCAGTTTCAACCAGAAATCCACGAATCTTATCGTTTTCATTCCCCACTTTGGCCCAGATGATGGCCACGTCGGCGATGCTGCCGGAGGTGATCCACATCTTCTCGCCGTTGATCACGTATTCGTTGCCGGCTTTTTTTGCGCGAGTGCGCATGCCGCCGGGATTCGATCCGAAGTCGGGCTCAGTCAGGCCGAAGCATCCGAGCTTCTCTCCTTTTTGCATTGCTGGCAGCCACGTCTGCTTCTGCTCTTCGCTGCCGAATTCATAGATTGGATACATGCACAGCGCGGACTGCACGCTCACAAAGCTGCGCACCCCCGAGTCGCCGCGCTCGAGTTCCTGCGTCATCAGGCCGTACTCCACGTTGCCCATGCCGGCACAGCCGTAACCTTTTAATGACGCACCGAAGAAACCTAGATCGGCCATAGGCTTGACCAACTCGCGCGGGAAGCGCCCAGCGCGGTTGCATTCCTCGATGATAGGAATGAGATTATCTTCGATGAACTGGCGAGTCGTATCGCGGACCAAGCGTTCTTCGTCGGTGAGCAGGGCGTCGTACTGGATGAAATCGACGCCGCGAAATTTAATAGCAGGCATGGTGATCTCCTGAAGAAGGGGTCGCCGAATCCCGTACTCAAAGCAGGGAAAACAGTTTGCCGCCCATAGGACCGGGCGCACATCGGAGGGCAAACATATGACGGTAGCAGGGGCGAAGGATACGGGTCAACGGCGACCAGGATAGGCTTCACGAATGGGGCCGAAAGCGCGCGTCATACTCAGATCGAGCAGCCGACGGCAAGACAGCCGGCACAACCTTACTGTAAAATCGATAGCGACGGAAGAGAGAGAACAGAATCGAGACGCAGCATCTTCCAGAGTGGATTCCCGTAGTTCCGAGTTCAGATTTCGTAGATTCCATTCACAACATCCGACTTGCTAGAGCGGATTACGCTGCGCAAATGTTAAAGATCAGGAGACATCAAACCATGGCAGTAGGTGCCAAAATCGCAAAAACAGCAGACCGCAAGAAAGTAATGGACACCACCAAGAGCACGGATTGCCCCAAGTGCGGCAAGGCCACGCGCATCGTCAAGCGGGTGAAAGACCGCGAACGCGGCATCCCGGGCGGAGTTTACATCTCATGCTCGGCGTGCGAGTTTTTCGAGAAGTTGTAAGAGACAGTTCTACCCAGGCGCTGACACGGAAGCTTCCTCGCTTCGTTTGTTCTCCGTCGGTGAGGAACCAGATACTAATCCAAAGCGAGGGCGACCCTCAGCGCCTCGTCCAATTCGGCAACCTTCGCGTAAGAGAGCGAGCCTACAAATTGAGTGAGTTCAGTTTTCCTGAGACTCGCTAAATTGTCACATATGATCCAGCTCTCGTGTTTCATGCCCTCATCCAGACCAATAGAAACCTGACTTCCAAGCGCCTGTCCGCGACTGTATACAGGAGCACAAACGACTGTTGAGAATCTGGAATCAATTACTTCTTGTCGGCTTACGATGACGAAGCAGCGATGCCGCTTGGGGTCGTCGCCTGGACGATGGACGCGATAGATGTCCGCTCGTCTCACGGTTCGTCTCGCGCGTCCTCCGGAGCCTGGTAACGGAGCACGTCTTCCGCCTCTGCGTTCATCTCATCCGCAAACTTATTGAGGATTGCCAAGTCGCGTGCGCCACGCGCGGCCTTTTCTCGCTCCCGTAAGTATTGACGCAGAACATCCTCAATGAAGGCAGAGCGCGATCGCTTCGATCCCGCGAGGCGATCAATTCCGGTCAGCACCTCTGGTGAGAGTGTGACAGATGTCTTCTCTTTCATGCCACTATCATACCACCACGGGTACGAGTGGGAATATCCGTCAACCGGAACAGCTACGCTAACCAGTGATTCTTATGAGGCGATCTGTTTCAAAATCGCATTAGCTTCGGCTGCCGGATCGGCAGCTTCCGTGATGGGGCGGCCGACCACAAGATGGCTGGCGCCTGCGGCAATGGCCTCGGCGGGAGTGACGACCCGAACTTGATCGCCAACGTTGTCTCCGAGGGAGCGCACCCCCGGGGTTACTACGGCGAAAGCATAACCGAGCTTTGATCGCAAGGCAGATGCTTCGCGAGCGGAGGCCACCACGCCCTGGCAGCCATTGGCCAGCGCGATGGTGGCCAGGCGCACGACGCTGTCCTCCGCCGTGCCCTGCATGCCGATGCTTCTGATGTCGTTATCGTCCATGCTGGTGAGTATAGTGACGGCGAGCACCATCAGCTCGGGGCGCGCCTTTGCTGCTTCAACCGCCGCGCGCAGCATCCTGCCGCCGCCAGAGGAATGTACCGTTAGCATACTGACCCCAAGCTTAACCGTCTCTGCTACGGCTGCCCCGACTGTATTGGGAATGTCGTGAAACTTGAGATCCAGGAAGACCCGGTGCCCGGCGGCCACCAAATCCCGCACGACGTGGGGTCCCTCTGCGGTATAGAGCTGCATGCCGACTTTATAAGTCAGCACGGAATCTCCTAATGCCGCCACGATCCTCTGGGCCGCCGCAGCGGTTGACACGTCCAGAGCGACAATGAGCCTTTGGCGCGGGTCCAAGTCTTTGTAGTCTGAACCACCGGCTGGGATGCGAGGTAACGTTGCCGACATCCCAGCCAGTCTAAAGTCTCTATGGAAGTTTCGCCAGTGGATGGTTATAGGCGACTGTCGGATAAGCCGGCTTTACGTCTTTGGGATTGACCAGATCCAGACGTACCCGTTGTAGACCGCGTTGCCTGAACTCCAGCGCTTGAGCGGCACCATAAGACAGGTCGATAATCCTGCCCGGCACGATCGGCCCGCGGTCGTTGACCCGGACTATTACGGCCCGGCCATTGCGGAGGTTCGTGACCCGGACATAACTTCCCATCGGAAGCTTCAGGTGAGCCGCGGTCATGTCATACATATCGTAGGGCTCGCCGCTGGCGGTCGGTTTACCGTCGAAAATCTGGCCATACCAGGAGGCTGTACCCACCTGATACGGCTTGGTCTTAACCTGTTTACGGACTTCGGGATTTTGCCGTCTTGAACTAACTGGAGCCGCTGTCGCCTCCGAGATGTTCGGTCCCTGAGCCGCTCCCAGGCAGACGATCAGAAATGCAATCGCCAGTCCATGAGCTAAATATCGTCGCATTCAGTTCTCCTCGCATACTCAAAAGTGCTTTTGGCCTTAAGCCTTTCGTACCTGCAGTCTGTTGATGCTATTGGCCTGCCAAACCGGTGTCAATACGAATTGGGGGGTAGGCGGGTGTAGGGGCAGTAACGGATCACTTACGTAACCTGTTGTAAATATAGGGGGATATAGCTAAAGCCCTTTATTATCGGAAGCTTAGATATTTACTAAACGGTAAATGGCACGTCGGGGAAACCAGGGTAGAATTTACAAGATCATTGGAATCAATGGCTTACGGTTTGTTTCCGTCCAAACTACGTGGAATCAGGTATTTACGGAGCCCACTGGGGACTGATGCCGCCAAATATTTTTTCCGACGGTAAGTCCCGAAAGTAACTTCGTCCCCCGCCAATGTGAGATGCTGAGCCTTCAGCGGCGTTACTATCGAACTCAGCGAAACCGAAGGCCATGCCCGAAAAGCCACCTGTCGTACTCACTATCGCAGGCTTTGACCCCTCCTCCGGTGCGGGCGTGACTGCCGATATCAAGACGATTGCCGCCCATGGCTGCTATGGAGTAGCCTGCATCACCGCCCTGACGGTGCAGTCTACTGCGGGACTAAAGCGGGTTGCGGTCGTCGACCCCTCCGTTCTGTCCGAAAGCCTGGAAGAACTGGCGGCGGACCTCGCAATTGCGGCAGTGCACATTGGAATGTTGGGATCGGAAAAGATAGTGAAGGCGGTTGCGGACTTTCTCTCTGGCCTGCCAGTGGGCCGAAGCGAGAGCAGTCCCGCAAGAGAACCCGGAAGGGCGCGGCTGCCCAACGTCGTACTCGACCCTATCCTACGGTCCTCTTCCGGCGCGGAACTTCTCGATGCCGCCGGCACCAGATTGCTGGTCGAAAGACTAATACCCCTGGCCGACGTAATAACTCCCAACGTCGACGAAGCCGCGGCAATCACTGGAATGAACGTCAGAGATCTCGAGGAAATGAAAGCCGCGTCCGCGAAACTCCACGACATGGGTGCCGTAGCCGTGGTCATCACCGGAGGGCACCTGGAGAAGGCCATTGATCTGTTGAGTTTCAAAAGCAGGCGGGGGATCGAGCAGGAAGTATTCAAGGCCGAACGGCAAAGGTCGAATTCAACCCATGGTACGGGATGCGCCTTCGCCACTGCGATGGCATGCCATCTGGCTCTCGATCGAGGCTTGGCAGAAGCCGCCCTGCTGGCGAAAACTTACGTCACTGCCGCCATCGCCAACGGGCATCCGCTAGGCCGCGGAACCGGACCGCTGCACCATCTTTATCGCATGAGCCAGCAGAGGCGCGCCGTGGGCTCGGGAAGTGAACTGTAGATAGTATCTAATTGCGTACAACATTTAATTGCGATCACGACTGGAAGGGTTCTTCAGCAGAATTCCCGCTACAAATGAAGCGGTTGCGGCGAGCAGCCATTCCGCACGGTAAAATTGAATGGCCTGCCAATCCACGAAGTTCCTTGCCGTCAGCAGTCCGACCAGCAATGCTCCCGCCACACAGCCTATTCCAATTACGAACGCAATGAGGGACGCCGTCGAAAGACCGATCCAGCTCTTAATCTCGTGGAAGTGGAGATAACGCAGCCAGGAAGGAAATTTGATCTTGCTCCATGAAAACCCGGCGACGAGGGAATAAACTAGCGTGGTTCCGTGCTCCCAAAATCCAGGCAATGCTGCCCCCGCCGTCGCGCCACGCGAGGTCAATTCCGGACGGCGGTCGCCGCAGGTGTGGCAGAACCCGGAACCTGGCAGAAATTCGGTGTCGCAGCGCGAGCAGGCCTCCGCCATAACTGGAGTCGCATGCCCGAAGACAATCTCCTCCGCAACAACCGGCGAGGGCGGACGCCAGAATTCCTCACGGGCTTGTTGAACTACATCCGGCATAATTGGGACCTTTAGAAAAAACCTTAATTATGCAATCGCATTCCAACCACCAAAGCGCCGGTAATCCTAAATGCCACGACCACAATTACTTGCAACCTTTCGCCCGAGCGCCGCAACCGCCGCGTAAGCAATAATTACGCGCGCCAGCGCGTAAAGATGCACCGGTTACGAAAGCCCAGGGGCTTGCACTGGCCAACAAACTTTCGCAGCCGATTATAAGGGTGTGCGCAGCTCCGGCGGGGTAGCATTGATGGCACGTAGATGACGTTCTTGATTCCAGCGGCTCGCTTTTCAGCCACGACAAGCGCCGCAGCATGGGTCGGCGGGTTCGTTTAAACTAGGTGGCAATCTAACCGTGATCCCCCACACCAAAGATCTCTCGATGACGATGAAGCAGGGCGCCGCAGCCCTGGTGCTATCTGTTTGCCTCCTGATCGCATGTTGCGTTCCTACAGCGAGTCAGTCGCGTGTTGGCGCGGCTTCATCCCACGGCGCGACCCGCGATCCCCAGACCGAAGCAGCCTTCGACCATTTCTACAACATGGACTACGATCGCGCGACCCAGGAGTTCGAGAAGATCGTGGAGAAACATCCCACCGATCCTTTTGCCGTGAATCATTTGCTGACCGTGGTGCTAATGCACGATCTCTACGACACGGGCGCGATGAATACCGGGGATTACAGCAATGACAGCTTCATAGGCCGCACCCCCCGCCCCACGAAGCCTGAAGTAAAGGAACGCATCAAGGAATTGGTTCGGCGGGCTGAGGATCTGGAAGAACACCAACTGAAATTGAATTCGAAGGACGTGGATAGTCTTTATTGTCGCGGAGTAACTCGAGCCCAGTTTTCGGTCTACACAGCTCTGGTGGAGCGGGCATGGTTTTCGGCTCTGCGCAATGCGGTCGGAGCGCGGCACGACCATGAACACGTACTCGAAATCGATCCCAGTTATGTAGACGCGAAGTTGGTGGTGGGCACTCACCACTACGTCGTCGGCCATTTGCCCTGGAGTGTGAAAGTGGCTGCGGCCTTAGCCGGCTTGAGTGGATCAACCGAAAAAGGCCTGGCGTATCTCCGCGACGCTGCCAGGAGCGACGGGGAAAACGCAGTCGACGCCAAAGTCGTGCTCACTCTGTTTCTGCGGCGGGAACACCAGTATGACGAGGCGCTCGGGTATATGAACGAGCTTTCGGCAAAATATCCAAGGAATCACCTGTTTCTGACCGAAGTGGCAAACCTGCAGCGCGCGGCGGGACGCCTCCCTGAGGCCGAGGCCAGCTACCGCAAAGTATGGCAGAACGGCCACGACGGCAAGTACGGCAACCTGCACTACGAACTGGCGGCCTGGGGACTCGGAGAATTGCTGCGCAGCGAGAAGAATCTTGCCGGCGCGGCCGCTGCCTATGACCTGGTAAACCAAGCCCCGAACCCCGACCCCGATGTGCTGCAAAAGGCTAACTTGGCCGCTGGGGAGATGTACGACCTGCTGCAGCAACGCGATCTGGCCATGCAGAAGTATCAAACCGTGCTCGCCGGAAATGCGAACACGGGCCCCGCTGACCAAGCGCGACGTTATATCAAAGAGGCCTACCGGGAGTGAGTCAGAGGGATTCTGTGTCCTCGGGATAACCAAGGTTTATTTAGGGATGGCCGCCTTCGGCCGTCCCGCAGAGCGTGCGAGGCGTGCGACGAATTGAACTTCGGCTGGGTATAGCATGTCGAGCTTTGCTCGACCCGACAGCCGAGGGCAACTGCCCGCCACACTAGAGAACGATTCTCCTTCGTACAAAGCGAGCCACACGGAACTTTCGGTCCGCAATTGCGTATTAGATGGTGAGGGCGGAACTATGTATTGCAATTACTGTGGGAAATTGATTCAGGACGATGCCGCAGTTTGCGCGTATTGCGGAGTTCGCATCGGTGCATCTCTGGCCAGGACAAAATTGGTACGCCCGCGCCACGGTCGAAAAATCGCAGGCGTCTGCCTCGGATTCTCGGAGTACTTCGATATCGACGTCACCGTAGTTCGCGTGGTATGGCTGATCACCGCGATCATGACCTGCATCGGTTTCATTCCCTACATCATCGCGTGGATCGTGATGCCGGAAGAACCGCTACTGCTTCCCGCGCCAGCTATCACGCAGCAAGTGACGACTCCTTAACTCCGGTGGCCGGATGCCGGTAGCCGGACTTGTGATCTAATCGGCAGCATGCAGCGCCATCCCCCTCAGCGCATCAAACGCGGCGACGCCGAAATTGTCTATTGGTCGATGGGCGACGGTTCCCCGGTATTTCTGCTGCATCCCTTTCCCGTCGATCATGAATTCTGGCTCCCGGTGGCCGAGCGACTGGCCACCCGCTATCGCCTGGTACTGCCCGATCTGCGCGGACACGGCGATTCCGGCATCGGCGAAGGTCCAGCCACAATGGAGAAACATGCTGCCGATATCGCCGGCGTCATGGACAATGCCGAGATCGCCCGTGCTCCATTGGTCGGGGTCTCGATTGGCGGTTACGCCCTCCTCGAGTTCTGGCGAAATCATAGAGGCCGAGTGACTGCGCTCGGATTGTTCAATACGAAGGCTCCCGCCGACGGTCCAGAGGCGCGTGCCGGGCGTTTGCAAGCGGCGAACGATGTCCTTGAGC
>Ga0185299_10001348_pt1 | contig 48771 bp, 37 predicted proteins | sample PaiPotPPA55metaG_FD_128002 | JGI IMG/M metagenome (GOLD analysis project Ga0185299, IMG submission 128002) | Iron sulfur acid spring bacterial and archeal communities from Banff, Canada, to study Microbial Dark Matter (Phase II) - Paint Pots PPA... ... | reverse complement strand
TAGATCACTTTGGCAGCAACGGCGCGTCTCTGTGCCCAGGGTTGGTTTTTAAGCAACAAAACCGCGCTAAAGATTAGAACGCTCGTTGCTGTCCATTTTTTGCTCACTGCATAAATCACCGCGTTGTGAATCCAAGGTTCCAACCGATAGAAGCTTAGCCCGAGCTACCAACTGCTCGAGTTGGGACGGCAAACGTTGTCTCTGCCCAAAGTCGCATCTTACAAGCAGCTAGCCCAAAAAGGAGGATCTCCCCACCCACAGAACCCTCTTAGTTAACAGAGTTCGAATAGCGCTGCGCCAAAAGCTTCACTGACGTCTGGGTACTTGATCATCACGGTGGCTCGTGCCTCGCACCGTGTCGATCAAGCACCAAAGAGCCAGTCATAGGTCCCTTGTCGCCTCGTCGCGGTCCAAACGAAGCAAAACCTTAAGAAAATACTTTTTAGCAACGCGGCCTTGACAAGTTCGGCTTCATAGAAGCCCTGGGCTATTCTGTGGCGCCATTTCATGGCGATTTACGCACCGCTCCACCACTCCATTGCCGCGCCCCTACAGAAAGGAGTCCATCAGGCGCGCGGTATTTTGAACTACTTTCTGTAGGGCCGAACGTTTTCGCCAATCGGCGAGTGTTAGCAAATCGCTGTTTCGAAAGTAGTCGTCCTGGACTTCTTTCAGATGCTCGACCACCTGCCGATCGTATATCAGGACATTGATCTCAGCGTTTAGCGCAAACGATCGAATGTCCATGTTAGTCGATCCAGTCAAAGCAATGTCATCGTCGATCGTTAGAAGTTTGGCATGCAGAAAATGGGGACGATAAAGATGAATCTGGATACCGGCTTCAAGTAAGTCGTCGTAGTACGAACGTTGAGCGAGCTGCGAGATCAGTTGATTTGCGTGCTTCGAAACCACCAGATGTACGCGCACATTTTGACGCCGGCCAGCGGCGCAAATCGCATTCAGAAACGGTTCATCCGGGATGAAGTAAGGGGTCGTAATAACAACCCGTCGGCGAGCCTCATATAGCATCGAGATGATCAGTTCCCGGCCGTTCTCCTGGCCGTAACCGGGTCCGCTGGGCAGCAATTGGGCCACCGAATTCCCGGTTGGTTTAAGATCGGGAAACAGTTCGTCTCGGTCTAACACTTTTTCCGTTTCCAAATAGTGATCACCCAAGAAAGTCGCCTGCAGCTGCGATACCACCGGGCCGGTCACCCGTGCCACTAGCTCTTCGTTAAGATAATTCTTCACGAAATTGGGATCGGCAATGTTCTGCGACCCAACGTACCCGATAGTTCCATCGATCACGGCGATCTTTCGATGGTTACGCAAGTCGAAACGTTCACCCTTCCGGCGAAACAACCCCACCGGTAGCATCGATCTGACTTCAGCTCCCGTGTCCCGAAGCTCGGGGCCGAATTGTCTCAGCGCGACACGTGAGCCGACCGCATCCAGCAATAATCGACAAATGACTCCGCGTTTCGCCGCCCGCTTGATGGCGTCGGTTACTCCTCTTCCGGTCCGATCGGTTCGATAAATGTAAGTCAGAAGATGAACTTGTTTGGTGGCCGTATCTATGTCCTGGATCAAACGGTCGATACTGCCCTCGTAATCGCGGATGAACTCAAACGCATTTCCGGCAAACGGTCCGAACATACCCAGGCGTTCTACTTGCTGCGGAATGATCTGGAGTTGAGGCGGCAGCTCGGTCTGAGCAACTATCTGAGTGCCAATCTGAGCTTGCGCCTTTTCGATTTGTTCCGCGGCTTGGTCCTGTAGTTTGCGCCGGAATGCCGGGACCCGGATCCTTCCTACCAGAGCATAGATGACCAGGCCCGGCCAAGGGAGCAAGAAGATGAAGAGCAACCAGGTACGAGACGCCGCGGCGCTTCGCCGCTGCGGAACATAGAGAAGCATACTCAACCGAATGGCCCATTCACTGCAAAGATAAAGAAAGCTCGAGTCGATCATTGCTGCTTCTCTCGATCGTGTGCTACGCTCTGGTTGACGGTTTAGTTAGGCTGAATCACCGAATTGTTCCCCAAAAATTTTGCGTTTTATGAACCAGCACAAATTGATCGCGGTTCCGGTTTTTATCCTTCTCTTGCTCGCCGTTTTTGATGGCTGTGCCAGTTGGGATGCCTCAAGTCAAGAAGCGTTGCTTTCTGCAGCCGGCTTCAAAACTCGGACGCCGTCAACTGCCGCCCAGGAAGCGATGTTTGGCCGGATGACTCCCTATACGGTCGAACGCCGGGAAAGGAACGGAAAAATACTGTACGCTTACGCGGATAAACAGAAACACCTGCTCTATATTGGCGGCGAGGGGGAGTATCAACGGTACAAACAGCTAGGACTGCAAAAGTCGATCGCCGAAAGCCAGCTGCAAGCCGCCCAAGTCAACGAGGAAGCCTCTCTCTACAATCAATGGGGCCCCTATTGGGGACCTTACTGGGGCCCATGGAATCCTTGGTGGTAAGGCAGCCGCGCGGAATGATGGATTGACGGGTGATGCGTAGATCGCCATGAAATGGCGCCACAGAATAGCCCAGGGCTTTAGCCCTGGGGCAGGTCCCAATTAAACCGCCCTGCCTGTCCGCCGTAGTTCCGGGAAGGTGGGACGAAGGAGGAAAAGGGCGGTCGATGCGGATTGCGCGTCGATCATCCTTGCAGCGACATTCATTGCTTGTGGTTGGAGTTGGGATCCGTTCGAACCATCTGCGCCCAAAACACACGGCGGAGACGCACATTCGGCCGCCCTTGCAGGGCGAGTTTATGAGGCTGCTAACCCAGGGCTAGAAGCCCTGGGCTATTCTGTTTCGCCATTCCATGGCGATCTACGCATCACTCCATTACTCCATTACTCCGTCACTCCATTACTCCGCGTAGCCGGATTCGAGCACGAGCACGAGCACGAGCACGAGCACGAGCACGAGCACGAGCACGAGCACGAGCACGAACGCCGAACGCCGGGCGCGAAACAAAGCCTCGACTAAGAGCCGACAAAAAGGCACACCTGATAAACCCGGAGTACATCCCGATCCCATTTGCTTGCCTCCCTTCGCTAACGCCATGAGCACACAGCTTGAGATCACCCGCAGACCGAGTTTCATCGCCATCGCGCGAGGGGCACGAATTACCCTGGATGGAGTAGAAATTGCCAGCGTCGGTAACGGTAAAACCGTCACGCTAGAAGTACCGCCGGGTAAACATGCTTTGTGCGCCTGGCTGGGTAGCAATCCCAGCGTCCAGAGTACAATCGATTTCGCCGCCGGTGAGACCACCCGCCTGGACTGCAGAATGAAACTGGGTTGGTTCTCTAATAAGTTCCAGCTGATCTCAAACGATGGCAGGTTGATTGAGGGAGCTCCAGTCGAAGCCGGACATCACGGAAAGATGATTCTGATCCTGGGAATCCTTGGCTTCTTCTTCGGTATATTTGGGCTCGCCGCCCTCGTACAAGGAATCGTCGATCTAACCAAAATGTCTCGCGGCCAAATGGACCGGTCCGGTGAATTGCTGACCTGGATCGGAACCATCCTTGGAGCGATCGGTTTTCTGGTCAACGTGCTCCTGATCGTTTTATCATTCGCGCTGGGCCATCGATAGCCCCAAGGGCGTCGCATCTTTCCAAACGCCTTACCTGCGAAAAAATTCGAGGCGTCGACATCTGATAGAACTACAACGCGGAATGCAACGCCCCTTCCTCCTTCGTCCGATGATCCAAGTCGCGGACAGCCTCTAGATTGGACTGCGGAGGACAAGCCGTCTGGGTGATGGTCACCACCAATCACCAATCACTAATCACTAATCACCAATCACTAATCACTAATCACTAAACACCTTTCACTCTCCACAACTCCTTGAACTCCTCGAACTCCTTTCTAAGGTCGATAAATGCGCATCTTCGACACTCCCTCTACGCCTGCACCGGAGGTCCAACTTTTATCAAATGGCCGTTATCACTTGGTCGTCACCAACTCGGGAGGTGGTTACAGTCGTTGGAATGACTTGGCGGTGACCCGATGGCGGGAAGACACGACGCGGGATTGCTGGGGCAGCTTTATTTATCTGCGGGACCCGGCCACTGGAGAATTCTGGTCGGTAGGCCATCAGCCGACGTTGCGTGCCACGGACGACTACAAGGTGACATTTACACCGTCGCAGGCGGAATTTCAGCAGCGACACGCGGGCCTCGAAATCGTTACCCGCGTCTGGGTTTCACCGGAGGACGACGTTGAGATCCGGCGAGTGGTGATCACCAACCTCTCTCGCGAGCAGCGGGCCATCGAGCTTACCAGTTATGCCGAAGTCGTCCTGGCAGTGCCGGCAGCCGATCTCGCGCATCCGGTCTTTAGTAATCTCTTCATTCAAACCGAATTGGTGCGGGCTGCTTCTGCGATTCTCTGTAACCGGCGGCCGAGGGGGGAAGGAGCGGAACATCCTTGGCTGGTGCATCTCATGGCAGGAGCTCAAGGCGGCGAGTTATCCTGTGAAACCGATCGAGCGAGATTCATCGGGCGTGGGAGAACGGTCGCGGCTCCAGTGGCCATGGAGGATAGGTCGGCTTTGTCGAATACGGTTGGCTCGGTGCTCGATCCCGTGATCTCGCTGCGACGCACTTTCCAGCTGATGCCGGAAGCCGTTATCTCCGTCGATTTTGTGACCGGGATAGCTCCAGACCGGCACGCAGCGTTGGCGCTAGCCGAAAAATATCGGGTCGCACAGCCCATAACCATATCCCAAGAGCTGGCCGGGAGCCAATTAACGCCGCCGGAACTCGAGCACGCGGAGCTCGACATTTATGGACAGTTAGCGAGCGCTCTTATCTATCCCAGTTCCGCTTATCGAAGCGCGCCTGAAATATCGGCTCAGAATCGGCTCGGGCCAGCCGCCCTTTGGCGTCATGGCATTTCCGGTGATTTGCCGATCGCTTTGCTGCGGATACTAGATGCCAGCAAAAGCGCAACCGATTTCGAGCTAACCAAACAGCTGCTTCAGGCCCATGCCTATTGGCGCAACCAAGGTCTAGCAGCGGACCTGATTATCTTAATCGAACAGACATCCCCTACCGGTCAAGAGCTGGTCGACCGCATCGAAAGTTTTGTCGCATCTCGCTTACACGCAGACGCATTGGAAAAACCGGGTGGAATTTTTATCCGCCATCTGAACCAATTGACACCAGAAGAAAATCTTCTGTTTGCAGCAGTCGCGCGCGTTGTTCTCACCGATCAAGGCGGAACGTTGGCAGAGCAACTGAATAAGCACCCGTTAACCGGTAGGGATTCTCAACCTGTCGGCGAGGGCGCGTCAAAGCGCAGCGACGGCGCCCCGCCCATTCGGGGGCAAGAAAATGCGCCCGGATTAACGGATGAGCGAGAGCTCAGCCCTGCCGGCTCGCTTTTTAACAACGGGATCGGCGGTTTTACTCCCGATGGTCGCGAATATGTCATTAATTTGTCGCCCGGCACTACTACCCCGGCTCCTTGGGTCAACGTGCTGGCGAATCCGAGTTTCGGGACGGTGATCTCTGAGACCGGAGGCGCCTACACCTGGGCCGAGAATTCTCATGAACTTCGGTTAACCCCGTGGAATAACGATCCGGTTACTGATCTCAGTGGCGAAGCTTTTTATCTTCGCGATGAAGAAACCGGTAATATCTGGTCCCCTACGCCGTTGCCAGCGAGAGGCAACACTCCGTACGTGATCCGGCACGGGTTCGGTTACTCGATTTTCGAACACTCAGAACATGGTATTTTCTCGGAGCTCACTGTTTATGTCGCCATCGATGCGCCTGTAAAATTCGCGACGTTAAAACTGCGTAACGACTCCGGGCGCCCGCGGAGAATATCGGCGACCGGTTACTGGGAATGGGTTTTCAGCGATCTCCGTCAACGAACGGCGCTGCATATACAAACGGAAATGGATCCGGACACCGGAGCATTGTTAGCGCGCAATTTTTATAACAAAGATTTCCCCGAATGGATTGCTTTTCTCGATGTCGATGGCGGTGATAAAACCTTTACCGCGGATCGGAACGAGTTCCTTGGCCGCAATGGTAGTCTGGCCGAGCCAGCCGCTCTTGCCAGGCTGGGGCTTTCCGGAACGGTCGGCGCGGGATTAGATCCCTGCGGAGCCGTACAAACCATCATTGACTTAGCGCCCGGCCAAGACCGAGAAACCAGTTTCCGGTTAGGGGCAGGTAGAAATTTGACCGACTTACACCGGTTAGTTCGCCGTTATCGCGAAGCTGATGCCAGCAAATCCGCGCTTCTAGCAGCACAACAGTATTGGACTCACGCAATCGACACCGTTCGAGTGGAGACCCCTGATCCATCCGTCAATGTTATGGCGAATGGTTGGCTGTTGTACCAGGTACTCAGTTGCCGGTTGTGGGGGCGTACCGGATTTTATCAATCCGGCGGTGCGTTCGGCTTCCGAGACCAGTTGCAAGACGTGATGGCGTTAGTACATGCCGAGCCACGTCTAACCCGAGATCATTTACTCCGAGCTGCAGCCCGGCAATTCCGCGAGGGCGACGTCCAGCACTGGTGGCATCCACCTTCAGGCCAGGGTGTGCGAACTCACACCTCGGATGATTACCTCTGGTTACCTTATGTCACCTGGCAATATATCACCCGAACCGGGGACACCAGCGTTCTCGACGAAAAGGTTCCTTTTTTGGAAGCACGCCTGCTCAGGCCCGATGAAGCTGACTATTATGATCTACCGAAACGGTCCGATGAATCGGGATCACTCTACGAGCATTGTGTTCGCGCCATCGAACATGGACTGAAATTCGGTCAACATGGTTTACCGCTCATGGGCACCTGCGACTGGAACGACGGAATGAATCTCGTCGGAAAAGAGGGACGCGGTGAAAGTGTCTGGCTAGGGTTCTTCCTGTACGACGTTTTGCAACGGTTCGGAAAACTAGCGCGGGAACGCAATGATCCCGCTTTCGCTGAGCACTGCCTGGCCCAAGCGCAAGCGATCCAGTCGAACATCGAAAAGCACGCCTGGGACGGAGAATGGTATCGCCGCGCTTACTTTGATAATGGTGAACCGCTGGGCTCTCATCTCAACGACGAGTGCCAGATCGATTGTCTGCCGCAAACCTGGTCGGTGATTTCCCGCGCCGGAGATCCCGAACGCTCCCGCCAAGCCATGCAGTCTTTGAACGAGCGGTTGGTTCGCCGGGAGGCCAAACTGATCCAATTGTTAGACCCGCCGTTTGATCGTTCGCAGCTCAACCCCGGTTACATCAAAGGTTATGTTCCCGGCGTACGGGAGAACGGCGGTCAATATACTCACGCTGCCGTTTGGACGGTGCTAGCGGCTGCTTTGGAAGGAAATAATGAGTTGGCCTGGGAGTTGTTCGCGTTACTTAATCCGATTAACCACGGGACCACGGCGAGCGATATTGCGACCTACAAAGTAGAACCCTATGTCATTGCCGCGGATGTCTATTGGGTGCCGCCCCATACCGGCCGCGGTGGTTGGACTTGGTATACCGGTTCCGCCGGCTGGATGTACCGGACATTGATCGAAACTTTGTTAGGTCTGCAGCCGGAAGGAAATCGATTGCGTTTGTTGCCGCGCCTTCCGAATGCGTGGAGCGAATACAAGATCCATTATCGGTACGGCCATACCCGGTATCACATCAGCATTGTCAGATCATCGGACGCACCCAAGACCTATCTGGATGGAAAAGAGATCTCCGGTGACACCGTACCTTTGGTGGACGACAAACGAGAGCATCAAATCGAAGTGAGGGTTACGGGGAATAGCGGATAGGTCGAGGCTTACCGCGAAGCGGTTAAAGATCATAGCCCAGGGTTTTAACCCTGGGTTCATGTTTAAACGGAGGGTGCCCTGAAAGTGCCACCACAAACGGCTCCGCGGGTGAAATCGACACCAAAATTCGCGACCCGACCGGTTCGGGCGCCACTTTCAGGGCGCATATTTGAGGACCCGTAACCCAGGGTTAAAACCCTGGGCTATGATCTTACGCCGCTTCGCGGCTATTTCGCTCCTTTATCTACGCTTTGCTTTTGGGCCGCCTTTTCATTCCATTACCGGATGTATTGGTTGATCGGTAATTGGCATTCGTTATTTCCCTACCCCTGGGGATCAATATCTCTTAGCATTTTAGCGTTGATCTGCGGTGGCTGGGTCGGAATTGAACGGCAGCGCAAAGAGAAGCCGGCTGGCACTCGTACCATGGCTTTGATCGCGCTCGGTTCCTCTACCTTCACGATGGTCGGGTACGCGTTCACTAGCAGCACCGGTGATTCCGGCCGCGTGGCAGCGCAGATTGTTACCGGAATCGGCTTTCTCGGAGGTGGAGTCTTGCTTCGTGGGACCACCGGTATTCGCGGCGTGACCACCGCCGCCACCATCTGGTTGGTCGCCGCTATGGGGATGGCTATCGGTGCGGGACATGCCGGCGCCGGCGTCGGTATCGCTTTACTTGTCCGCGGAGTACTCAGTTTAGTTAACCGATTGGAATCTAGTAAATTAGCCGGCGCGCGCGCGTTCACCATTCGTATGACCGTCGATCCGGACGCAGGTAAGACGGCCGTGAAGTTAGAGAATCTGATTGATCAATTTAACATTCCACTGAAGGCATTAGAACGACAACCAGCAGCAGACAACCGCGAACTCTGGACCGTCCAATGCAAACTACCGCGCTGGGCTTACCATGAGCTTCTAATGGCCTTGGTTGAAGAACCGAAGATTTGTTCGATTCAGCGGTGAAACCGGAATAGCCGCAAAAGAGCGCAAAGACCGCAAAAAAAAGTCGCGCCTGAAAACATGAGGGATGGTACTCAGAACGAGTTCGCGAACGCCGGAAGAAACGTTACAAAATCACGGACCAAGATTTCGGCATCGAACTCTCGCCCGGGTAAATCTATGTGAGCCTCCGTATTAGTCTTTTTTTTGTGCTCTTTGCGCTCTTTTGCGGCTATTCCGGTTTCTCCCTCGGATATCACCGGGCGCCCCTAGCTCCTCTGTGCTAAAACGCAAGGTTCTGCCACTCGACCTTGATATGGTGCTTCTCGGCGTAAGCTTTACCCAATTCGACCAGCCGCTTAAAGAGTGCTTGGTAACCAGCTAAATATTTTGAGTCGATCTCGCGAGCTGCCGACATGCGTTCCTCTTGCGAGCCGCCTTCATCGTAAAGCTTAGCTAATTGACGATACTCGGTTTTATAAACCGGTAGAACAAACTCGTGCAGCTTGACGGAAGTCTGCACCATGTCTCGAGTCTCTTCGCTGTCCGGTAGCGCCTTGATCGTCGTCAGATTCGCTTCCACCCGTTGAATCTGGTCTTCAACGATTTCTTTTCGGGTCATCGGCGTGGTCTGATCTTTTGTTCCCGGAACCAGTTTAACCGAAGGATGAGCCAAAGAGTTTAACGCCGCCAGTCCACCAAACGGGGTGATCAGGTTAACGTTGAGCACTGCTTCATCGAAGTAGTTTTCCGGACTAGCGTTGTTGCAGGAAGCTAAAAAGAGCCCTAGCGCAATGGCCACCAAAGCAGAGCAAAATCGTCGGCTCATATTGAATCCGATGGGTATCGAGCCGGGTATATCAGAGCAAGCAAAAAGGACGAGGAGGGTTGGGAGGAAGGTGATTAGTGATTAGTGATTGGTGATTGGTGATTGGCCTGCCCTGAGCAAGCATTTAGCGCGTCGAAGGGGTGATTGGTCGCTCGAACGGAGGACCAAGCGCGCCACAGGATTTAGCCGAGGCATTTTGTCGGATTTTACCCCGCCGCGGCGGGTTATACAACATAGCCCAGGGCCGAAGGCCGCGCCCTGCCTGTCCGCCATAGTTCGCGGGACTGTGGGACGAAGGAGGAAAAGCACGTCCAACCCCGCGGACGCGGGGTCAATTCCGGGAAGGCGCTTGTAATTGGGTTGACACGCCTTTTCTGCAAGCAACAAAGCACGAGCACGACGCCGAACGCGAAGCGCCTCACGAGTGGCGCCAGAAGGTTACCTCAGGGGCTGCATCTATTTCACGATTCTCACTGCCGGGAGCTCCACCCGCGAACCACCTCGGTCGCCACTTTCAGGGCGATCCTGTGGCTTGCCCAACCCAGGGCTAAAGCCCTGGGCTATCCTCTTAGACCATTTCATGGTCAACAATCCGCAACCAATCACCTCTCACCAATCACCAATCACCTCTCACCAATCACCAATCACCAATCACCAATCACCTTTCACCTTTCACCTCTTACCTCTCACCCTTCGACGCGCTTTACGCTTGCTCAGGGCAAGCCTCTCACCTTTCACCTTTCCCCACATACGCTACGCGCCATACCGTACCGTTCCCGTCCTCAGTTACCAGTAGAGCACCATCGTGAGCAACGGCTACACCAACCGGCCGGCCCCAGACACTGTCGTCGTCTACCACAAAGCCAGTGAGAAAGTCGTCATACTCGCCGGTAGGAACACCGTCAGAGACGCGGATACGAACGACTTTGTAGCCGGTGCGGGCGGTCCGGTTCCAAGAACCGTGAAAGGCGGCAAAAGCATCCCCGTGATAATCAGCCGGAAATGCAGCTGCACCGCCAGTCGCAGTATAGAAAACCATTTCTAACGAAGCCGAGTGCGACTGCAGCAAGACATCAGGAACGATAGCCTGACCGGCGAGATCCGGACGTTCACCGGCCAGGCGAGGATCTTCATGGTTACCCAAGTAATACCAAGGCCAGCCATAAAACGCGCCTTCTTTGACCCGCGTGATGTAGTCCGGCACTAGATCGTCGCCGAGAGAATCTCGCTCGTTCGTCGACGTCCATAGCTGGCCGGTCTCTGGATTGACGGCTAGTCCGACACCGTTGCGAATACCGGTGGCGAACGTACGCAGAGGATCGCGGCCCTCGGGGTCAGTCACTAAAATATCGGCTCGATTCGCTTCGCCATCCCAAGCTGCACCACGCCCATGTCCAGCTTCCCACAACCGAATTGCATCGGGGCTTTTACGGCTCATCCCCTCGCCTACGTTCGATCCCGAACCGACAGAGATAAACAGCCGCTTATCATCTCGAGAAAAAGCAATATCACGAGTGGTATGACCGCCCCGGCTTTCTGACAACCGCGGCACGATCATCTGAGGGGCGCCGCGTGCCTTGAGATCGCCGTTCTGGTAAGGGTATCGAACAATCGAGTTGTTGTTCGCAATATAAATCCATTTCGGATTAGAACTCGATGGATAGAAACCGATCCCGAAGGGTCCATCCAATCCTTCCACAAAAACTTGATTTACTGAAGGCGCCCAGGCCCCATCGGCTGCTCGCAACACCCGGATCCGGTTCCGACTAGTCTCGGCGATAAATATATCTCCGTTGGGCGCTACCCTGACCACACGAGGGTTGGAAAAACCGTTTGCGAATAAGGCGACCCTGAACCCGGGAGGAACGGATAGCGCGGCGTTAGCAGGTGGTCTCACCACGTCCGGACCATTCCCAGACGATCGGGTGCTAAAGGGCGGGGGCAGATCCGCCAGCGTAATATGATGTTTGACTCCCGGAGCTGCATTACGCCAATCACCCGGATCTGTTTTACGCGAAAGCGTTGGCAAGGGAGTCTGCGCGACCGTCGGAGCGGCTTCAGCTTTCAGACTCGAGAGATAAGCGATCACATCGGAACGATCTGTCGCGTTAGGAACGACCATCGCCATGGCCGTGCCGGGAACCATCGCGCTCGGATTGACCAGGAAACGGTCTAAAGTCGATGTGTCCCAAGTCAGCCCAGACTCCTTAAGGGGTTTGGTGTAGTTAAAGTTCGCACCGGTACCGGCGCGTCTACCAAATACACCGACCAGACTTGGTCCTTGGCGCGTGATCGCGCTGTTTCCCTCTCCTAGCGTGTCGGCATGACAAACCGCGCAGTTCTGCTGGAAAAGTGCCTTGCCGTGATCCGAAGCACCGGGATCGGAAGCCTGAGCCATGGCTAGGTTGACCGTGGAGAGTAACAAGAGGTTCGAAGTCAGACTCCGTCTGAACAATTCCATGATAAGACGAATCTCACGCAAAGGCGCAAAGGCGCAAAGATTCAGAGTTCGGAATAGCTGCAAAAGATCGCAAGGATCGCAAAAAAGGACGTGGAAGCGGAATGCAACGCCCCTCCGATCGGGTGGTGGTCAACGCCGTCCACCCTCCTGTCGTGCGCAGTCACGAGATAAGCTGATTTATTCGCGTCCATGCAGGCATTTTTTCGCAAGAGTCCGACAGGGAGCGCAAAAGTCCGAGAGAGAAGATCTCCACGGATCATATCTTATGCTTGTGATGATCGCTAGCACTCACTACTCCGCCACTCTAGCACTCCAACCCTCCGCCTACGCCACTTTCTCTGTTCGCTTCTCAGCTCTCAGGAGCATGCTGTTACGCCGGTCGAACCGGTCGCGGGCTCTAAGGACCTCGGCGATGTTGGCCTCAGCCCAGGCGCAAAGCTCGTTCACTTTATCGACCAAAGAGCTGCCTAGCGGCGTTAGTGAATACTCTACTTTCGGAGGGACACTCGCATACAACTTCCGAACCACTAAGCCGTCCCGCTCGAGGTCGCGCAGGGTCACGGTCAACATTTTCTGGCTGATACCGTCAATGGCTCGCCGCAACTCCGCAAAACGCAGGGTGCCGGCAGCCAACCGGACTACGATCAACACGGCCCATTTATCAGCCAGATGGTCAAGGATTAGCCGGGTTGGACAAGAGCGGTCATTAACCATGGGCCGGTCGCACTTCGTTGATTTCATTGGGGCGGTAGGAATTCGAGAGCTCACAGGTCCGTAGCGAACGGAAGCTAGCTCGGAATCGGGCAAAAAACAATCCATAGTATACAAAAAGTTACTTACTCTCTTTTAGGTGCCTTCTTGCCAATAGTGCCTTAGTATCTTAAGGGTGGTAAGCAGCTAGACATCGCTTGTAGGCAAGATAATGAAAAGGACTTTTGTTCTCAAAGGGATTTCCCAACGTCCAGTGGTCGATCATCAGCCAGGATTAAAATCAGCGCCGGCCTGGCCATTCAGGTGGTTTGCTTTGACCCTGGTACTCGTCATCGGCACTCTGACCGGTTGTAACAATCAACCGCCGGCCGCGCATGGCTTTCCGCCAGCGAACGTAACCGTTAGCAAGCCGGTCCAAAAAGAGGTCGTCGACTGGAACGAATTCACGGGAAGAACCGCTGCCGTAAACCTGGTCAACATCACAGCGCGGGTCAGCGGTTACATTGTCAATATCCCTTTCAAGGAAGGCGATATCGTCCACAAAGGCGATCTGCTTTATCAAATCGATCCCCGACCGTATCAAGATGTATATGACCAGGCGCTCGGCCAACTGAAGCAAGCGCAAGCCAATCAACAACTGCAGGTGGCAACCTACGAAAGGCAAGCGCGTTTACAGCAGACCAATGTCATCGCCAAGGAAGACTATGACACGGCGCTGTCCAACAAAAACCAAGCGGCTGCCCAGGTGATCTCAACCCAAGCTGCCGTCAATGCCGCCCAACTCAATCTTGAGTTCACCCGAGTGGTTTCCCCTATCGATGGACGGGTCGGACGGCAACTAGTGAATATTGGGAATCTGGTTCAAGCCGATTCTACTCAGTTGGCCACGGTGGTGAGCGTTGACCCTATCTATGCTTATTTCAGCATGGATGAACTGGCGGCTCTGGGCTATCAACGCCTGATCCGGGATGGAAAACTCGCCAGTTCCGGCGACGGCAATGCGCCGGTTTATCTGCGACTACAGGACGAAAACGGATTCCCGCACGAAGGGATCATCAATTTTGCCGATAACGCGTTCGATACCACCACCGGCACGTTGCTGATCAGGGCGACCGTTCCGAATCATGACGGCTTTCTTACGCCGGGAAACTTCGTTCGCGTACGAGTCGAGGCCAGTCCGAAATATCAGGCGCTGCTGGTGGCAGATCGTGCCATCGGGACGGACCAGGACCAGAATTTTGTTTATGTCATAGACTCAAAAAACATCGCTCAGATGCGTCACGTCACGATCGGGCAAGAAGCAGATGGGTTGCGGGTCGTAAAAACCGGGCTGCAACCGGATGACGTAGTCGTCATCAATGGGATTTTGAAGGTTAGACCGAACAGCCCCGTTAAGCCGGAGAACGGTTCTATGGAGCAATTCGCCACGGAGGACGTAACCACTCCGTCAACACTGTCAAAAGCTAGTGCGTCCCTGAGTACCAGGAACACCAATAAGGCAACGCAGTAGAACCGCGGTTGATAAGGGAAACACAGGATGAAGCTTTCTCATTTTTTTATCGAGCGCCCTATTTTTGCGATCGTCATCTCGATCGTCACCGTTTTGCTAGGAGTGATTTCCTATACGATCTTGCCGGTAGCGCAATATCCGGAGATCGCTCCGCCCACCGTCGTGGTGCAGGCCCAATACCCGGGCGCTGATCCGAAGACGTTAGCCGAGACGGTGGCGGAACCCATCGAACAGCAGGTCAACGGCGTGGAGAACATGTTATACATGTCCTCCGTTTCCGCGATGGACGGAACCATGCAGCTGACCATTACGTTCAAGCTGGGAACGGATCCGAACATTGCTCAGGTCCTAGTCCAAAACCGGGTGGCCATTGCGGAGCCGCAATTACCGGTCGAAGTCAGAAATATCGGCGTTACCACGTCGAAACAGTCACCCGATATTTTGATGGCCATCGGGTTAACTTCGAAGAACAACGCCTATACCCCGCTCTATTTAAGCAATTACGCTTACACCCAGATCCTCGACAGCCTCAGACGAATTGAAGGCGTCGGGAACGTTCAGGTTTTCGGAGCGCAACCCTACAGCATGCGCATCTGGTTGAATCCGGATTTGATGTTTTCCCGCGGGTTAACCGCGGACGACGTGGTCAACGCGATTCAAGCTCAGAATATTCAGGTTGCGCCTGGAGCGGTGGGCGCGGAACCGGCCAATCCTAAGACCGAGTTCCAGCTGATCTTGAACACCAAAGGACGTTTGGTCTCGCCGGAACAATTTTCTAAGATCACCTTAAAACGGGGAAGCAACGGGCAAATCGTTTACTTGGGGGACGTGGCCCGGGTCCAACTGGGCGGCCAGAGCTACACCAGCAGTACGTACGAGAACGGCACCATCCCGGCTATCGGTATCGGTATTTTTCAGTTACCGGGATCCAACGAGCTGAAGACAGCAGCGCTGGTGAAAAAAGCCATCGCAGAGATGGCCAAATCGTTCCCGGCCGGGATGGAGTACTCCATCCCCTATGATCCCACCCTCTTCACTCAACAGTCGATTGACGCGGTGTATGAAACCCTGCGGGACGCCATCATTTTAGTGGTGATCGTGGTCATGGTGTTTCTGCAGTCCTGGAGGATTGCGCTCATCCCGTTGATTGCAGTACCGGTGTCATTGATCGGGACTCTGGCGGTGATGGCTCCGATGGGGTTCTCGCTCAATTCACTTTCCTTGTTCGGGTTAGTGCTCGCTATCGGTATCGTGGTGGATGATGCGATCGTCGTGGTGGAGAACGTGGAGCGCTGGATCGAGCGTGGCTTTTCTCCGAAAGAAGCCACCAGAAAGGCGATGGATGAAGTGGGCGCGGCCATCATTTCGATCGCGGTCGTGTTGACGGCAGTCTTCGTGCCCACGGCGTTGGTTAGCGGGATCAGCGGCCAGTTCTATCGGCAATTCGCTCTAACCATTGCCATTGCTACTTTGATCTCTGCGTTCAATTCGTTGACTCTGAGCCCGGCGCTAGCCGCTATTCTGATCAAGCCTGGGCACGCCAAGAAAGATTTTCTCACCCGTTTGATCGAACTTTCTCTGGGCTGGTTTTTTCGATTGTTCAACCGAACCTTCGATATCGGGATCACCGCCTACGGAAAAATTGTCCGGCGCTTTCTCCGCGTGAGCGCGCTGGCGCTGGTTCTGTATCTAGGGTTGATCGTCCTCACCGGGACGTTGTTCCGGACGGTTCCAGCCGGGTTTATCCCGACGATGGATCAGGGCTATCTGATCGTGTTTGCTCAACTGCCGGATGGCGCCTCGCTTCAGCGAAATGACGAGGTCAGGCGCCGTATTGGTGAAATCGGGAAAGATATGCCGGGAGTCGAGCTGACGTTTGCTATCGAAGGCTTATCGATTCTTGATAATACGATCAAATCCAATGCCCTGACGGTTTTCTTTCCGCTCAAACCGTTTAGCGAACGCATCGGACATCCGGAGCAGTCCGCGGACGCTCTGGTGAAGAAACTCCAGGGCGCGTTCAGTTCTATTCAAGATGCGTTTGTAATCGCGATCCAACCTCCCTCCGTTCGTGGGTTAGGCAATGCCGGCGGGTTTCAGCTTGAAATTGAGGATCGCCGAAACGCCGGGTTAACTGCTCTGCAACAAGCCACCGACGCCGTGGTGGCGGCGGCCAACGCGGAGCCCGGATTAGCCAGCGTTTTCAGTACTTACCGTTCTCAGGTTCCCCAGCTGTTCTTGAATATCGATCGGGAGAAAGCGCAAACGTTGAATGTGCCGATGAGCTCAGTGTTTGACAGTCTCCAGTCCTACCTTGGCACCAACTACGTTAACGATTTCAATTTTATCGGCCGAACGTTTCAGGTGAATGTGCAAGCGGATGCTGCTTTCCGCGGTAATCCGGATCAGATCCGGCGGATGTATACGCGAAATGCGACCGGTGGGATGGTGCCTTTGGGGAGCATAATGGACGTTCAGCGCGTAACCGGCCCGGATACCGTCGGGCACTATAATGTTTATCCGGCTGCGCTGATCCAGGGAGCAACCCAGCCAGGCATCAGCTCCGGCCAAGCCATTGAAAAGATGGAACGTATTTGCCGCGACACGTTACCGAGCCAGTTCGAGTATGAGTGGACACAGCTCACCTATCAACAAGTGACAGAAGGAAACACCGCGGTTTTTATCTTTCCGTTGTGCGTCTTGTTCGTGTTTTTAGCTTTGGCCGCGCAATACGAGAGCTGGTCATTGCCCTTGGCTGTCATCTTAATCGTTCCGATGTGTCTCTTTTCGGCGATGGCGGGTGTTTATCTGCGAGGTCAGGACAACAATATTTTCACCCAAATCGGGTTTGTGGTGTTGGTGGGCCTCGCTTGTAAAAATGCAATTTTGATCGTCGAATTCGCCAGACAACAGATTGATATGGGCAAAAACCGGATTGAAGCCGCGGCCGAGGCGGCCCGGTTGCGGTTACGTCCGATTCTGATGACTTCGTTTGCGTTCATCCTGGGTGTCTCACCGCTCTTGGTTGCTAAAGGTGCCGGTGCCGAGATGGATCAAGCATTGGGCACCGCCGTCTTTGCAGGAATGATCGGGGTCACTTTCTTTGGTGTCTTGTTCACACCGATCTTTTTCTCCATGGTAATGAAATTCTTTGGAGGAAAAACCGGAGGGAAACCCGAGTCCGGCCGAGCACATCAAGAACGCCGCTCGATTGAAGAGGAAGAGGCGGAGTTGGAAGTGAAAAGGTGAGCGGCGGCGCCTGCAAATGGTAGGGCGAGGCTCCCGAATGACTAATAGATTTCGCAAGGCGAATGATGTGCAGCGGTCTTGGTGCGCAGTGCCTGTGAACGCGCCGAGCCGTGGCCGAGCACATCGGGCACGTCGGAAGATGGAGTGTTGGAGTGTTGATGAGAGCTTCGCGCATCGCGGAAGGACGGGGCGACCGGTCCCGGAGGGACTAAGTGATCGTAGCCAGGCAATTTATCGCCTGGTATCCGTGCAAGAAGGGGAACCGTCCCGTAGGGCACGGTATGATTGGGTCCGATAGGCGTGCTACGATCGGGACAACTAGTCAACCGTGGGCAAGGATCAGACCGTGCCCTACGGGACGGATTCTCGATTGAACCTGTTCCAGGCAATAAATTGCCTGGCTACCTTCATTCAGTCCCTCCGGGACGTCCGGATCTTCGATTCTAGCTCAATCCTGAGTGCTTACGCGGCTTCGGTATTTGCCCAACTCATTTTGATATTCGTCCTGACCTTTTTTATAAGCCTCATCACTGATCAGGTGCTTCTTATACATGTCCTCCAAACGGGCCCGTTTACGCTCTGCGTCCCGGCGAGCCTGTTCCGCATTTTTGCGGACCGATTCTGACGGCGGTTTCTTTTCGCGAGGCGCATCGTTGCTGACCAACGGGGTAGGTTGTCGAACCGGCGAGTTCACGGGAACCGGCGTCGCTACCACGGAAGGTGAAGGCTTGGCCGAGACCACCGGACTTGTCACCACCGAGGGTGATGGTCTGGCTGAGATCGCCGGTGATGCCGCTGGAGTGGCAACTACCGGGTTTTGGCTTCCGACGATAACAGGGGAGGCATTCGCCGAAGCGACCTGCGTGTGTCCGCCATGTTTTGAACGCGCGTTTTGTAGCACCTTCACTGCAACAACGCCGAGTGCCCCAATCGCCACGAACGCCACGAGAATGCCGCCCAGTATGATTTTGAGCGAACGTTTCCGCGGCCGGTGGTCCTGCAGCTTGACCGCAGGCTTGACCTTTAGATGGAGTCTCAATGGTTTACGGCGGGGTCTATTCATACAAAATGAGGGGCGGAGAATGATACTACAGGATGTGCCAATGCAAAGCCTTCGCTACAATATACAGTGCTGCACCTTGTATTGCAACGCAACAAACGAGGTCCGATAGGATGACAACCGCTCCCGCCGAGTTTGCTCCATTTCTCCCCGTACGCCTCTACCTCGATTGCTCGAACCGTTACACCTCTAAATAGTCTTCGTGCCAGGCTCGGAGAGACGGAAACGCTAATCCTTGCTCGTCGAACACGTGGACGAACCCGGATCTTACGGAAAAACGGATCGGCGCTCCTGGCGGCAAGCTACGGATCCCGCGCGCGGCTGCAGTAATATTTTCACCCGATGGCAGGCTTGCGAAAATGATCGTTTCCGAGCCTAGCATCTCGGTGGCAATGACCTTTCCCGCGATCGAACCGTCGTCTGACAACGCCAGATGTTCGGGCCGGATTCCCACCATGCAATCTGTTCCCATCAAACTCTTCGCTCCGTAGGTGGCCGCATCGATCATCGCTCGACCATCCTCGATACTGAGACTCATCCCTTTATCATCAGCGGTTCGTACCTTCGCCTTTAGCAAATTCATTTGGGGAGTACCGAGAAAACAGGCGACAAACTTATTCCGCGGCCGCGCATAAAGCTCGATGGGAGCACCCACCTGTTCCACGACGCCTTCGCGCAAGACCACGATGGTATCTGCCATGGTCATCGCCTCAACTTGGTTGTGCGTGACATACACCATAGTCGATTTCAGCCGGCGATGCAGGCTGACAATCTCGCTCCTCATCTTAACTCGCAATTCTGCATCGAGATTAGACAATGGTTCATCGAACAGAAAGGCATCCGGTTCCTTCACAATCGCCCGGCCGATGGCAACCCGTTGACTCTGGCCACCCGAGAGCTGAGAAGGCCGCCGGGAGAGCAACTCGGAAATTCGTAAAATATCGGCTGCGCGCTTGATCCGCTCGTCGATCTCAGCCTTGGGTAATTTCTGATTAACCAATCCGAACTTGAGATTTTCGTACACGCTCATATGCGGATAGAGCGCATACGATTGGAAGACCATTGCCATGCCCCGCGCAGACGGCAGCAAATGATCGCATCGTTTGCCGCCGATGTGTACCTCGCCTGAGGTCAATTCCTCCAGGCCGGCAATCATCCTTAGCAACGTCGATTTGCCGCAGCCTGACGGCCCAACAAACACGGTGAACGATCCGTCCTCAACGGTCAGATCAATGCCGTGAATCACCTCCAGCGACAGAAAGCTTTTACGAACCTCTTTTAGTTCAAGCTTTGCCATTTGGGTTCAACTCAACGGCCAAACGGTCACCGGCCTTCAGGGTTCGCAGTTTGCCCAACAGGACCAAATCGCCATCCCGATGTGCGGCTTGACCATCGACCGCAGCAGCACCACCACCTGCACGGCCAGGTAGCCTGAGCCGAGACAATGTCAATTCGCCACCTTTCACCACCACCGTAACGGTGGTTCCCTTTAGTTCGATCACTCCCCAACCGTGTCCGGCCGACCAAAAATAAACGCCGTCTCCACTTCGGGCCGGTTTTAGGCCGATCTCTCCGGAGCATTGATCCAAGCTAAAGCCGGAGTAGGCGTTCACCAGAGCATAGCTCGATAGCGCCCGAATATAATAACTACCGCACTCCATGTCGTTCCATGGGTTGCGTCGCGAACCGTCATGGCGAGCCCGCGCAGCGCGAACCACGATCAGACCTTGCTCCACCAACCCGCGCTGGATTAAATGCGAAGCCAGCATGTACTCCAGGCCGGTCCAGACTTCTTCTGCGTACGGGACCGGTAACGCCGGTTTAGTCGCTCCCTCCGGCCAGGTGCAATTTAACAAGCCGCCCTCCTCTTCGTAAGCGTAGACTCGGCAAGGATTGAAATGATCACGAAGACTTGGCTGATAGTTGTGCTCGAACACCGTCTTTAAAGCCGTCAGGACCTTGGCCGGTTCCAGAAGATCGCCAAGACCAGCGATCTCCGCATGCCATTGACCCAGGATTTGATCAGTCAGACATCCTTGTCCAATCTGATATTTGATCTCGCCATATTCTTGCGACCAATACGCTTCCATGAACGGTTCACGTAACACGCCCGCTTTGCGGTTCTGGTCGAAAGAGGCGAGCACAGATCGATCAGTTAGATCCAGTTTTTGAGCATAGTAGCGACCGTTGAACAGATCGCGATCGACGTAAGCGCTCCCTTTGGCAACCAGACTCCGGCATTCATCCGCGAAATCCGACTCGTTCATTGCTTCCGCCATCACCGACCCCGCTTTTAACGCGGCCAAATACATGGTGGTTAACCACGAGCTTGGACCGAACAACTCCATGTCCAGCGTGTGGTGCTGGCGCCCCCATAGCACGCCGGTTTTATCCGGATCCCACCGATCCGGATTTTCCGGTGACCAGGCGTATTCCAGCGCACGTTTAATGTTCGGCCAAAACCGGCGCAGCCATTCATTGTCCCCCAGGGTCCTCCACTCTCGATAGGCCTTAATGATCGCGCCGAAATGGCCGTCAGCACACGGACCAATGATGTCGAACCCAGACCCTAGCGGCAGCCGTTGCCGGAAAGTCAGACCGCCATTCGGCAATTGATTGTAAGTGAATTCGGTTTCACGTAGCGTCCTTTCCAGCGCTGGGAACAGATTCGCGAGCGTCTGTTGGTAATTCCAAACATGAGTGCAACTCCCTTCGCAAGAGCCTTCACTAGGGTGTTGGCCTTCCCATCCCCAGAGTTCGCCCCCTTCCAATCGGATTACGGTAGCTGAGCGAAGGATACCAAGGGTACCGTTTACGGCATCGATGATTTCTGTCGGGAACGACGAACCGAATAACGAATCGCGGAACGCAACGGTTTGTGTCTCCAATATCTCCCAGCGTTTGAATGCGTCCATTCCACTGGCGGTCGCATCCGACCATTGCGTGGCATAATAGTTCTTCCAGGTTGGCGCCACCCCTGGGTAACTGGGACTGCCCGGTCCTTCTCGGTCAAACCAATAAATATTGCCGGACGGATAATTCCAACTCAGGGTGAACCGGACCTGCCGCGCCTCGCCCGGTTCCACCCGGACACGAGCCGCCAAGGTCCCGTGCTCGGGTTGTTGAAACATATTCTTGACCGCCCGCGGCTCTTGATAATGACGTTCGCGCAGCCGTCCCGGTCGCGCGAACTCTCGCCAATAACGGGCCAAGCTATCGAACCATTGCCCTCGGAAATGGTAATCGACATGGTCGACCTCTTCACTGTCGGTGATGATGGCTAAATCGCCTTTCTGATCCGGATCGCCACCGTTCGCCGCGGTGAAATGCAGGATATTCAGCGTGTCTTTCTGGTAGAAAGTGTGAATACCGCTATCGCAACCGTAGTTCCCGAGAGTGGCCGCTAACGTATAGTCGATGGGCGCATCCGTATGGTTTTGGATGGTGAATTTGAAGAGCGCGACCGGCATCGATGAATCCCGATCGTTATGCGGGATAAACGGGCTGAACGCGGTCATTCGCACTTTGCCGGGGAATGTGTTGTCATGAAATACCAGGTCCGCCACCGGAAATCGGCCGATGAAGGTGACATCATCAAAGTGCGGAACGCCGGCTAACGAATCGCGATTAGCACCGAACCCGAACCCATCGAACTTACGCACACTGGGCGAACCAGTGGGAATGCCTTCGTAAGGACCATGCAATACCCGCGCAGCCAGCAGTTTTTCTCCCTGCTCTGCTTTGATGGCGAAATGGCTGTAACCATTAAATTGGTGGATAGCAGGCCGATTACGAATGCTCCAATCGATTAACCTCCCGCTGCCGGTCAGGGAGACGCTGCCGGTGCCGATACCACCAAGGGGAAAGGCGACGAATTGGCGACGTTCCCCGGTGTAAATGAAATGATCGTCTACGACAGGGTGGTGAGGTTGTGGTGTGGAGGCCATTAGGAGTTCGAGGAGTTAAAGGAGAAGCAGTTGGAGTAATGGAGTGAGGTTTGCGTGGCCGAGCATAGGGACAACTGATCTGCCCCGAAGGGGCAGCAGGACTCAGCCCAGGGTTTCAACCCTGGGTCAAGTGTCCCAACAAGATGCGCCCTGAAAGCGGCGCCAGAAAATGTTCGCGAGCGGTATCGGCGCAACATTTTTGCTAAACGACGTCGATCTGGTGCCACTTTCAGGGCACCCTCCTCATTAATACAGTACCCGGGGTTAAAACCCCGGGCTGAGTCCTGCTGCCCCTTCGGGGCAAAGACCGCCGCTCGCTCGCGCTCGTTCATGACTTAATTCCGCTCAGGGCGACGCCTTCGATCACTAGCTTCTGAGCTAACAGAAAAATCAGGATGACCGGCAGTACCGCCATGCTCATCGCCGCCATCACCACAGAGAGATTGCCGGAAGCCATGTATCCACGGAGCAGGTCCATGGCGATCGGCAGAGTCATGGCCGGATGCGGTTCAAGCAGTACCCGAGCTTGGAAATAATAATTCCAGGTTTGCGTAAAAGTGATGATTCCCAATGCCGACAATGCCGGCCTTAACTGCGGCAACGAAATGCGATAGAAGATTTTGAAATAACCGGCTCCATCCATTAAAGCCGCTTCCTCTAAAGCTTTGGGTTGCGACCGCATAAATTGACGAACCAGAAAGACGCCGAAGCTCGAAGTTAGATACATCAACACGAGGCCCATGGGATGGTTGAGCAGGCCGACCTTGGCAAATCCGAGATAGATCGGGATGATGGTCACTTGAGCCGGAAACATCAACCCGACTAAAAATACGAAAAATATGCTGTCTCGCCCGGGAAATTTCAGCCGGGCAAAGGCGAACGCGGCCAGGGTGCAAGTAACCAGTTGTCCAATGGTTACAAGAACCGCGACTAACACGCTGTTCCAATAGATCTGGAGAAACGGGACACTCGAATGCAAAACCGCCCAGTAATTTCTGAAATCAAGATTTGGCGGGATGAAGCTGGGCGGCATTTTGTAAGCTTCGCCCGGTGCTCGAAACGACATACTGAACAGCCAGGCGAACGGTAAGATCATGAAAACACCTAACACCGCCATGATGACGATAATGATCCGGTCGATCCAACGCTGGGCACTTTTGGTTCGCATTATCTTTTTTCCTAGGCCTCCGCTTCGCTTCAACCTAGGCTAACTTCTTTTCAGTGCTTTGCACCTCTACTAGGCTCCGCACTACCATCTCACCTCTCACCTCTCACATCTGATTGCTAGTGCCGCACCCAGCGCCGGGAAGCGAAAAGCTGAATGGTGGTGATCATCAGAATCACTAAGGTCATAACGACCGAGATCGAAGCCGCGTAGCCGATCTCAAAATTATCGAACGCTTCTTCCACGATATAGATCGACATGGAGCGCGTGGCATCACCCGGGCCGCCTCGGGTCAATATCACAATCGACTCGTACACTTGCAGCGCGCCGATCGAAGCATAGACGATCGCGAAAAAGACCACCGGCGATATCCAGGGCAACACGATCCGAAAAAATCGGCGCCAATAGGAAGAACCATCCATCACAGCAGCATCCATGATATTCTTAGGCACACCTTGCAGCGCCGCGATGAAGATGATCATGAAAAACCCGGTATTCTTCCAGATATCCATGATCACAATGGACATCATCGCCGTGCGACTTGAGGTCAGCCAATGCACTGGCGGAAACCCAAGATGAATCAGGTAGTAGTTAATCACCCCCAGGTCGTCCCCGTAGAAATAACCCCATACGATCGACACAAATGCCGCCGCGATGATGACCGGAAGAAAATAGGCTAGCCGGAATAAATAGAGCAGGAACGCCGGCATTGCTCGGTTCAGAGCTAACGCCAATAAAAGTCCCACCACCACATTTCCGGTAACCGCAAACAAGGCAAAACCGAGCGTGTTCCCGAAGATCTGCAGTGAACGGTCACCTGTGAAGAAACGTTGAAAATTCTCCAACCCGACCCAATGCGAACCGGCCATCGGATCATAGTAGGTAAAGCTCAGGACGAAAGTAACCGTGACCGGCGCCAACACAAAGACCGCATACAAAACCGCGGATGGTAATATAAAAAGATACCCCGCGCGTGTCTGGGTTCCGGCCAAATCCGATTTGGTTCGCGCTATCATCTCCATCGTCCGCAGATTTTAAAGACAGACCAACCGCAGATGGACGCGGATTTACGCAGATAGAATGGATTCACAAAAGATCACTAAGGGCACAAAGGATATGCGAAACACCCCTATCGCCAATTACCGCTGATGCGTTAATCGCTTGCTCGTGACGGCGGCTCTTGTTTTACCTTCTTTATCTGCGCAAATCTGCGTTCATCTGCGGTTTGTTTTGTTTTCGCGTTAATTCGCGGTTCCTACTTCGCTTGTCTTTCCGCCAGGCGCTTAAAAGACTCGCTAATTTCGCGATCGGCTCGTTTCACACCGTCAGCGATCGAGATCTCACCGGCCATCATAGCGGTATAGTTACGGATAAAGATCTTTTCGACCTCCTGGAAATTAGCTGGCGACGGTACGGGAAGCGTGTGCGGTAGCGTCTGGTAGTACAGCGCAGCGCTCGGAGGAAACGCTAGAAATCCCTCGCTGTCAGCCGCTGATTTGCGTCCGGGTACGCCTCCTCCTCCTTCCCCCTCCTCCTTTTGCGTCTCCACACTGGTCAGCTCGCCGACCAGCTCCTTGGCTAGGTCCTGATTTTTCGACGTCTTCGAAACTCCATACCCACCGAACCCTATCACCGTATAGTCATTCACTTTGCTCGGCGGAATCGCGATATCCATGTCCAGGTTGGCCGCCTTCGCATTCTGAACAATCCAATGCCCGCGTGAGACCATGGCGACCTGTCCCGCCATAAATTGGTTGTCCATGGTATCTTTCCCGGGAATGGGTGACACTTTGTCGACATGGATTAGATCGTATAGAAATTGCAGGGACTCTGACACCTTCGGATCAAGCATGTTGGAGGCAGTCCAATCTGCATTCAGGATGGAAGTCCCGTTGGAGTAAAACCACGGCTGCACGAAAAAGAACTGGTTAGGAACTTCGTATCCGAATTGGGTTATATTCCCGGCTGCGTCGCGGACGGTCAATTTCTTAGCCGTCTCGCGGAAATCATTCCAGGTCCAACCGGTTTTAGGCAGGTCGACGCCGGCGTCTTTGAACAACTTCCGGTTAAAGTTAATCATGATGTTGTTCCACGTAATCGGAATGAAAAACGTTTTGCCTCCGTTCGATGCGTATTTGAATAGCGCCGGATCGAAGTCGGAATAAGTAGTATGGCCGGCGATATAATCATCGAGTGGCACAAATAATTGACGAGTCTCGAATGTCCGGAACGTTTCGATGGCCGTCCCGTAAACATCGTAGGCATTATTGGCGTTAAATTGGGAAAGAACGTGCGTGACGTAGTCGCCCCAGCCATTGGATATGGGGTCGATGGCAATCTCCACTTTTACATTGGGATATTTCTGATTGAACCGGGCAACAGCGTTGGTGACGGATTTGAGTTCAGCGGCATTACCGAAGGCCATCAGCCGCAGATTGCCGGAGACATTCGTATCGGCAGCCAAGCCGAAGTTGAAGGCCAGCATCAGGCTGGCGGCAAGGAAACAGGGAGTAAACGTAGATTTCACGGTAGTTCCAAGGGGGGAAACTTGTTTAAGAAAAGACTGGAAAACGCCGCCATGTTAGCGCCAACATGGTGAAGCGTCAAACCTTACCTAAATGATTTCACCACAAAGACCAGCTAAACGCCGGGAGCGCCGGGAACGCCGTGATCGCCGGGAGCGAAAATAAAGCTGAGATTCCATCTTTTCCTATGTGCTCCCCGCTATTTTTGGCTTCGTTCCCGGCGTTCCCGGCGATCACGGCGTTCGCGCTCATTCCCTTCGTCTCTGTAGCGCACTTGCCTTTATGAAGAGTCACCCGGTTATGAAGCCGCCAACGCTTAATGATGTCGCCAAGGTCTTGGGCCTTTCTCATCAGACGGTTTCCCGGGTTATTAACAATCACCCGAGAGTGCTGCCGGAGACCCGGGAACGAGTTCTTCAAGCCATTGCGGCTCTGGGCTACAAACCGAACCAGGCCGCCCGATTTCTGGCTAATCGTCGGTCCACGGTGATCGGGCTGGTGACAGATGATCCCGGTATTTATGGGCCAGCCCACGCTATTCTTAGTCTCGAGAAAGAAGCCCGGTTACATGGTTATACCTTAATGATCTTTGGGTTGAGAAGCTTGACTATTGCTGAAGCCAAAGCCGGAGCCGAACAGCTTATCGCCGCTTCAGCGGAAGGGCTCATCGTCGATGTTCCCGTCGCCGTTAGTAACTCCGCGTTAGCGGCAGCCATGGGAAATATTCCGTTTGTCACCCTTGACGTGGACGGAGGCAGATTATTTCCTTCGTTCCGAGTCGATCATGTGCTGGGGTCCAGGCTGGCCACCGAGCATTTAATTTCCCTTGGCCACACCCGGATTGCCGGCCTCCTCGGCGACGGAGTTTATCGAAGCTCGACTCTCAGAAGTAGAGGTTGGTTAACGGCATTACAATCCGCCGGCCTTGACCCCGGTCCAGCGGTGCATACACCATGGACCCCGGATGGCGGTTACGACGCCATGAAGGCACTGATCAAGGCTTCGCCGAAGAAGTTCACCGCAGTCTTCGCCGCCAACGATCTGATCGCCATGGGCGCGTTGCTAGCGTTGCATGAAGCCAGTATCGAGGTGCCGGCAGAAGTCTCCGTTGTCGGTTTCGATAATATGCCCGAAAGCCGCTTTTTTAATCCACCGCTCACCACCGCTACTTCCGACTTCGATGTCATGGCTCGCGAGAGCTTGGACATCTTGTTCTCTAGAATGCGCGGTACACCGGGAGCCGTTCTGCGGCGAGTGTTCCGGCCGGAATTGGTAGTTCGGAAAAGTACGGGGCTGAGGCGGGGAAAGTGAGAAGTGATTGGTGAAAGGTGATTGGTGATTGGTGGAAGGCATTGTGCCACCTAAATCGGCTTGTCCGCCGTAGTCCGTTCCAAAGGTTGCCCTACCTACAACGATATCGGACGAAGGCGGAAGGGGGGTTGCATTCCGCGCACTAACTCGAGCGCGTGTCGACGCCTCAAAATTTCTGCAGTTAACACGCTCGGCGAGACGCGACGCCCGGAACCAGCGTATTTTCGAGCCAGAGGTTGAATAATTTCCGAACCATGCAGCCCCGAAATCTACCAATCACCAATCACCAATCACCAATCACCAATCACCAATCACCAATCACCAATCACCAATCACCAATCACCAATCACCAATCACCAATCACCAATCACCAATCACCAATCACCAATCACCAATCACCAATCACCAATCACCAATCACCAATCACCAATCACCAATCACCAATCACCAATCACTTCTCACTAGAAGACCTTCGGAATATCGCTCGTCAACACCACCGGCCCGTCTGCGGTAACCAGCACGTTGTCTTCGATGCGGACACCGCCCAGGTTATAATAACGTTCGGCGAGCTCCCAATTGACGCAATCACGGTACTTTTCGCGATTAGCGGGATCGTTAAGGATAACCGGAATGAAATAGACTCCCGGTTCAACGGTGGTCACATAGTTCTCCTGTAACGGCAGATCCATTCGCAGGTTAGACAGCATTGGACGTTCGTCCCTTTGTCTGCCTGGTAATGTTCCGCTGGCATCGCGTACACCGAGCCCGACCAAATGGCCGAGCCCATGCGGGAAAAAGAGCTGGTGAGCGGCCTGTTCCAGCAGGCTCTCGGCGGATCCACGGAACAAACCAAGCTGGATCAAACCCTCCGTTATCTGGCGGGCAGCTTGGAGATGGATTTCTTTCCATTCAGCGCCGACCTTGCAACTCGCGATGGCCGTCTCTTCAGTCGCGAGAACGATCTGATAGAGGTCGCGCCTAAAAGGGTCCGGGTTGCCGCCCACAATGTAGGTACGAGTAACATCGATTACATAGCGGGCGATTTCGGCGCCGGCATCAACTAAAAGCAAATCGCCGATAACCGTCGTCCGATTCGAAGGCGAGAAATGGAGTATGGCCGAATTAGATCCGGTGCCAACGATGGTACCGTAACCGGTTCGATCCGCACCGCCCCGAAAGAAACCGGTTTCGAGTTCAACTTGCAATTGGCGTTCGCTGATACCCGGACGAATCGCTTCGCCAAGCGCCGCAAAACCAGCGGCAGTTGCTCGAGCTGTTCGCTGAAGGATGTCTATTTCGACAGCATCCTTTGCGCGGCGCGCATGCCGGAATTTTTCACGAGCCGGGCCGATCAAGGCCGGATCTGGAACCACCCCACGAATGGGTTCACCTAGCAGAACGAGGGGCCGGCCCCGGCGATTGGTAAGCCAAGGCTCCAATGCTGAGATGGGTGTACCTTCGGGCTGTACTCGTCCTTCCCAGGTTCTTTCGGCATCGGTCACTTCCGGGACAAAAGATACCCAGCCGTCAGCTCCGTCCTTTGGATCGAAAGCCAGTACTCCCCCAGGAGAGTCATTCTCGGTCAGATAAAAGTATTCAGTGTGCGCACGGAACGGATACGTTTGATCCGTGTTCTCGGGCAGCGCGATCGGATGACCAGCACCGATCAGCAATAGCTCATTTTTTAGACCAAGCGCAGTTGCAACGCGGCTCCGGCGTTCAAGAAGGTGGTTATCCACGGGATTGATTCTCACGCAAAGCCGCAAAGACGCAAAGAAAACCGCGAATGGACACGAATAGACGCGAAGAAAGAGCAATCCGCCTACGCCAAGCCTTCCTCCGTCGTCCCTTGTTCCCAGAACTATGGCGGACAAGACGGCGCGACAGGCCGCAGATGAACGCGGATATACGCAGATATAGTTTGGAAAGGTGCACCGTGCCCACGCAAAGGTCCGCAACGAGGCACGCTCGCGAGAGCGTCTCCTTGTACTCCTCGAACTCCTTGGACTCCCTTTTTTCCCCCTAAATCCATGAACAATTCGACCTGCGAATGCGTCTAATAAAGTATGAAGAAGATGTGTGCGATACTAGCGGTTGTGCTGCTGTCGCCTTACTTAGCTTCTCAGGCGAACGCAGGGCCAATTTCTGAAGGACCGTTACACTGGACAGCGAGACATGTCCGAAACGCCGGTGAAACCGCAGCGAACGTTGCAATGACAGCAGGACGAACGATTGATTATCGGGCTCACCAGGTCCGAAATGCTATAGCCAATCGTTAGTCTTTAGGATCCGGTCTCGAGAATACAGTTTCAGCCCAGAATCTCCGCCGTAGTCCCGCATTCGCGGGACGAAGGCGGGTTGGGGTTTGTTGACTGACTCGTTTCTGATTCCGCCCTCCTGAGTTAGATCGACCGTGCGTGAAGCAGCGTCGTCGAGTCGGAGGCTAAGCCATTGCAAAACCAGTCAGCCGGCCAGTTCCTTCTGCGCCTCCCGCGCAATAGAGGAGTCGCCCAAATAATATCGGGCGTGAGGCGTCAGTTTGTTGTCTAGCTCGTAAACTAGAGGAATCCCAGTGGGAATTTCTAACCCGGGAATCCTCTCATCCGATATCTGATCCAGATACTTTACGAGCGCACGAAGGGTATTGCCGTGCGCGGAAATAATGATCCGCTCTCTCTCAGCCACTTTCGGCGCGATTTGTTTATGCCAGAATGGAAGAAACCGATCGATGGTATCTTTCAAAGATTCCGCCACTGGCACATCCGCCTCGGCCAGGTGAGCATATTTTAATTCACGACCTGGGTACGTAGGATCGGATTTCTCCAACGCCGGCGGCCGAACCGCATAGCTCCGGCGCCAAATATGGACCTGTTCTTCTCCATATTTCTTGGCGGTCTCTGCTTTGTTGAGTCCCTGCAACGCTCCGTAATGACGTTCGTTTAAGCGCCAAGATAACTCGGTTGGAAGCCACATCTGATCGAGACGATCCAGCACGATCCACAGAGTTCGAATCGCCCGTTTTAAAACCGAGGTAAATGCTCGATCGAATACATAACCTTGGTCTTTCAAAAGCCGTCCGGCTAACGCCGCTTCTTCAAGTCCGTGTGGGGATAAGTCGACGTCCGTCCAACCGGTAAATCGGTTTTCCAAGTTCCAGACACTCTCCCCATGGCGTAGTAGTACGACCTTGGTCATGAATCAAATCTCACGCAAAGACGCAAAGGCGCAAAGGGGGAGGACGAGGAAAGGAATAGCCGCGAAAAGGCACAAAGAGCACAAAAAAACCGCCTGGCCTAGCTCAGAGTAACTGGTAGGCGCCCTTGTGTAACGTTTACCATCGGGAGCCACTAAAGGCGTGCCCAGCCTGGACCAAAGAATACAGATAACAATGTCGAACTCATCGCTGTTTGGGATCTGAGCCTGGAACGTTTCATAGTTGCTCATAGGCTCGTATTCCCAAAAGTAAGCCTGGATCTCTCCGCGAGCCGCGAACTTTGCTTGAAGCCGATTAATGACCCCCTCGGTCACTTTTCGTTCTAAATCGACATCGTTGGGGGAAGAAATTATCAATGTTGGGGTTAACGAAACCAATTCATGAAACGATCGTCTTCTGCCATTAAAGTCCAGATCGGACACCGCGAATTCATCAAGCTAAACGCCACGAAATATGACTGGCGCGACCTCTATCATCTGATTTTGACCCTGACTTGGCCCCAATTTGCCGGACTGATTCTGGGGATTTACCTCTGCACTAATCTCCTGTTCGCCTGCCTTTATCTTCTCGCTGCGAATTGTATCGCCGAACTTCAGCCGGGATCATTCAGTGATCATTTTTTCTTTAGTGTAGAAACATTGGCCACCGTTGGTTATGGCCATGCCTATCCGGCCACTCTTTATGGGCATTGCGTCGCCACGCTCGAGATTTTGGTCGGTCTTTTTGGTTTGGCTGTCTTGACCGGCCTGATCTTTGTCCGTTTCTCGAGGCCCACCGCCCGAATCATGTTTAGCAACGTTGCGGTAGTGGCCCCCTTTAATGGCACTCCGGCCCTGATGCTTCGATTAGCTAATCTCCGACATCACGCCATGGTCGAAGCTGAGTTTCGTCTGTTGTTTATGCGCAGCGAATTAACGAAGGAAGGCGAAGATATCCGCCGGTTTTATCCGCTCCGACTGGAATTTGATCGTCTAATCAGCTTTCCCGCCGCGCTCACTGTTCGACATGTAATCGATGAAACCAGTCCCTTACACGGACTCAGTGCCCAAGACTTGAAGTTAACCGATAGCCGCATGTTGGCGTCGGTCGTTTGCATCGACCCGGTCATCCAAGCACCCGTACAAACGCAGACGGAGTATGTTCACGAACAGATCGAATGGAACCGGCAATTTGCCGAAATCTATATGGAAGACGCTGGCGGCCGGTACACGGTCGATTACAGCAAGTTTGACGAAACCGAGGAGGTTCCCGGTAAGAAGTGATGGTGGTTGATGGTGAGGGGCGGGGCACAGATAGACGGATAGGACCTATATGACTTATAGGACGGGGCGCTGAACCGTTCCTCGGGCCAACCAATCACCTCTCACTTCTCCCACAATCACTCGGACACTTGCAGCGCCTTGGCAGCAACATGCTCAATAGCATCGGAGTTTGTTAGGCGAGACAATTCCTGGACACTGATGACCATGGACCAAGCGGCTACTGTCAAGAAGAGCAACAGAGTGAGCACTTCAAGCTTGGCCGGCTTCGGCTGCGCAGCCTTGGAGGTTAGTCTCCAAAGCCGTGTTTCCGGCTCGGTGGCTTCATCAACTTGGGTCTCCGGTTCAGTTAATGGCTTCTCCACCGGCTTCGGACGAAGTAGCAGTTGGGCCGGTGCGAAATTGTAGGTAATGGTAAACATGTTTTTTCAGGTTTGGTTTTTGTTGTCTAGCCGATCACCGGCTTCATCCTAGTACTTAGGATTCCGGCTCCGGGAGTTTCACGCTGGGATTGCCATAGCCTGATCGGCCTGAGAAATTCTTTGCGGAACGACAGCCCTGATTCCCGCAAATGCGCCAAGAATTCTCTTCACCCGTCTTTGAATCCGATGATGGGAGCGACCGCCGGGATAGCTGATATAAAGAATGAGAACTCGAAATTTCGGGGCAGGATCACCTGGAGCCGGGGCTTCGAAAGAACCCGTCGGGTTACCGCACGGACGGATAGGCTGGGCTGCTCCGACCAATTGCCTGACCGTCCCATCGGTTGCTTCCATCGTCGAAGCGCAAGAATAACGAATAGGAAACACACGGCATTTGCCGTGAAAATCAGATTGGCCCCGATTACCGGGATTAAAAGACCACCGAGCGCTGGGCCCACGATTCCTGGAAAATAGGATGGCGGAGGGCCTCCCAGCTCGAGTTCATGACCTCTTCGGGAATCGAGCGGTCCGATTCGTCTCTCGAGTTGCAGAAACGGAGCCGACGGCGCTATTCCGGCCGTTTCGATAGACCACCGGTCCTTGTGAAGTAAACGCGACGGAGACTTCGCGACTCAACGAGATTTGGTCATACGGAGAACTATCCAGCGCCCCAGAAAGAACAGCTCGCAAAGACCGAAAGAACGTATACCAACATCGACGGGCACTGCCTGAAATAAGGAGCCTGGCATGTCCCGCAGGCCGCGGGGGACCGGCGCCGAGTAAAAGTATACGTTTGGTTAGCCGAGCTGGTAATTGGACGTTAGTAGCTTTCATAGTCGATTTTGTTGCGGACCGGGTCCCGGACCTCAGACCAGCTACAAAAGATTTCGGAAGCCAAAGTTTCAGAAATTCGGATGCGGCAAGGATGAGCGCCCCTGATTTGTTGACGCGGAACCCGTTTTCCCGCCGGGATCTACAAATGTCCTCTTCCCAACGACCGTACTTCTGGTAAGCTTTTACCCCGGTAAAAAGGAGCAACTTTGAGATCGAGTGATGATTCTGTTGCCGGGAAAGGCGGTCAATTCATGACCACCTGCTGGAGCGCGGTCTTACTTTCGGCCCAAAGCCAAGCCCCAGGTTCAGATCGTGCCCGCGAGGAATTCTGCCAGCTTTACTGGTATCCGCTGTACGCCTTTATTCGAAGGCGAGGATACAACGCCGACGATGCCGGGGACCTAACCCAGGGCTTTTTCCTCTTTATCCTTGATCGTAAAGCTCTTCAACGAGCCACCCCCACGAAGGGCAAATTCCGCTCTTTCTTGCTAGGCTCGCTAAAGAATTACCTTTCAAACGTGTACCAACACGAGAACGCGATTAAGCGAGGCGGAAAGATTGATTTTGTCTCGGTCGATTTCAGTGATGGCGAGGATCGATACAGCCGAGAACCAGCTGATTTGCTGACACCCGAAAAGATTTTTGATGCGAATTGGGCGGTTACGCTTTTGGCGCAGGCCATGGAACGGTTGAAAGAAGAGTATTCGGCTCAAGAAAAAGGGATCATTTTCGAAACACTGAGACCTTATCTCGATTTAAGCGGCGCCGCACAGGTGCCTAGTTATGAGGTCGCCTCCGAAAAATTGAAGGTCACCGGCGCCGGCGTAAAGACACTTATCCATCGGTTTCGGAAACGTTACTCTGAAATAGTGCGAGAGGCAGTCGCGCAAACGGTTACGGATCCCAACGAGATCGATGACGAGATTCGTTCGCTTTGCGAGGCCTTGATTGCGTCAGAGGGCCGGCTCAGAGCATGAGTGCTAAGGAACCTCGTATCTGCCAGACTTGCGGCGCTACTCTGGCTCCGCAGGACGAGTTCTGTCCGGTTTGCGCGTTTCGAGGTGCACTTCAAACCGACGATACTGCCACCGAACTAGCCGAGTCCCTGGTTCTGGAAAGACGCTTTGGGCACTATGAAATCTTGACGCACGAAGATGGCTCGCTCTTTGAGTTAGGTCGTGGCGCCATGGGGATTACTTACAAGGCTCTTGATGTCAATCTGCGACGTTTTGCCGCTTTAAAGGTCATCAGCCCCCGCTACCTGGCCAATGAAGCGGCCCAATCCCGATTTTTGCGAGAAGCCCGCGCGGCAGGCAGCGTTCGCCATCCAAATGTCGCCTCGGTTTTCCAACTCGGGACGAGTCAGGAAAACTATTTCTATGCAATGGAGTTTGTCGAGGGAGAGACTCTTGGGCACCTCATCAACCGTTTTACCCATCTCGACGCCAGGTTGGCATTGGAAATCGTCGCGCAGGTTGCAGCGGGATTAGGTGCGATCCATAAAGAGAATCTGGTTCATCGCGATATCAAACCGAGCAATATCATGGTTAGCTCGGCCGTAGATGGCGCTGTGTCAGTAAGCATTATCGATCTGGGGCTGGCCAAGGCGCTTACCGAATCGGAGTCTCAGGAAATATCGATCCTGGGAGCTTTTGCCGGCACGCCCGAGTTCGCCAGCCCGGAACAATTCACGGGGACTGATGTCGATATCCGTTCTGATCTTTATTCACTCGGCATCACGCTCTGGCAGATGCTGACGGGCCAACCACCGTTTCGAGGAGCTCCGAACGCCGTGATGCAACAGCACCTGAACAGCCCCCTGCCGTTGGAGAGACTTCAGGAGGTTCCCCAGCCGGTCATTGCATTGGTTGAGGTTCTGCTCAGGAAGGATCCGGCGAGGCGGTTTCAAACCCCGGCCGAACTATCAAAGGCGCTGCCGACCGTCATTGATGCGATCGAAACGGGGCAATCGGTTAGGCAGACGATCAGAGTCTTCGTCTCTTCGAGCAGCGAAGTCCAAGCTGAACGAAATCTGGCAAACCGAATCGTCCACGCGATTGCCAGCGAGTTCGATCTGTTAATGCCTGCGTCCGGTTCTGATTTCGAACGTCTAACCGAAGTTGATCCCCTTTTGGAAAATGATGGGAACCAAAAGTCCGAAGACCAGGAAAATCAATTCGCACTTTGTCTCCAATATTGGGACTATTCAGAGCAGGGAGAAGTGAAGCGGCTCCCGGACCCGACTAACTTTGATTTGGTGGTTTGCCTTTTAGGGAATCAAATACGTTTCCCGGTTCACCCTGAGTTGAGATTGCCAGACGGTAGAGTCCCGGCTTCAGGCACAGAGTACGAAATCGCTTGGGCAGCCGAACATGCTAGTAGAAACCATGGTCTCCCGATTCTCCGGGTTTATCGCAACAAATCAAACCTAGTAGTCTCACTGGAAGCGAAACAAGAACGTGAGCCCGGCGCAGAGGAATCGGACTTGCAACGCGATTTCCTGCAGGAATGGGAAGACAAGCAAAAAGGCACGAGCGACTTTAATCGGTACAAGACTTTAGAAGAATTTGAGGAACAATTCCGGAGCCATTTTCGCGATTTTGTAGCGGACCAGATCAAAGAGGACGCCGGAACCAAGCTGCCGGAAAGAAGAGTCCGCCGATGGAAAACAAGCCCGTTTCGGGGGCTGAATGTTTTCGATTTCGAGCATGCACCCATCTTCTTTGGACGAGCCAAAGCAGTGGGAGAGGTGTTGGAAGCCTTAGACCAGCAGCGGAAAGCCTGGCGCCGCCTTGTACTTATCGTTGGAGCAAGCGGCTCCGGCAAGAGTTCATTAGTTCGAGCGGGGGTTCTCCCCGCATTAACCCAGCCAGGGACAATCGAAGGGGTCGGTCTCTGGCGTCGTGCTGTCACCCGACCCGGAGCTGGTGGAAGCGGCGGGGATTGTTTTGGCGCGCTGGCAAATGCTTTGCTCGATTCGGCCGCCCTACCCGGCTTGGAAAACCCGGAGTCGACTAGTGCTGTTGAAGAATTAGCCTCCGAGTTGCGCGATAATCCAGGGGCCGTTGGGCTCCGGGTTCGGGATGCGCTCGATAACGCCGCCAGAGAATGGAAGATGCAACGGGCGAACTATTTACGGGCGAAAGAGGAGAAATCGCGTAGCTCGGGAAATACGACGGTCTCAGGAGTCATTATACCACGACGCCCCCAGGAAGCGGAGCTCCCGAAAGCTCGACTGGCGTTAGTAGTCGATCAGTTGGAAGAACTATTCACCAGTGGTTTTTCAACGGACATCCAGCAAAAGTATGTCTCGGCGATCGCCGGGTTAGTGCAAAGCGGGCGTGTCTTCATCCTGGCAACTCTGCGCAGCGACTTTTATTCGTCCTATCAAGCGTTCCCGGAGCTAACCGAATTGACTCGACCCAGCGGAAAGGTCGATCTCCGACCGCCTACAGCCTATGAGATCGGTAACATGATCCGGCTACCGGCCGAAGCTGCCGGGCTTCAATTTGAACTAGATCAGAAAAGCGGCCAGCGATTGGATGAAGGGCTACGTGATGCGGCGTCGACCATACCTGAATCTCTGCCGTTGCTCGAACACGTGCTATCACTGCTCTACGAGAAACAGGCTGAACGAGGCGACGCCTTATTACGTTGGTCGGACTACCGTGACCTTGGTGAATTGAAAGGCGCGTTGGCTAAATACGCCGAGGCCGTTTTCGCAACCTTGGAACCCGAAGAACAATTCGCCTTTCCGCTGGTGATGCGGCACTTGGTCACACTGGGCCAAGGCGAGGAAGAAGCTCCTAACCGGCGAACTGTCCCCTACCGCGACTTCGTCGCTGCCAACGGCGCTGACGCGAAATCCGGGGCGAAGGGCTTTGTTGACCTCTTTGTCGAGAGACGGCTTTTCATTGCGGATACCGATCCGCATGGCGAGGTCAATATAAGCGTCGCTCATGAAGCCCTGCTTAGGGAATGGCAAAGGATTAGAGAGTGGTTGGCTGAGAATCGGGATTTTTTGCGAATGCGGGATCGTCTCGACTCAAGTTTAAAACTCTGGCTGAGCCGCGGAAAGCAAAAGGACGATCTGCTTGGACCGGGACTGCCGTTGGCAGAAGCAGAGAAACTCCTCAAGGACTTCGAACCTTCTCTGAGCCAGACACAGACGGATTATGTCAGTGCCAGTGTTGCCGAACAAAAACGACGGCACCGGATCCGGGAACGGATCCGGTACGGCGTCATGGCCGGCATCACGGCGGCGCTAATTATAGCAATTATATTCGGTGTGGTTAGCTACCGTCAGTTCCGGCGGGCAGAGCGGGCGAAGGTTGCTGCTGATCAGGCAGCCAAACGAGCGACTCTCGCTCGTGATGAAGCGCAAAAGTTGATCAACTTCATGACCATCGATCTTCGCGACAAACTAAATCCGATCGGACGACTCGATTTGTTGGATGACGTCAATCAACGTGTCAGAGCATACTATGACCATCTGGCAGTGAATGATAATAGCCCTCAGATCCAATGGCAGTGGAGTATTGCCCTGCGGAACTATGGCGATATTCGCAGAGACCGGGGCGATCTTGCTGGCGGCTTGAGTAGTTACAATGAAGCCCTAACCATTCAAAGAAAGCTGGCCAGCTTCGATCCGAAGATTGTCGATTGGCAACGCGATTTGTCTATCACCTTGGTAAGGATTGCGACGGCGCTAAAGCTACAGGGGAACATGCAGGGGGCCCTGACAAACTATCGCGACGCTTTACAGATTCGCGAGAAACTCGCTGCCCAAGATCCCCAGAATGCTTCTTTGGCACTGGATCTATCGTGGGGCTTGGAAAAGCTAGGCGAAGCCTTGTACGGCGAAGGAAATGTTGGAGCTGCACTGGAATACTACAAAAGATCTCTACCGATCCGTCAAAAGCTGGCTACGGATGATCCGAATAATTCCTCACTACAGCTCTGGTTGGCATCAAGTTACTCGGATATCGGAGAAATGTTACGTATCCAAGGCAATTTCGATGACGCGCTGAGAAACCTCCGGAGCGCGCTGGCGATCATGCAAAACCTCGCAGATCAGGATCCGGGCGACGCTGATCTGAAGCAATACTTGTTTCGCACATTCCATCTAATCGGGGATGTCTTGCGCGCCCAAAGCGACTGGAGCGCAGCCTTGGATGCCGATCGTCAGTCGCTGACCATCATTCAAGAACTCGTTACTAGGGACCCCAGCAATACGGCATGGAAACGTAACCATGCGATCGGACTTGAAGCGGTAGGCGATGTGCTCAAGGGTCAGGGCGACTACGAAGGCGCCCAAAAAAGCTATGAAGATGCTCTTTCTATTCGTCGCGAATTGCTGAGTAAAGACACGACTAATTCTGAGTCGCAGAGTGACGTCTCTTCAAGCTATCGGAAATTTGGCGCCCTTTTGATGGCTGAGAAAAAATTCCAGGAAGCGCTCGAGAATTATCAACAATCGCTGGCGATTGCTCAGCGCTTGGTCGAAGCAGAACCGGCTAATAACGAGTGGCTTAGCTACTTGGCTATCATCCGCGAGGAAACGGGTGAGGCTTTGGTGGCAGAAGGGAGACCGGTCGAGGCGTTACAACAATTTTGTGATTCGCTCGCCATCTGTGAAAGATTGAGTGCTGATGACCCGACGAATGTGGAGCGAGCGGAGAACCAGGCGCTTGCCTTGTTTCAAGTGGGAATCACCAGATTCCAGCTGTCTTCTGGATCCGGTCCGGATGCCCGGGCACTCCTCTGGCGAGCAAGAGATATATTCCTCGATCTAAAGCAACGCTCCCCGCTGTGCCCTCTTGATGAAAAACGCTTGAACGAAATCCAAGCCGCCCTCTCCAGGATGTGAATCTATTCACGGCAGGCTCGTTTTAGAGCGACTTAGAATGAGTAAGAGACTTGAACTTGAAGCGTATTTGTTTCGGTTAGCGGATCGAATGCGGTGTAAGAATAGAGCAAGCTGAAGCTAAGGTGGCGCTGAAGAACGTTCTTCTTAGGAGCGTCGTCGTCTGTGCTTGGATACAAGTTATAGACAAGACCGGTAGTAAAAATTGCGGTGTTTGCGTGGTCAGGTTTCGAACCGCGCACCGGATCGCTAGAAAGCGGAGCATCCCATTCAGCAGCCATGACCAATCCCAAACGGGGAGGGAGTCCCAATTGGCAAGGCAATGAACACGTTAGGCTAACGCCATTCAGGTAATCCAATTGCCTCCCGGACGATGTCGCTGAGAAACCAGAACTAGAGGAATCGAGCCTAACCGTACTAAACTGAACCCCTGAGGTAAGCTCGAAGAGCAAATTTGGATAACGACGCGTAACGCTATCGTGGTCCTCACTAGCCGTGTAACAATCACAAGAATTCAAGCGATGCGGAAACCACGCTAATTGGTAGTCCAGGAGGCAATCCTGAATAAAAGGATGCTCGGTATCGTGCTGGACCGGCGAGGTCGGCAAGGTCAAAGAGGAGAGCGCTGCCCCATAAGCAGTTTCCGCGATGATTGCCAATTGCTGGTTTAAACGACAGGCACTTAGATCGGCTGGCTTCCAACTAGAACACCACAACGGATTGAGTGGTTGCAGGATGCTCACCAAACCTAGGTGTTGGTTGACAGTCTCGTTCGCTCGACCCGGCGTTGACCCCGTCCCATGGGAATAAATGTATTCAAAATTAAAAGATGTGTAGGGACAAGAAACCGACGTAGCCGCTAAATCGATTCCAGCAGAGTTGCTGTCCAGGGAAAATCCGCTCACTCTGCTTCGTTGATTCGAAAATTCGTAAAGAGTCGAAAGATCAAAGGACCACATACACCACCATGGCCAAGTGCATTCATTTTCCGTAGCTTCCGCCAAGGGATTTTTTTCCGAAGTGGTAGAAATCCCTGTCCTATAGGGGGACGGATTGAAGCTCCAACCACCGGGATTATGGACCAGATTGGGGCCTACCGGGAACTTTGTTGGATTTGTTGGAGTTGTGGGATTTTTCGCTCCCATGCTCATACTTTGCGCATGGAGTCTAGTAGGTAGAAAGGCGATCAGAACGATGCTGACAGAAAGACCTGCTAACCCCGTTAGTTGTAGCCTGTATCTGCGATCAGCTCCAAAAGGTTCTCTCATTGACCGGGCTAATGCCTTCGGGGTCCAGCGATAACAAAAAAAGCTTCACATGTAAATAAGTAAGGTTTGTAAATGTTGGATAACTGCTTCCGTAGATCCTCATGTAAGGCCGGAGAGACATAAGAAGAGGAGGTGATAGCAGGTAGCAAATTGAAAGGAAGCTTTGGCAGAACAAAAGTCTAATTCCATGCAGAAAAGCATCTGTCCTTCGCTGCAGCCGCAGATCGATCATGAAATCTCAGGACCGTGTAGTGCAGCTCTTCCAAGTGCCTTTATTCGATTGCTTGCACGCGTTTTAAACACGTACCCGGCTGACTCAGTTTGGGATCCGTAAGATAGTCGAACGGCATGTAAAAGTACCCTCTATCCTGGTATTCTGTTCCCCACGAATTTCTACAGATAAACTGCTTTTTGTCATTGTATCCCACCGCCACCACGCAGTGACCTTCGCCTGTCTTGATGTCCCCGTCCTTTGGATAAGGAATGACAACTTTCGGCGTGCCTGTCTTATGAACCGGGTCGTAGGTACCTTCCTTGTAAAAACTGTTGTAAATATAAAAACCGAATACAAACGGGAATCCTGCCATAAGGCACCGTTGCATATCCTCTAAAGTACGGAGGCCGTGGTCAAGAATGTCTATGTGCGGCTTTGCGTCGTCGATCGCCGTTTGGCTCGGTTGTTGTGCTGCGATGCTTCCGGGCCTAAACCCACCGCCCGCACCTCCGTCTTCGTCATAGGGCCACTCCTTCTCGGAGCAAACACCATTATGTCGCAGCACGTCGAAAGCTGAAGAAGGCCAAATTGCTGCATTCTCACTAACAGTGTGTTCCTTCGCCCGAGCAAAATAATATAGAAATAATCGAGACGGAGGAAACGGGGGGTTCTCGTTTGCCTGGTATCGCACATACCAGACGGCGAACGCAATTGCATTGACAACACAGCTGTTAAGATTTCCCTGGTAGTAGGGTTCAGGCCAAGTTTTCTCGTCCCTAAGATCTACTGGCTTTAGCTGTTGCCTTTGAATAGACCGCGGCACCAAAAATGTGCGTTCGGGAACGTACTCGGGAGACTCCGGTTTCCACCCAAAAAAAAGCTGTCTCGGTTGGGGTTCTGTTGAATCGTCCGCTTGGGCTGGACTACACCGCAAGAAAGGGATCATCGACGCTGTGATCGGCACAGCCAAAGCTCGTTTTGTAAATTCGCGTCGAGTCATTCTTTGCATTTAAATCGTACAGCTTATCAGGTTGGCTGGGGAGTCATTGATAAAAATGTGTTTGTAGTATTTTTTATGTGACTCGAGGTTGGCTCTTCATGAGCGTGCCGCGGAAGTAGAACAAAAATAGAGAAAGCCTGTTAGGCGGGCTGACAGAGTTTGCGGATGTGGCCCTGTCATCGAGCGGATCTGTTTCTTCCACCTCCTACCTCGTGATTCCGCGAGATCGATCGGATAGCGTTAAGAGGATTGTTGATGCTCTTCGGAAAACCTTCGTATCCGTTCGTTCAACCCCTCATGCACAGCGTAGTTACTGGAGGCCACGCTGGGTTGCCATCGACTCCAGAACAAGCGACCAGCCGCGCTCGAGGAACTCGGGTCTGGCTATAACGGCAAGAGTCACCAGGAACGACACGCCGAGGCCCGAACTACCTGGTGTCGCTGAAGCCACGTTCCATAGGTGGCCAACGGACCTGCCTTTGCTCCAGGACAGGCCGCCATTACAGGTAAAAATAGGAACAGGTGACTGATCGAGGTTTTAAGCCATCGCAACCAAATCAGCGAGAAACACCCAGCTTACAGTTTCAGGCCTACGCACGCTTAGGGCCCTGAAGCGCTCTGGCACTCCCCTACTCCATTTCCCGTCTGCGCTCGTTCTCTTGGCATCTTTGCGTAAGGTTATGCTTTCCGGTCACCACTCCGGGAGCATGAAATTTCGGATAATTGCCCCGAGATCACTAGATAATTAGACTCCAAGAGCGACATGACGACTGGCGCATTTCTGAGCACGGATCTTTTTTTGTGTTTCGTGTGGATGCGCCCCCCCTGTTTACTTTCGCTCTCGCGCTTTGGGTATGACGCCCCCGCCTAAATGGTTTGGAAACAAGGACCCTGCGTGCTTCTGAAACTCGGGCAGTCCATTTCCTAAGTATCCGGTGAAGCCAAGCAAAATGCTCGCTCCTTAGATACAGAGTTACAAAAATGATTAAGATTCAGATCACTCGCAGTCTCCTTGCGATCGCCACGATCATTACGCTCTCGGCCGTTCCTGTGATGTTGCAGGCGACAGAGCTGCAGCCGTTAGTTGTTACCGGAATCGCGCTAGATAAAGTCACGGTTGCGCACCCCACACCGGGATACCCCAGAGTAGCCCTGCAATTGGGCGTCGACGGGAATGTACGGGTTACGGTCAAGGTGCAAAACGGGAAAATCGTCGAAGCCACCGCTTCGTCCACTGCACCCATGCTCGGGTACGAAGCACGACAATGGATCGTTCGATGTTGGAAGTTTAAGCCCGAAGTGACCGGGGTGTTTACTATCCCGATCACCTACAAGCGCCAAGCCTGAGGAAGGAACAATAGCAGATACCAAATAGGGTCAGCCGGGCCATGCAGCGGCCCGGTCGCCCTAAAGCTTAACATCATGGCAGCCCGCGGTTTGTTACTCCCCGGTGCAACGATGGGCTAGGTTGAGGCATGGGGCGGGTAGCTCGTTAGCGGTTCGCACAAGTTTGAATCCGGACAAAATCAGCGAGGTGGTAACCGCACGGCGCGGCTCAAATCCGGCGCGTATGAGCGTTAGAAAAAAAACATCCTGGGCGCGCCGAGATTTTCGCCCTACCGCGATCAACTCCTCTTCCGCCCCTCTTTTTGCGTTTTTTGCGCTCCTTCTTGACCGACATAGCCTGGGCGACGTCTGTCGCGGCTATTACGATTCGCGAAGCCCTACTCTGGCAACATGAAATCGCGGATAATCGCTCCGAGATCACCGCAGCCGGCGATGAATTGTCTAAGGGTGCGTCGCGTGGGGCCGTAGGAGTCAAATGTTTCCGGGGTTAACCCATCCTCATTAAATGCTCGGCGAAAATCGACGAATTTCCTGGAGAGCTCATCGATGATCTTTGGATCAACCGGCTTGTCGATCCGAGGCAACACCGGGATATCACTGGCGTTGTAACGAACCTGCCACGCGTAAGGTGGCGAGATCACAACATCGCCACCAATGAACTCGCTCCAATGCATGTGATTGCGAAATGCTGCCGAGAGCAGCCGGATCCGGTAACCGCGTTCGCGAAATATCTGATATGCTTTCTTGAAAACAGCAACCCCGGCCCATTCGAAATAGCCGGGATCAAGGGTGATGTTCTCTTTCTCAGCGACCACCTTTAACCAATCGTCCACGCGACCCACCATAATCGTACAGACCGGACCCATGGTTGAGATATCTTTTCCTTCGCTCTCCCGTCGTTTGAGACCGCGTTCGACAGCTTCAGCAACGGCGATGGCTTGTGGCAGGGTGAAACTGACGGTGGCATTGATGCTCACTCCGCGATAGGTGGCCTCCTCAATTGCCGGAAGGCCGGCTCGGGTCACTGGAATTTTGACGATGATATTCGGCGCCAACTGAGAAAACTCGAGTGTCTGTTCGACAATCGCCTTGGTCTCCCGATAAAACCGAGGATCCGTCTGGATCGACAGCCGGCCATTTCGGCCTTTCTGCTGTTCGAAGATCGGTTGGAGAAGTTCCGCTGCTTTAATCGAAATCTCGCGGACAATTTGCCAACCGATTTGATCCTCAGTTGCTACCGGCATCTCAGTGATCAAAGCCCGAATACGGTCTTTCCAGAGAGCCATTTCCTTCTTGAGCACACCCACAACGATGACCGGGTTACAAGTAGCTCCGACCCCTCCATGCTCTATAGAATACGTTAATTCTTCGATGGAGGCGGAATCATTCCACAGACAGGTGGGCGTGGTCTGTGTCATCTCATGCAGCGGGCTTTTGTAGGCGCCCTTCTTTACGGTGAGTACCGGTTCGGGTCGGTCAAGCTGTTCGAGTGTGCTCATGTTAAGTTGGATTTTTAGAAAGAATTATCGCTCGTCCGGGTTTGCCGCGAAGCGGCTATAGATCATAGCCCAGGGCTTTAGCCCTGGGGAACCGTCCCCCGATGAGTCCGCCCTGAAAGGGCACCGACGCGGAGGCGTGAGAACGGTCCCACCAATGTTTGTTGCAGCTCGGACATCCGAAACGTCCGTGCCAATGCCAAATGCTAGGTCCCAATCGATTCCATTCGGTCGCCCCTTCAGGGCGATTTCGTAGAGGTGCGCTACCCAGGGCTGAAGCCCTGGGCTATGATCTCTAGCCGCTTCGCGGCAGTGTCCCAGGGGCATTCTCACCTCTTTAGCGCAAAACTCGATCGTAGCGAACCAGCTTTTATTGACTCGCCGATGGCGCGCGCCTTTCACCTTTCACCTCTCCCTCTCACACGGTCGGCATGTTGAAATGATTCGCGGCTGAGTCCGTTTCAGCGGTCTTAGGGGTATTCTCATACCAGCGTTGCATGATGCTCTTGTAGCGCGTGTAAAAGCGGACCCCTTCTTCGCCATAAGCGTGATAGCCGCCGAATAACGAGCGTTTCCAACCACCAAACGAATGCCACGCCATCGGTACCGGAATCGGTACATTAATGCCTACCATCCCAATTTTTATACGGTGAGCGAATTCCTGAGCGGTCTTGCCGTCGTTGGTATAACAGGAGACGCCGTTGCCGAACTCGTGCGCATTAACTAAGGCGATCGCACTTTCGAAATCGGGTACCCGGATAACGCAAAGAACCGGTCCGAAGATCTCTTCTCTGTAAATCTTCATCTCGGGCTTCACGTGATCGAATAAGGTTCCACCGAGGAAAAATCCGGCTTCCCGGCCCGGAACAGAAAAACCGCGGCCATCCACAACCAAACGCGCGCCTTCTTTGGTACCGTGCTCGATGTAACCTTCAATCCGCTCTTTATGTTGAGCAGTCACGACCGGCCCCATATCGGCGTCAGACTCCATTCCGTCCCGTATCTTTAAGTCGCGAACTCGTGAAGCCAGTTTTTCTACCAAACGGTCGCCGAGCTCATCACCGACGGCTACGGCTACCGATACCGCCATACAACGCTCACCGGCAGACCCGTAGGCTGAGCCCATCAGCGCGCTGGTGACAATGTCCAGATCACTGTCCGGCATAACGACTAGATGATTCTTCGCGCCGCCTAAGGCTTGGACCCGTTTGCCGCGCCGGGCGGCTTCCGCGTGAATATATTCTGCGATGGGAGTCGAACCGACGAACGAGAGCGCCTCGACATCCGGGTGCGCAATCAGCGCATCGACCGCTTCTTTGTCACCGTGTACAACATTAAAAACACCATCGGGTAATCCGGCTTCTTTCAGGAGTTCGGCCGCGCGGATTGAAGGACCCGGATCCCGCTCGGACGGCTTAAGGACAAAAGTATTACCGCAAGCAATTGCGATCGGATACATCCACATCGGCACCATCACCGGGAAATTGAATGGCGTGATTCCGGCGACCACCCCTAAAGGCTGGCGCATACTCCAATTGTCGATACCGCCGCCGACCTGCTCGGTGTAATCCCCTTTCAGCAGCTGGGGGATGCCACAGGCAAATTCCACCACCTCGATCCCCCGCTGAACTTCGCCCTGCGCGTCGGAAAAGACCTTCCCATGCTGCTGGGTTATCAGTGCAGCTAACTCGTCATGATGCTCCTCGAGCAGCGCCTTGAATTTGAACAGGACACGAGCGCGTTTAATGGGCGACATCGCGCTCCAAGCTGGAAAGGCCGCGCGAGCCGCCTGTACCGCCGCATCCACATCCGCGGTTGTGGCTGCTTTTACCCAGCCAACCACTTCCCCGGTTGCCGGATTAAAGACGTTCAAGGTACGGGTCCCGCTGCCGGCCAACCGTTTCCCGCTTACAACATGTTCGAGTTGAGGGGCTGAGGTTCCGCTACTGCGGGGAGCGGCGGCTACGCTCCGATCTTGAGTCAACGCTGTCTCCATAAAAAATTCGTGCGGTTGAGATATTTTGATTAAATTTCTGACGAAACAGAGCCCTAGGGAGAGGCTTGCGATCTTCGTTAGCCGACCAATAGCGCGATTTTTCTCGATAGTCGAATTCTCTTTCGAATCGAAAGAGGAACGAAAGAGGCCTGAGTTCGTCCAGACTCTGTTTTTCGCTCGCGAAAGATCACGCGCTAACGCTTTCGCCATACCCGAAGGACTATCCAAGGTACTGGCTCGTCGCTAACTTTGAGCGTTTGAGTCAACAGAAGCGTCCTCCCTTCGTCAGCCAGCTCCCGGACGACAGTCAGTTGAGCATCACGCCGATCCTTAGTACGAAACGAGATCGTCGAGAGGAGCTTCATCCCACGATCGATCCATTCAGTCAGAATCGTATATGGGCCGGTCAGCCTCTCGTCTTTCGTTTCCGCCTCACCATCGATACGAATCAGCTCGGTCCTGCCAAAAGCAGGACCTCGAGTATGGATCGTTAATAGACTGGGCGTTTGAGTGTAGATCGACTCAAGCTCTATCGAGTCGGCCAGCTTGCGTTCGATCCAGGAAACGCCCAAGCGCTTCAACATCGGATCCGAAGAGTTAGAAGCACGAAGGTCGAGTACCCAGGTCCCGCTGAAGTCGGTCCAGCCAAGCGCGTAAGAAGCGGACAAGAGGACAAGGCTTGCTGCGGCTAGTAGTAAGCGCATGGTGGGAGAAAGAGCTCTCAGAACCCGGCCAAAACGATCTTACCAATCGTGCGTCCACTCTCGATTGCCGCATGGGCTCGCCGCATGTTTTCCGCCGTGATCTGGCCGAAGTTGGCTTGCAGGGTGGTTCGGATACGCCCAGCATCCATCAATTCACCGACTTCGGTTAGCAATCGGCCTTGCTCACCCATGTCCGCAGTCTGGAAACGGGCTCGGGTGAACATGAATTCCCAGTGCAGCCCGATACTCTTAGGTTTTAGCTTAGTGATGTCCAACGGTCGGGCCGGATTTTCGATTAGGGCCATGGCGCTTTGCGGTGCCATAGACTCTATGATTTCCTCAAAATGATCCTCGACCTTGGTTAGCGCCAATACGTAATCCACTCCTCCGGCCTCGATCCCTTTAACTTGGCCGCTGAGCGGCTGGCGATGATCGATCACGTCATGGGCCCCCATCTTCAGGCACCAGTCCCGGGTATCGGGTCGGGAAGCGGTTGCGACCACCCTGAGCCTGGTTAGTTCGCGGACAAGTTGGGTGGCGATCGATCCCACCCCTCCTGCGCCGCCCAAGATGAGCAGGCTCCCCTCCTCTGTTCGATCGATCTTGAGCCGGTCAAACAGCATTTCCCAGGCGGTAATCGCCGTCAGCGGCATCGCGGCAGATTCGGCAAACCCAAGTTTTTTCGGCTTGCGACCAACAATCCGCTCATCGACGCACTGAAACTCAGCGTAGCTGCCTGGGCGATCGACCGAACCAGCATAGAAAACCTCGTCGCCCGGAGCAAAAAGCGTGACTTCTGCCCCGATAGCGCGAACAACCCCGGCAGCGTCCCAACCAAGTATTTTCAGGTCTCCAGCGGGACTACCGGGCCCCCCGCCACCCCGAATCTTAGCATCCACCGGATTGATGCCGACGGCTCGAATCTCAACCAACAAATCACGGGCAGCGGGCAGCGGCTTCTCGGCACTCAGATCCAAAAAACTCTCCGGATCCGAGATCGGCAAAGGCTTATGGAAGCCAATTACTTTCATAACCCGATCATCACATCTCCTGATAGCAAATCATAACCATCCATTATAGGTCGGACTTAGCCCGTGTCACGGTTAAGCCATGAAAACAAATTTAGGCACCAATGGTCCAGTGCTTAAGCATCCGGTTCAATCTCCCGAAACCGCTCTGGATACCGGGGTCCTGATCGAAATCTTTTTGTCCACTTTAGCCGGCATACTTTCGTACGTTGCCGCCGTGCTCACGACGGTTGTCGAACCAGCCGGCCTCTGGAAGTACGTTTGCTTGGGGATCTGTATCGCTAACTTCATCGCTGCCTGCGTCTTTGTCGTTCTGGCCTGCGGCAATTTCCGATAACATTTTGAAGTGCCTTAAAGTTCTGGGTTGGCAGAAACAACGAGCAAAACACGCCTTCTCGTTCGGGCGCCCATTCAGGGCGCATCCACTAGCTGGCACACCCAGGGCTAAAGCCCTGGGCCACCCAGGGCTAAAGCCCCATAAGCGTTAACTTGTTTTGGCTTTGAACTTCTGCTCTTGTGTCTTGCGCTCTCGGGGTGAATCGGCCAGCTGAGCGGCAATTTGAGTCCAGTTTTCGATGAGCTGGCGCAAGGAGAAGGAAGGCTGAATGGCCTGGAGGAGCTG
>Ga0185299_10001347_pt1 | contig 48789 bp, 42 predicted proteins | sample PaiPotPPA55metaG_FD_128002 | JGI IMG/M metagenome (GOLD analysis project Ga0185299, IMG submission 128002) | Iron sulfur acid spring bacterial and archeal communities from Banff, Canada, to study Microbial Dark Matter (Phase II) - Paint Pots PPA... ... | reverse complement strand
GTGATCTATCTCTCACACCGGCCGCGCGGATGGGCCGGGTCGCGTGCCGCCCGACCGCGTTCCCTCTTGACCGTCCCCATACAAGGGGCGACGCATTGCGTCGCCGCTTCGGGTCCTGCTCGAGCGCAGCGGTGCGGACAGCACGAGGGGGAGCCGGGATCCAAAAAACGCAAAGCATTTTTTGGGGCGCGCCGCGATGCCCCGCCCCTACGAAACATAAAACAGGTTACTGCGCGCCTTCGACACCGACGACGAACGAGCGCGAGGTGGTGGCCTGCATGCGGGCCTGATTGATCGCGGTTTGGGCCGGCGAGTTGTTCCAGTCCTGCGCCTTCTCCATGGTGTCGAACGCAATGATGAAGAACCGCAGCGGCGGCACCCCGTCGAGCCCGAGGATGTTCTCGGTGCGGGTGACGAACTTGCCCCCGAACGCGGCGACCGAGGGCGCAAGCTTGGCGAGGGCTTCGTTCAAACTCTGCGGCGAGTTCACCTCGGTGATGTCGATGATCGCGTAGGCGCCCGGCCCCGAGCGCTGCGCCTGCACGCTCTGCACCGCCACGGCGCCCAGGCCGAAGCCGGCAAGCATTGCAAGGATAAGGGCCAATCGAGATCGCATCGGCAGTCTCCGTCGCGCGTGATGGGGTCGAAAGCGACCAAGCACGCCGCACCGGTGGGGCTGCGGCGCTTACGCCTGGTCCTTCCCTTTACGCGATCCCGGCACCGATTGCGATACGATCCCGCCGACGCGCCGGCTGGCGGTCTATGCAACGGCCGCCTTCCGCGCGACCATCCTTCGAGGCTCGCTCGCCAACGCTCGCTCGCGCGTCATGATGACGGCGCTATCGGATGGGAGGCGCGTAGAGAATCCCGCCCGCATTCCACAACTGATTGAGACCACGCGGGATGCCGAGCGCCGAGTCGATGCCGACGTTGCGGTCATAAACTTCGGCATAGTTGCCCACGTGACGAATGATGCGGGCAGCCCAGTCCCGGGCAAGCCCGAGCTCCTCGCCGGAGCTGCCCTCGATGCCAACAAGCCGCCTGACCTCCGGCTTTTCCGAGCTGAGCGCCGCGTCGATGTTCTTCGACGTGACGCCGAGCTCTTCCGCATTCACCATCGCGTACAGGGTCCATTTCACGATCAGGAGCCAGTCGTCGTCCTTGTGCCGCACCACCGGCGCAAGCGGCTCCTTCGAGATGACGTCCGGCAGGATTACATGCTCGCCGGGGTGCTTAAGCTTCAGGCGCATCGCGTAAAGCCGGGAGACATCGGCGGTCAGCACGTCGCATTCGCCGGAATCGTACGCCTTCAGCATCGCATCCTGATTCGCGAACTTCTTTTCCTGATATGTCACGTGGTTCGCGCCGAAGTAGTTCGCGAGGTGCAGCTGCGTGGTCGTGTCGGAGAGGACACAGACCTTGGCGTTGTCGAGCTCGAGGCTGGAATCGGCGTTGCGCGCTCTCGGCACCATGAAGCCCTGGCCGTCATAGTACGACACCGCCGCAAAATGCAGACCGTAATTGGTTTCGCGCTCCATGTTCCAGGTCGAGTTGCGTGACAGAACGTCGACCTTGCGCTTCTGCAGCTCGGGGAAGCGCTCGCTTGCATCGAGCGGAATGAACTTCACCTTGCGCGGGTCGTCGAAAACGGCCGCGGCAATGGCGCGGCAGAAATCGACGTCGAAACCCGACCAGTCTCCCTTCTCGTCGGCGACCGCGAAGCCAGGCAGGCCCGGATTGACTCCGCAGAACACCGCATCCCTGTTCCGCGTTCGCTTCAGGGTTTTGGTGTCATAGCGCTCGTAGGTGACGGCTGCGGCCGCGACGGCGATGGCGATCGCGCAGCCCAGCAGAAGGCCGGTTCGGAAATCCCACCCGAAGAATCTCGTCATGTTTTACCCCCCGAGTGGGATCACAGCTCCGGCTTTTGCCGGACAATGACCTTGGTTCCGACAGGGATGCGATCAAAGAGATCAATCACATCGCTGTTGACCAGGCGAAAGCACCCCGACGAAACCGCGCTGCCGATCGTTTGCGGCTGGTTGGTGCCGTGAATGCGATAGACCGTGGTGCCGAGATAGAGCGCACGCGCGCCCATTGGATTGCCGGGCCCGCCGGCCATGAAGCGCGGCAGATAGGGCTGGCGCTGGATCATTTCCGGAGGCGGTGTCCAATCGGGCCATTCCTGCTTGCGCGTAATGCGCAACAGGCCCTGCCACTGAAACCCATCGCGGCCGACCCCGATGCCGTAGCGGAGAGCGCGCCCGTTGGGCTGTACGACATAGAGAAATCGCTCGGAGGTATGAATGATGATGGTGCCCGGTGGCTCGCTCGAGCGGTAGAAGACGACCTGGCGCTGAAACTGCGGCGGCAGCTCTTCGTCGGCGGGGCTGGGAACGTAGCCCGGCTGGTCGGGAAGGGACATCTGCTCGCGCTGCGCCAGCGCGTCCGACACCGGCATGGCAAGGAACGCCAGCAGGGACGCAAACGAGGCAATCCGGAGCCGGTAGAAAAGGCAACGCGTGGGCATCGGGGAAATCCACACCGGTCAATGCCTTGAATTCAAGGGGAGCGGGCGCATGCGCCAGGATTCAGGCGGTCGAGTGCAGCATCAAAATGGCAGGTTGTGGGCAGCTGCACGCGATTGCTGGCAACTGCGGAGGCGGTAACGTCCAGGCGGCGGGGCGCGCGAAGGCGAAGCGCGCGTGCTGCGCCTTCGCTTCGAGGGTCCTTGCCGTCAATCCTCGCCTCCCACCGATATTGCGGCAGGAATTGCGCAAGCATGAACGTCGCGAATGCCTCATGTCGGGAACCGACGGCTATGGACTTCGAAGATGAAAGCACTTGGCTACGCCATAGGGTTCTGCGACTGCGGACCATCCTGCGCTATGTGAAGGATGCACGCGCCGAAAGCGGATTGCTAGAACTTATAGCCGAAGCAGAGGAACGCCTCGAACAGTTGGATGCGAGACAGCACTCACGAAAGTCCCAATGACGGGGAACGTGAAATGATTGTCTCACGACCCAAAACGAAAGCCCCGGCACTGCCGGGGCTACTCCACACACCACACGCCGACTCACTGCAACGCAACGCTCACACAGATGCAGCCTAACATGCGTCCATTAAGGATTCATTGTGACTGTCCACAAGCTGCTCGGGTGCACGCGCGGAAATCCTCACCGGAGCATTTGGTGCTCAATCAACGCTGTGGGGTGGGACCAGACTAAAGTCTATTTTCCGACGCAAGGTCGCCAAACGCAGGAGAGATTCAAAGGTTTTTTAACTCAATACTGCCACAATCGAGGATGGTTCTATCGCACCTTGTTAGTGCTGTAAGCGGTCGCGTGGGGGGGTCTATGCTTCAGAAGAATCCGAACACAAAAAGCTGTGCATTCTGGACGCCGGAAGAGATAGAGGAGTTGCGAAACAGTCTGCAGAGCAACGATATTGCCGCCGTCGATACTGAGATGTTCGGCAAAAGGTTCTCTGAGATACTCTCACGTGGTCGAAGTGCAAATAAGCGTTTGCAGGGCAGCGGGACAAGCAAACAGAACAAAAGCAGCGCGAAGCGGGAAGGTTTCCACCTTTATTGAATAGTTGCTCGCGGTTTGTCCGTGTCGCTATCATCATCCAAAGTGTCCAGCCGTGCTTCGAATGGCATGGCTCCAGCCGCATCCACCCGATTTCTTAGTTTTTCAAAATGAATTGCGACCACCGATTCCGATCGAAGGCGGCCACCCTGTTGATAGCGGGGAACGTTGCCGGCAATCTGAGCGGGCAAGGTCCTCCCTTTGCGATTCGCGCAAGGGGGAGGGGACCGATGCCGGCCGAGAGATTGTCGATGCGTAAGGTACGAGAAGTTCTGCGCCTGAAGTACGCGTGCGGCGTAAGTGCGCGAGTGATCTCGCGATCGCTGGGCATCGGGCGAACGGTGGTTGCAGAGTACATCCGCCGCGCAGCGGTGATCGGCGTCACTTGGCCGACACCCGTCGAGCTCGACGACACGGCCCTGGAACGCAAGCTGTTCGCCCAGCGTCGCGATCTCCTCGAAGTGATCGGTGACGCACCCCGCGCGGCATGGATGGTCAAAGAGGCAGAGAAAATTCCATGGCCTTGTTATTGATTGGAGTAAATTGCACGTATTCCCCGATGCTGGTGGCGTGCAGCACTGCGAGGTAACCGCTCTTCGCGATCGTTATCCGAATTGGGTGCCACTCCGGTACAGGCTATCTTGGAAGGAGCAACCACGTCAGGACATCGGCTTGGTATCATGTCATCCCACGGTGTTGGCTGACTTGTGGACGAAATTGTTGCACCTATTCCAGATCGAAATGTGAAGTACTTCACTCTCAAAACCAGCCAATCTGGTTATGCAGGAGGGGTGACTGACTTCTGTAACACCGTCGGGACCAGGTCTCAGGCAAGCTGAACCTGATGAGTTCCTCGCGTCTGCAGCAAAGCAGCAAACCCTGTAGCCCAAGGAGAAGAACATGCCGAGTTACCGCTTCGGAAAGCATCCCCGGAAGAGCGACTATCGTACATTACGCTTCAAAAACTATGTAACAGCAGCACTGGCGCCGCCTCCCTCATCGCTCAACGTTCTCGACCGTGTATACGCCAAACTTGGGACCAGCGATCCGACGGCGCTTTTTCCCTTGGACGGCAACGACAGTTTGGGTGATTGCACGATCGCTGCGCTGGCGCACGCCATCACGACCTATCGAGGGCTCGTCGGCACGAAAGACATCATGTCGAAGCAAGCGGTGGTCAAGCTTTACCTTCATCTCACAGGCGGCGTGGACTCCGGCCTCAACGAACTGGATGTGCTCAGCTACTGGCGCTCACATCCAGTAGCAAGTGATAAGATCCTGGCGTATGTCGCCGTGGATCCGAAAAACCATGCGCATGTCCAGCAGGCAATCCAGCTTTTTGGCGGGGTGTATTTGGGGTTCCAGGTCCCCCATGACTGTCTTGACGAATTCAATGCACGAAAACCCTGGACCCCCGGTCCACTTACGAACGATGGTCACGCTGTGTTTGCTTTTGGCTATGACCAAAGCTTCGTGAATGTGCTGACGTGGGGCAATACCCAACCGGGAACTTGGGCCTGGTGGGACGAGTGTGTCGACGAGGCGTATGCGATTTTGCCGCCAGAATCCGCCAACCCCGGATTCGCTCCGGGGTTTAACGTCACGCAGCTGAAACAGGACCTGGAAGCTGTGGCGCACTGACTGTTGGGTTTGTCCGTGATAGCTGCACGACAGTCGATAAAACCGGCATCGGCGGGGTGCCGGTTTTCAAGGTCTGGAGGAGTCGTACCCTTCTACTGACATCTACGGCAACAGGAGATAAGGCGACGACCACTGGACTTTACTCACTGCTCTGATCGCCGCCTTTGGCGGTTTGGGACTAACCTCGAAACTAGACGGCCCAGTCAGGCACTGAGTACCGCCGCTGCTGCAACGCAGAAGGTAGCTCCGTCCACTGCGCCCTTTTGCGAAAAGGAGGTCTCGAATGCTCGCCGGACACCAATCGTTTGGGCATATCTTCACGTTCAACGAAGTATTCGCCAAAGAACTCACTGTCATCAACGATCGGCGCCGAGAGCAAACGCGATCTCTAGCCAGTCTCACGGAAAAAGACACGGATTCCACAGGAGAAGTAGTTCTCGTCCCCGAGGATCGTTCCGACCTCATCGGCTTGTCAATGTCAGGGGGAGGAATCCGTTCCGCCGCGTTTTGCTTGGGGGCACTCCAGGCATTAGATGAGACCGAGGTTCTCCAACGGGTCGATTACCTCTCAACAGTCTCGGGCGGAGGCTACATCGGATGTTCGCTGTCGGCGTGTCTAGACTTGGCAAAAGGGGAATTTCCCTTCAAGACAACCCGGTTTGAAGACGAAACGCCCGCGCTGCAGCATATTCGCGACTATTCCAACTACCTGCTTCCAAATGGTTCGATCGATGCGTTCCACAATCTCTCAATCTATGTCCGCGGGTTGATTGCAAATTTCATTCTCATAATGCCGTTTCTGCTGCTCGCAGCTGCAGCCACTATTTTCCTGAATCCTACGGTCCAAAGCTTGAAAGAGACGAGCCTTTTTGGCACGCGCGTACCAAATATCTTTCCATTCAACACTTTTGTGCTAACGGCGCATTTGACGGTTATCCTTTTGGTTATCGTAATCGCATGGACATGGTATCGTTCAAGAACGTCCGTTGAAATTAGATCTGAAGTTCCAAGCCATTGGACGACATTCGTCGGCATAGCTACTTTCATAGTTGTTATTTCCGGATTTTGTGAGCTACAGCCGCTCGTACTGGCCGCCAGCTTCGAATCACAGTCAGTGCCAATAATAACTCCTTTATCGCACTTCATAAATAAGATTACTGTCGCTGTCGCGCCGTTTGCTGCAATCGTTGCATTTCTCGCCAGGCAATTAGGAGAATTCGTCAAAACCGGCACCGAATCGTCCCGCGCTCGTACCCAGCTCGCCGGTTACCTTGCCAAGCTTGCTATTTATGTAGCAGCAATCATCGTTCCAATGCTTCTGTGGGCTATATATCTGAAGTTGGCGAAACTGGGCATCTGTTTAAACGAAGGAGCCCCTCCCTGTTCGGTGTCAAACTGGTTGCAAGATATTGCAGGGAACGGCAAGTTCTACTTGGTTGTATGCGGAGGGTATATTTCGATAGCGGCGGTTTTCGTAGCACTGGCGCTCTTTCTTCGTCCAAATGCGAACTCGCTTCATCCCCTTTATCGAGATCGGCTGGGAAAAGCGTTTCTTTTCGTTCCGAAAACTACCCTGCACAAGTATGACGAACTGAAACCTCTGAAGATGTGTCTCAGTAAGCTCACCTGCAAATTTGGCCCTTACCACCTGATAAACACATCTCTAAACATTCAAAATTCTAAGGCTGCTAATAAGCGGGGCCGAAATGCGGATTTTTTTTCCTTCAGCCGGGATTTTGTTGGTAGCGAAGCAACAGGATATGTCGCCACGGCTGACGTAGAACAGGTCACGAAAGAGCTAGATCTGGCAAGCGTGATGGCAATCTCGGGAGCTGCTGCGTCATCCAACATGGGGGCGCAAAGTATAAAACCGTTGACGCCGACTCTAGCAATATTAAATATTCGATTAGGCTATTGGCTTCGTAATCCTTTGAAACTTAAAAAGTGGAGGCATTGGAACCGGTGGGCAAATTTTTACTTCCTGGCCGAACTGTTCGGAAGGCTTAACGAGCATAGGACCTCGGTCTACCTAACTGATGGTAGCCATATTGAAAACCTCGGCATTTACGAACTACTCAAGCGGCGCTGTAGCCTGATCATAGCGATCGATGCTGAGGCTGATTTCGAGTTGGCGTTTGGGTCATTTAACACCCTTGTGCGATACGCGCGAATCGATTTAGGCATTGAGATTGACCTTCCATGGGAGCAGATTAGGGACAATAATCGCACGATCAATGACGAAATGGAAAAAACCGGAAACTGCCAAAAGTTGGAGGGTCCACATTGCGCAATCGGTAGAATCACGTACGCCGGTGGCACTAAAGGCATTCTCGTCTACATCAAGTCATCCCTCACCGGGGACGAGAACGATTACGTTTTCCACTACAAGAAACGCCACCCGCGGTTCCCACATGAAAGTACGCTGGAGCAAATATTCAGCGAAGAACAATTCGAAGTCTACCGAGCGCTTGGCTATCACGCGACCTATGGATTGTTTGATCGGCGCGACACCTTTGCACAGCTGGATCTTGCAGAATATCCGGATTATCTGACACAAGTCGCCTTTATTGACCAGCTATTTCCACGCGCGACCACGGGCGGTCCACCGAGACGGTATCAGCATCTAGTTGACTGGCTATCTCCAAATCAGGCGGCTCAATTATAGGCGGGTCGCGCCAAACCAGCAGCAACGCTTAAGGCAGTGCATAAAAATAAGGATTACAAGAAGGACAAGGAACAGTTGGCTATGGGTATGTGTGAACTAGACCACACAGAAACACTGACGGTCATGCTAAGTGACTAGCCGCGAAGCACGAACGCTCGGCCCAGGAGGCTATCGATGGCTTCTTTGCTGGACGCATCCACTGGCCGATTCACTGCGGTTCGGACATAGCGTTGACAGATTGTCGAGGATCAAGAGATCGATGCCTTCCAGCAATGGGTCTAGCGCCTCTTGTCCTTCATCGGTGCTCAGGTTTATTCCACCTTCGACATTATCGGCTGTAAGAATTCGAAATCCATCATTCGGAATGCGGCTCCCCATACCTGCGGAGATTTCCCGCAACCGTTCTTGTAATGAGACCAACGGCATTTCGCCATCGACATAAAGAACATTGCGTTGCCGAGGTGCTGACCATCGGAGCAGGGGTTGTCCCGCCGCAACGGCCAATCCCATGGACAAACCCAACCAGGACTTGCCCACACCTCTTGGCGCGTAGAGCACCTGTCAGAATTGCTAGGTGAGACACAGAACCCCGGACACCACGAAGATGATGAGTTGCCGACCTGCCCGGGCCTAAATCTGCGCGAAGCCGCCGTCCACGAACAGTTCGGCGCCGGTGATGTAGCTTGCATCATCGGAGGCAAGGAACACCACGGCCTTGGCGATCTCGTCGGGCGTGCCGAACCGGCCGAGCGGCGTCGCACCGGCAATCATCTTGCGGCCCTGCTCGCCGACGTCGGAGGAAGCGAGCAAGCCGTCGAGGCCGGGCGTGTCGATCGAGCCCGGACTGATCGCGTTGACCCGAATGTGCCGCTGCTTCAAGTCCGCCGTCCAAGTGCGGGCAAACGAACGCACGGCCGCCTTGGTCGCGCTGTAGACGCTGATCGCCGCTAGTCCTTTGCTGCCGACGATCGAGGCGTTGAGGATGATCGAGGCGCCGTCCGGCAGCAGCGGCAGGGCCTTCTGGACGGTGAAGAGCAGCCCCTTCACGTTGACGTCGAAGATGGCGTGATAGAGTTTCTCGGTGATCTCGCCGAGCCCGGCATATTTCGCGACGCCCGCATTGGCGAACACGACGTCGAGCCGGCCCTGCTCCCGCTTGATCTGCGCGAAGAGGCGATCGAGGTCGCCCGCATCCGCAACGTCGCCTTTGACGCCCGTGACGTTCTTGCCGATCTCCGTCACCGCCGCCGCCAGTTCCGCCTCCCGGCGTCCGGTGATGAAGACATAGGCACCTTCGGCGACAAAGCGCTTCGCGGTCGCGAGGCCGATACCGCTATTGCCGCCGGTGACCAGCGCAACCTTCCCTTCGAGCTTGCCCATCGTCGCACTCCTTCGCTGCGATAGAGGTGAAGCGAGCCGACATGAACCGTCAGTTAAATGACGATCGTCATGTACTGGATGTTAAATGTCCACCGTCATATATGTTGTCAAGGGCATGATGGAGGCGAAAATGCGGGTGAGCCGGGAAAAGGCCGCCGACAACCGTGAGCGGATCGTCGAGACGGCGTCGCGGCTGTTTCGCGAGAAGGGCGTCGACGGCGTCGGCATCGACGCCATCATGAGCGGCGCTGGTCTCACCCATGGCGGCTTCTACGGCCACTTCGCATCGAAGGACGACCTCGTGGCCGAGGCGGTGGCACGCGCGCTCGAGCGCGCCGTCGAGCAGCAAAGCGATCACGCCGATCTCAGCGACCTTGTCGCAGGGTACCTGTCCGAACGGCACCTTGCTGATCGCGCCGGCGGGTGCGCCATTGCAGCCTTGGGCGCCGACTTGGCGCGCCAGGGTGACGGCGCTCGCCGCAACCTCACGGCGCATGTGCGCGCGCAAATCGAACGCTTCATCCGGCTGCTAAAGAATGGCCCTAAAGCCCGTCGGCGGCGCCGCGCGATCGCAACGCTCGCCGGAATGATCGGGGCGCTGACGCTCGCCCGGGCAGTCGACGATCCTGCTTTGTCGAGGGAGATCCTTGCGACGGCACGCGACGCCTTGGGAAAGACGCTTTCAACCGACGACTAGATGAATCGGATCGCAGCTAACCTCATGCGATCCGCACCTGGACTCACGCCAGACGTGACTTTAGGGCCGGGATTGACCCTACTCGGACATTCGAGAGGAAGGACGACGGCGCCCGGGGCTGCGAACGTCGGGAATGCCGCAATTCGGAAATAGCGGGGGCAAGATCCGACAAAACTTTGCCGCCGCCCGCCATACCTTTCGAGAGAGTCCTTTCAACGCGACTGTCGGATCGGTCCGCCGGACCCTCAATTTCAGAATCACTAAAACCGCAGACTGATGAGCAGCCCCGAGCAAGGACATCATGATCAAAGATTTTAATGTTTCCGAAAGAGGTCATGGTTCGTACTGGCCGCTCGGCATTCTCCGATGGGTGATGGTTCTTATCTTTATTTCGTTCGGCATACAGAAATTCACGCCCCAGTCCGCACATGGCATTGCATTATACATTTCCAACAGTCCGTTCGTTTCGTGGCTGTCTATCTTCGGGATCAGAGGCGAGGCTTATCTGCTCGGCATTATAGAGTTGACGACAGCCGCTCTTCTCGCTGCCGGCGCATTTATCCCGTTTCTATCGGCACTCGGCTCATTGATGGGAATTGGTACGTTTGCGATTACGTGGTCGTTTTTCTTCTCGACACCCGGTGTCGTCAAATGGAGCATATCCACAGACCCAATCGCGTGGAACCTCACCGGGGAATTCTTGTTCAAAGATGTCGTCTTTCTTTGTGTTTGTATCGTGTTGTTTTTAGCATCCCTGCCAAAGAAAGTCGTCCCGCTTCGGTCGAATTGACTGTCTCGGTGTTGGCGCAGCGCGATGAGCTGTGCCTCTCCTGCCAGCAATAAATGAAAAACCGTAGCAACCGGCGCAAAGCCACGTCCAATCAATTCAACCACCATTTCAGGTGTTTTTGGTTCCGCAGCGAAGCGGGAAGGTAAACGTGATGAACCCGAAAAAATTCGTCCACTCGCGCCTCGGGTGATATCGCAGGCCCGCGAAGACAAGCTCACGGAAGCCAACTGGGCTTATGTCGCTTTCTGGGCTTTCGAGTTCATCGCTGTCCCAAGCGAAGTGACGCTTTTTTTGGTTATTCCGATTTTCTTAAAGCGTTCGACCCGCAAGGGGCGGCGTGGTGCTTTCGAAAGTCCGCTTCCTCAGCGTCGTCGGCGCAAAACTCCGAACAGAAGTGGTCGCCGTTAGACGCCCGCCAAAAGTCAAAACAACCATTGCGGAAACGCAACGGCTGGTTGCAGAACACGCAGCGGTTTGGGCTGCCGTTGGTGAGATATCTGCTGCTTGTAACCATCAGATTCGTCCCCCTCCGTCCAGCGAATCATTTTAAACATCCGATTATGGGGGCAATAAGGGTATTCTGGTGGGACAATTCTCAAAAAAAGCCTAATGATTGCGTGGAACGACTGCATTTCCCACTTTACGTTGCAGCGCCTCCGCCTCCGGCCTATGGGCCACCGCCGCCGCCTGCCGAGGTGCCACTCCCGTCGAAATGACTACCCGGACGCGACAGCCTTCGCGGCGGACTAGTACATCGATTCCATGAAACCAATCGGATCGAGGATAATCCCACAGACCTCATCCTGAGGAGCTCGGCGCGCTCTTTGCGCGCCGAGCGTCTCGAAGGATGGCCGCTGGCACGATCTCGCTTGTGGCCGTCCTTCGAGACGCGCGCAAGCGCGCTCCTCAGGACGAGGTTGATTGATGCGGCGATATGATTAGAACCTCGAAAACGTACTGCTAGACGTGGATAGTCGGCCAAAGCACCGGTCATGACATCGCATGATCAACGCGATAACGACGACCAGGGAAGCCGCCGCGGCGCGGTGATTGCGCTTCTCGCGGTGGTGCTGCTGGGGGTCCTCGGATATTTTCTGGCGCATGAACTGTCTGCAAGCGCGCGCTTGCAGGACTGCGTTCTCTCCGGCCGCACCAATTGCGCCCCGGTCGAAACGGCGCGGTAACCTACAAAGCGCCTCGTGTGTAGGGGCGGGATTCAAACCCGCCGCTACACGGTCGCTGGCCATTCTCAAAACCTCCAGCGACATCCGGGTCACGATGGATTACTCTGGCAACGATGCCAGCCGTGCTTGATCTTGACCGGACCAAGGTCGTCGAGGTGGACCTCGGCAGCGATGCGTTCAAGCAGAATGCGCGCAGCATTCTCGCGCAATGGGCGCGGTGCCCGCCGTTCTATGTCCTGTCATCGGGGCCGCCACAGGTCATATGCGGCCGCTATGCCGACGTGCAGGAAGTGTTTTCCGATACGGCTCGTTTCTCGTCGGAAGTGCCTCGCGGGCGCGGCTTCGAGCAGTTCGACAAGTTCATGGGGGTGCAATTCATCACCCAGATGGACGGCGAGCGGCATGCGAGGATTCGCCGCCTGCTGATGCCGGCCTTCTCCGCCCGCAGCCTGAGCCGGCTCGAAGCGCGCATAGCCGAGATCATCGAGGGGATGCTCGACCGCATCGAGGCCGGCGGGAATGAATTCGATGGCATGCGGGATTACGGCGCGCATCTCGTCGTCGGCGCGCTCCTGACCGCAATGGCGAACCTCAGCGAACGCCAGAAGGAGATCTTCCTCGCCTTCCACGAAGTGCTGCCGCTGACCACCTACACCAAGCCGGGCGAGGCATTCGCACCGGAATGCGTGCAGGCGTTCGATCGCGCGGCGCAGGTGGTGCACGCGATCATCGCCGAGCGACGGGTCAATCCGCGGCCGGACTTCATCAACGATCTCATCACCGCGCGCGATCAGGGCGACAGGCTCACGGACCGGGAACTGTTCGACCAGATCTTCACCATCTGCGGCGCTGCGCTTTCCGCCACCAGCCGCGCCGCAGGCGGCGCTCTCTACACGCTCTACTCCCACCCAATTGAGCTCTCGGAGCTCGTTCACAATCCGGATCTCATTCCCGAGGCGGTCGAGGAATGCCTGCGCATCGCGAGCAACGGCTATTTCACCTTCCCGCGCTTGGCCATCTGCGACACACAGGTGGGCGGGACGGAGATCCGCAAAGGCATGGTCGTGCGGCCCTCGCCGCAGGCAGCGAACTACGACCCCGAAGTGTTTCCCGATCCCATGCGCTTCGACATCCACCGGCACCCGAAGCGCATCATGGCCTTCGGGGCCGGGCCACACCACTGCATCGGCAACATCCTCGGCCGTACCACGCTCACCATTGCCATCCGCCGCCTGCTCGCGCGGTTCCCCAAGGCGAGGCTCGCCGATCCGGATTTCACGCCTCGCTATGGCGGCGCGGTCGGCGAGCTGCGCCTCCAGCACCTGCCGATGCGAATCCAGTGAATTCAATGTACGGGCGGGCTTCAAACCCGCCGCTGCAGGCGCTTCGGCAGTGCTCGAGACACCCTTTGATTCACATCAATACATGCTGCGGCAAGTGGGATAAGAAAGGCTGGCGGAGGGCAGCCGATCAGGAAACGCCATGCTCAAGGATCTCATCGTCAACCTCGATGTGCACGCGTCGCAAAATATAGCAGCGGAGTTTGCCATCTCGGTCGCGCGCACATTCCAGGCGCATCTCTCTGCCGTCGGGTTTGCCTATGAGCCCACGATTCCGGGATCGCTGTTCGATCACGGCGCGGTCGAGCTCATCGAAAGGCAGCGGCAGCGATGGGAAACCGCCGCGCGAGCTGCCATCGGCAGGTTCGAGGAGGCCGCGCGCGGCAGCGCGTTGTCAGTGGAATCGCACCTCGTCAAGTCAGGTAACGGCCGGGATGCGGAAACCTTTGCCTGCCTTGCACGGAGGTTCGATCTTGCGGTGCTCACCCAAGCCGAACCGGAGAAAGCCTCGGCGCGGGCGCTGATCATCGAAGCCGCGCTGTTCGACTCCGGCCGGCCGGTGCTGGTCGTTCCCTATGTGCAACGCGAGGGCCTTAAGCTCGGCCGCGTCATCGTGTGCTGGGACGGCAGCCGCACCGCGGCCCGCGCGCTCGGAGACGCCATGCCGTTCCTGGAGCGGGCACAGAACGTGCAGGTCGTGATCGTCGCCAGCGAGCCTGGCAAAAGCGATGAGATTCCCGGTGCCGACATCGCGCACCACCTCGCGCGCCATAGGCTGAAAGTCGAGCTCAAGCAAATCGTTGTGCGTGACCTCGACGTGGCCAGCACGATCCTGTCGCATGCCGCCGATGCGGGCGCCGATTTCATCGTCATGGGCGGTTATGGCCATTCGCGCCTGCGGGAGTTCGTGCTCGGGGGCGCGACACGCGGGATTCTCGGTGCGATGACCGTGCCCACCCTGATGTCGCATTGAGCTGCGCCGCCCACCGCCGCAGCTCACGTTCATCGTACTTGTTTAGAATTCAACATCGCTTAAGCTACGGTAATAGCCTGATCGCCTCTGGATGTTTGCACTAAAACAGGCGAGCTCGCCCGCAACAGGACATTTCGGTCATGCCCACAGCAGCCCTCCGGATCTTGCTGCCGCTTTCACTCGCGCTTGCTGCGCCGGTCTGCGCCCACGCGCAGATTTCCGACGACGTGGTCAAGATCGGCGTGCTTACCGACCTCTCCGGCCCCGCTTCCAGCCCTACCGGGACCGGTTCCGTGCTGGCGGCGAAAATGGCGGTCGATGATTTCGGCGGCAAGGTCGCCGGCAAGCCGGTCATGGTCATCTCGGCGGATCATCAGATCAAGCCCGATGTCGGGGCGGCCATCGCTCGGCGCTGGTACGATGTCGAGCAGGTCGATCTCATTGTCGATGTCCCGGTCTCCGCCGTCGGTCTCGCGGTCCAGAATGTCGCCAAAGAAAAAAAGAAGATGCTGATCGTGCATTCGACCGGGACGGCCGACTATCACGGCAAGTTCTGCTCGCCATATGCGCTGCAATGGGTGTTCGATACCCGCGCGCTCGCGGTCGGAACCGCGCAGGAGGTGGTCAAGCGCGGCGGCGACACCTGGTTCTTTCTCACCGCCGATTATGCCTTCGGCCACTCGCTCGAGCAGCAAGCTGCGGAAGTGATCCGCGCCAATGGGGGCAAGGTCCTGGGTGCGGTACGCCATCCCTTCGCCACGCCCGACCTCTCCTCGTTCATCCTGCAGGCGCAGGCCTCGAAGGCGAGGATCATAGGCCTTGCCAGCGGGCCGCCCGACAATACCAATGCAATCAAATTGGCCGGCGAGTTCGGCGTGTTCCAGGGCGGCCAGCAGCTCGCCGGGCTGCTTATCGTGATTACCGACGTGCACGGGCTTGGGCTTAAGGCGGCACAGGGCCTCATCCTCACCACTTCTTTCTACTGGGACATGGATGACAAGACACGCGAATGGTCCAAACGATTTTTTGCCAAGCAAAATGCCATGCCGACAATGTGGCAGGCCGGCGTCTACTCCTCTGTCATGAATTACCTGCGGGCGATCGACAAGAGCGGCACGGACGAGCCGCTGAAGGTCGCAGAAACTATGCGAGCATCGCCCATCGAAGACTTCTTCTCGCGCAACGGACGGCTGCGTACCGACGGGCTCATGGTGCACGATCTGGTGCTGGTGCAGGTGAAAAAGCCGGAGGAGTCGCATTATCCCTGGGACTACTATCACGTGCTCGCGCACATCTCCGGCGACCGGGCGTTCGGACCGCCGGATCCGGCATGCCCGCTGGCAAGCAACTGACGGCTTGCTGCCGTCATGCCCGCGCCTGACGATGGCTAAACCCGGCCATCACGAGCAGCGGTATGGATCTCTCAGATCTGATTGCGCGCAACGCGGCTTTCACCCCCGAGAAGGTAGCGCTGCGCTACGCGGGCTCGTCGCTCACTTATGCCGCGCTGGCGCGGCGCATTGAAACCGCGGCGCGCGCGCTCAAATCCGTGCTCGGCGTGGGGCGCGGCGACCGCGTAGCCATCCTGGCCGCCAATCACCCCGACTACCTCGTCCTCCTTTATGGCTGCGCTCGCCTCGGCGCGCTGATGGTGCCGCTCAACTGGCGCCTTGCGGCGCCCGAGCAGCTCTTCATCCTCGCCGATGCATCGGCGAAGGCGCTCATCGTGCAGGACGCGTTCGGCGCGGTCGTGGCGCCGCTGCGCAAGGCCCAGCCTGATATCCGCATTGTTCGCCTGGCGGACGATACCGCCGCCGATACGTTCGAGGCGCTCCTTGCCGCAGGAAAGGGCGACGCGCGCAACCCGCACGTGGATATCACGAGCCCGCTTCTCCTGGTTTACACCTCCGGCACCACCGGGCGCCCGAAGGGTGCGGTGCTGCGCCAGGAGGCCTTGCTGTGGAACGCGGTAATGAGCACGCACATGCATGGTCTCACCGCGGACGATCATGTGCTCACGGTGTTGCCGCTGTTTCACGTCGGCGGCCTCAACATCCAGACCACGCCGGCGCTGCAGACGGGAGCGACGGTAACACTGCATGCGCGCTTTGCGCCCGATGCCACCCTCGAAGCGATCGCAACGGAGCGACCTACGCTGACCGTGCTCGTGCCCTCCACCATCCAGGCGCTGATCGAGCGCCCGCTCTGGGCAGAGACGGATGTGTCGAGCCTGCGCGCGGTGACCACCGGATCGACCCAGGTATCGCAGGCCCTCGTCGGCGCGCTCAACACGCGCGGGCTGCGCGTGCTCCAGGTCTATGGTGCGACCGAGACCGCGCCGATCGCCGTCTATACCCGCATCGGGGCTGACCTCTCGCGCCCCGGCTCCACCGGGCTTCCGGGGCTGTGCTGCGAGGCCCGCATCGTCGACGACAGCGGATACGAGGTGCCGCACGGCACTGCCGGCGAGGTGGTGATGCGCGGTCCGAACGTGTTCTTCGAGTACTGGGGCAACCAGGCGGCAACCAGCGAGGCGCTGCGCGACGGCTGGTATTTTTCCGGCGACATCGGCACACGCGATGCGGAAGGCTATTTTTTCATTCACGACCGCAAGAAGAACATGATCGTCTCCGGAAGCGAGAACATCTATCCCGCCGAGATCGAGCGCGTGCTGCACGAGCATCCGGCGGTGGCCGAAGCAGCCGTGATCGGACGCGCCGATCCGAAATGGCAGGAGGTGCCGGTCGCCTATGTGGTGCGCCGGATGCAGGCCAGCGTCAGCGCAGACGAGATCCTCGCCCATGTCGCTGCCCAGCTCGCGCGCTTCAAGGTGCCGCGCGAGGTCGTGTTCATGGAATCGCTGCCGCGCAATGCGCTCGGCAAAGTGCAGCACTTTCTGCTCAAGCAGGCGGTGGAACGGAAGTGATCTGCCAGGGCTGCAGGGACGGGTTTCATCCGAGTTACGAAACTCAGCCGGTCCGTGAGTTTGTTCGCCATTCAAGTCTCGACGTACTGAGCGATGCTCGTCGGCTTGGGCACCGGCAAACCGTCTTGTTCCAATCCCCGGATGTGAAGCCGCATCGCGTCCAGGATTTCGCGCTCAACTTCCTCGACCGTGGCGCCTGTCGCGACACACCCCGGCAGGTCCGGAACATAGGCGGAGTAGTTACGATCCGTTTTTTCGATGACGATGACATAGCGCATCAGTGAGGCTCCTTAAGGCCTGCCTGCTTCAAAATACTGTTCAATGTTCCAGGCGCAAGGTCATCAGACGCCTTCCCTGCGATGGTGACCCTACCTGGCTTGAAAGGATGCTTGTATTGCCGGTGGCTGCCGCGTGTGGCGACGAGAAACCAGCCATCCCGTTCGATGAGACGAATGGCATCTCGAACATTCATGTTTCCCCCGACTTACCTCGTTGTCGCGTGAGATCCTACACCAGAACCATGAGGAACAATGCGTGCGACATTACGCGATGATGTCGTGCAGGAACCAATAAGGAGAGACTGGATTTATCGTTCTGGGGCCAAGAACCCAATGCTAGCGGGTGCTCCGATGACCCTCTTTGTTCCTCGAAAAACATGCCTCCACATTGTCAGCGCGGTTCTCATGGCGTTGGGGTGCGCCTCTCTTCTCGCCAGTCCGTCCTGCGCGCAAGGCGTTGCGCAGGATCCGCCCGGGCGGGTCGGCCGGATCGCGCTCGTTGACGGCACGGTGTCCTATCACACCGCGGACCAGAATTATTGGCAGGTCGCACGGCGCAATTATCCCGTCACCACCGGGCAGTCCTTCTGGACCGAGCCCAATGCCCACGCTGGGATCGATGTCGCAACCGACAGGATCTATCTCGACAGCTCGACCGAGCTCGACGTATCCGCTCTCGACGACGCGACCGCGCAATTTTCCTTGCCCGAGGGCGCGGTGTTTCTCGCTCTGCGCTCGCTTGATCGGGGCAAGCCTTACGAGATCCAGATGGCACGGGCTGCGGTCACGCTTGCCACAGCTGGACGCTACGAGCTGATTGCGGGAGATACCGAGCATGCCTCGCAGGTGATTGTCCTTGACGGCAGCGCGCATGTCAGCGGCAACGGTTTCGATCTCGATGTGCGCGCGGGCGAGACGGCGGTGCTCTCCGGCGAGCAGACGATACGCGCCGAGGTGCGCGCCGCAGGTCCGGCGGATGCATTCGTGGCCTGGGTGGAGGCGCAGGAAAAGCTGCGTCGCCGCAGTGCTCCGGCAGTGGCGTCAGCGATGACCGGCACGGCAGAGCTTGGCGCGTATGGCCGCTGGGCGCGAGCCGCAGGATATGGCGATATCTGGTATCCCGACGTGCCGGCGGCCTGGGCTCCCTACCGCGATGGCTATTGGGGATGGGTCGAGCCCTGGGGCTGGACGTGGATTGACGAGGAGGCTTGGGGCTTTGCCCCGTTCCATTACGGGCGCTGGCTCACGATCGATGATCGCTGGGCCTGGATACCGGGCTATGGACCGGCTGATGAGCCGATCGCAGCGATCTATGCCCCTGCGCTGGTGACGTTCTTCACGGCGGCAGACACCTGCGCCTGGGTACCCTTGGGCCCGGGCGAAACGTACGTGCCAGCCTATCCCGTGTCGCTGGGTTATTTCCACAGCATCAACACGCCTTATGTGCGCAACATCAGGACGAGACAAACCATCGCGGCCGAGAGGGCGCGGCTAAACGAGTTTGTCAATGCACGCGCGGTCATCGCGGTCCCGGCCTCCGTGGTGAGCCGCTCACAACCCGTGGCATCGCATGCGCGAGCGGTCTCTGCGGCGCGTCTTGCTGATGCGCGCCCGGTCATCGGCGCCCTCCCTGTGCGGCCGGCCGCGACTACCGCTGGCCTTTCTCCCTCGGTCGCGCGCCGGTTTGGGATTGCGAGCAGCGCCTTCGCCGCGGCGCACGCGCAGACGCACGCCCCCGGACCGCCCATTCCCGCCGTTGCTCCGACGGCAAACGCCCGGCTCGCTGCGCCGCGTGCGCTGCCACACGCTGCGCAGCAAACGCCACCTACTGCTCCGCAGCCGCTTGCTCACGCGCCCGCGCTCGTCCAGCCCGGCGCCACGCACCACCTGCCGGGCTCTCCCGTTGGGGAACCCGGAGCGGGTGCGGGCAACCGGGGTACACAGGCCGCACCTCCTTCGACGACTGCAGCGCGTCCGGCGCCCCCGGCAGTCGCGCGCACGCCAGAGGCCCCAGCCGGCCATCCCGTGCCTTCGCCCGAAACTGCAGGGCGCGCAGTTCCACGCGCTGCACCTTCCCGTCCGGCGCCGCCGCCCCCGGTCGTTGTGCATCGCGCTGCAACGCTTCCGACCGTAGCGCACAGGCCATCGCCACCGGCCGTGCATGCCGCGCCACCTCCGGTCACCGTCGGGCGAGCGCCTCCTCCGCACGCCGCAATTGCTGCACCTCCTCGTCCTGCAGCACCTCCTCGTCTTGCAACACCTCCGGTCATGCATGCGCCACCGCCCGCGGCCCATGCTGTGCCCCCGGTCACGGTCGGTCGGGCGCCGCCGCCCCCCGCGGTGCATGCGCCGCCGCCTGCCGCTGCACCGGGGCGGCGACAACCCGGTCACTGACTCTTCTTTTTGGTGCTTGGTGGCGCGGTCCCTGGGAAAACGATGCAGAGGGGGAAGGGGGCAGCGCCTGAGCCGGCCTACTCCTCGGCGGTTGCATGCACCTTGTCGCGTCCGCGTGCGCTAGCCCCACCGCGGGGCAGGTCGGCCGCATTTCCGTTCGCACGACCGCCGGGAAATGGGCTGACTTGGGCGTTGCTGTCGCCATTGCGCCATTGCCACACCCCTGCATCGAACAGGAAGCGGTAATGACCGAGGCTGACGTCCGGCACCCAGACCAGCCCGTTCGTGGAAGCAAGAGTGCGAGCTGCCCATGGTCCTCCCTGACAAGGACCAGTCAGGATATCCGATTTTCTCATGTGGCATTCCCCCTTTATCAGGCTTGTATCAGGCGATCAGCCGCTTCGTTTTATATCTTTGGTAGCTGGCAAACGAACTACAACCCGCCTCCCTTGTTCCTCAAATAAATTGCAACGCGTACTGTTTCACTCAAACAGAAAACGTGTGGTCCGGTTAGCCGCACCGGCCCGTTCGGTCAAGCCAGCGCCTCACTTATGCACGCCATACTGTTTGCTGCAAAGCAACATGGGCGACCCGTAAGGGAGCGAAGCAGGATGCGCGGCATTAACGTACGCGCATCTCGCTCGCTCAGAGGATAAGTTAATCGCGAGCTCTACAATTTGGGCATCGCACAAATGTCAGGAAGGATCGAATTTTGGCTCGTAAACCAGTTGGCGGGCAAATCAACCTTGCCGGCCGATTGCCATCACCGCCTCGTCCGTCCGCTTGCCGTCGATATCCCAGAATCTCTGAAAATCCGGACCGTCGAGATAGTCAAGCTCCTGGCCGACATTGGCGAGCGTGGATTTGAGCTGGTCCGATTGCACCGCTTTGCCTATGGCCTCACGCAAGGTGGCGACGATTCCCGGCTGGGTGCCTTTGGGCGCGAATATCCCGACCCAAAGATAATATTCCACGTCGTAGCCCAGCTCCTTCAAGGTTGGCACATCCGGCAACAATCTCGAGCGCTTGGTGCTGAAAATGGCGAGTGGACGCAGCTTCCCAGCTTTGATGTGCGGCAGCGTGGCGGAGACCGATTGGGTTGTGACCTGGGCGTTGTTGCCGAGAATAGCCATGATGGCCGGGCCACCCCCCGCGGTCGGAAGGTGGCGCAGATGGAGCGGGCCCGTCTTGCTTTCCAGGTACGCCAGCGGCAGATGGCTCGCGCCATAGAGCCCGCCCGAGCTGAAGACGAGAGTGTCGGGATGCGCCTTGGCGGCGGTGATGAGGTCGCTGAGTGTCGCGTACGGCTGCTGGTCGTTGACGAGAAGCAAAACCGGGTCAGCGATCAGCCGCGCAAGCGGGATGAAGTCCGCGCGGCTGGTCTTGACCGGACGGCCGAACAACTTGTCGACCTCGGCATAACCGGAGATCCCGGTGTTGTGCGACAGCAGCGTGTATCCGTCCGGCTTGGCGGAGGCTACGAATTGCGCGCCGATCTGCCCGGCAGCACCGGCCTTGGTTTCGACGACGACCGGTCGCTTGAATATCGCCTCCATTGCCGCGGCCAACGGTCGGGTCACGATGTCGTTGACGCCGCCCGGCGGAAACGCGTTGATGATGGTGATGGCATGGGAGGGGAATGGCTCCTCCGCGAATCCCTCTCCGGTGGAAAGGGCAACGCTGAAGGCTCCCAGGACAAAACGGCGGCGATCCATGTCGCGCTCCTTCTACGCTCTTTTGAGCAGGAGCACGTGTGGATCGGAGCTGCGACCCTTGTCAATGCGATGAGCCGGTCTCTTTCGGCTCAGCGTTGGGCTCAGGCTTTCTTCCAGGCAGCTTGATGGGCTTCGCCGGCTCCGTGGTAGCGACCCAGATCCCGACAAACACGGCGACGAGTCCTGCGACCAGGTTTGCCGTGATGGGCTCATCAACGAGCACGCTTGCCAGCAGTGCGGCTGCGAGCGGGTTGGCGGTCATGGTATTGGCAACGCGCGTCGGGCTCGCGCGCTCGAGCGCAAGCACCCAGAGGATGAAGGCGATCGCTCCCCCCGCAATTCCCAGGTAAGCACCGGCCATCCATTGCTGCGGCCCAAGGCGAGCGAGCGTGGTCAGGCTGTCGCCGGCGAGGCCAGCCAGGACGAGAACTGCCGCTCCGCATCCCATGCCAACAGTCAGGAAACCGAGCGCACTCGATCTTTTCATCAAGGGACGCGACAACACGTTGTAGACCGCCATGCAGAGGGCCGCCGCGGTCATGATCAACTCCCCCCGCCAGGAGCCGGGCGGCGCTGCCCGAAGACCCGATGCGAGCGCTGCCGTTACCCCAAGCATGGCGATGGCGACGCCTGCGGTCTTGCGCCAGGTCAGAAGCTCGGCGCCGAGCAGCGCGCCGACCAGCATCGTCTGCAGCGGCAATGTCGAGAGCGCGAGGCTCGCGCGCGCCGCCGTGGTGTAGCCGACAGCGACATTGTAGAAGATGAAGAACAGTCCGAAAAAGCAAACACCCAATGCGGCAACTGCCGGCCAATCGCTTCGCTTCGGCCACGCCACGCGCATAAGGATTGCGACCGGCAGCACGCAGAGAAAGCCGATTCCCCATCGCAGGATGGCGAGCGTGAGGGGATCGGCATCACCAACCAGATAGCGCGTGACCGCCGCGGCCGTTCCTCCCAGCGCGCTGGAGAGAATGGCTATCCCGACACCAAACCACTCGCCCAAGCCTTCCTCCTGCCCCTGGCAATTTCAGGGGGAGGTAACCCCCAGCTCATGCCACGAATTTGTAGCCGTTGCCCCAGCGGCGCACGCGGCCAGTCGAGGGCGAGGGGAAGTGCGTCACGCACATCAAGGTAGGTTCGTCACAGAACCGGTCGAACACCTGGCGTCGCGTCTTTCCCGCCTGCGGCGAGTCATAATCGGCGCGCATGCCAAGCTCGGGATAGCGTCCTTGAATCGGCGAGTGGATCATGTCGCCGGTGATGAGAACGTCCTCGCCAGGATGACCCACCAGCACCGAGTAATGGTCGACGGTATGCCCGGGGGTGGGAAGGAACTGCACCGCTTCGTTAAGCGCAAAATCGCTCTTCACGATCTGGGCGCGTTGGGCTTCGACAATGGGGAGCACCGAGTCCGTGATCCATGGCACGCCCGCCGGGTCCTCCTTCTCCTTCTGCGTCCAATAGGCGAGCTCGCGATCGGCCATGACGTATCTCGCCTTGGGAAAGGTCGGTACCCAGCGCCCGTTCTGAAGCCGCGTGTTCCACCCGACGTGGTCAACGTGCAGATGCGTGCACATCACGTAATCGATGTCGTTGACGGTCAGACCGGCGGCCGCGAGGCTCTTCTCGAAGCGGTCGCTCTTCATCAAGTTCCAGAACGGCCGTCCCGGACGCGGCTTGTCATTGCCGACGCAGGAATCGATCAGGATGTTGTGATCGGGCGTCTTGATCACAAAGCTCTGCACGCACAAGACGAGCCGGCCGGTCTCGGGATCGATGAACGTGGGCTCCAGCCAGGAGCGGTTCTCCTCGAGGAGCTCCTTGGTCAGCGTGGGGAAGAATTCCAGCACATCAAAGAACGGACCTTGCTGCTCGACGACCGGCTGGACCGTGATATCGTGAAGCTTGATTGCCGTGGTCATTGGAACGCGCTCTCCTCAGCCTGAAAAGCCTGTCGGATGTTATCGTACACTGCCACAGGTCATCCTGCCCGTCATTTCGGGGTGCCGGCGATTCTAGAGGCGGGGTTCAAACCCGCCCCTACATGCCGGCGAGCCCGGAATCCATAATCTCAAGCGCAGCCGATGCGAATTGCCGTTCTCGGCGGTGGTAACGGCTCCTTCGCCGCGGCGGGGGACCTTGCTCTCGCCGGCCACGAGGTAAAGCTATGGCGCCGCGATAAGGCAGCCGTGCAGGCCCATTGCGCAGTCGGCGGCATAATCGAGGTGAAGGACTTCGCCGGCCGGCACAAGGCCAAGCCCGCGCTCGTCACGGATGACATCGGCGCCGCGGTGCGCGGAGCGCAATTGATCCTCGCACCGGTGCCGGCAACCGCCCAGGGCGACATTGCGCGAGCGTTGGCGCCGCACCTGACCGACGGACAGGTCGTGTTCCTGCCGCCCGGCACCTTCGGCTCGCTGCTGCTCGCGCAGGCGGCGCGCGAGGCCGGCAACCGCGCCGAGGCGGCATTCGCCGAGACCGGCACCTTGCCCTGGCTCGCGCGCAAGCACGGCCGTTATGAGGTGGCGATCACGGTGCGGGCAAAGCGGCTGCCGATCGGCGTCTTCCCGCTCACGCGCAAAGCGCATGCGCTCGCGCGCCTGCGCGCGGCGTTCCCCGGCGTGATCGAGGACTGCGGCGATGCGCTCTCGGCCGCGCTGATGAATGCGGGGCCCATCATTCATCCTCCGCTGATCGTCATGAATGCCGGGCCGCTGCAGCATTTCGAGCGCTGGGACATTCACAAGGAGGGCACCCAGCCGGCGATCCGGCGCACAACCGATGCGCTGGATGGGGAGCGCATCGCCGTGCGCGAGGCGCTGGGCTATGGTCCGCCGCATTTTCCCCTCGCCAACCATTACGCCCGCGAGGGCGAGGAATGGATGTACGGACGCGGCTCGCATGATCGTCTGACCGATTCCGGCGATTGGCGCGAGCACATCGTTCTTACGCAGCACCGCTACATGCTGGAGGATACGCGCATGGGGCTTTCCTTGCTCATCTCGGTCGCCGCGCTCACCGGGGTCGCAACGCCGCTTGCCCGCGCCTTTCTCGCCATTGGCTCAGCCATATGCGGCGAGGATTTCATGCAGAGCGGACGCACGCTCGCCTCGCTTGGCCTCGGCCACCTCGACCGCGACGGCCTTCAGCAGCTCTTGCGCACAGGATTTGCGTGAGCGCGCGCGAGCATGTCCCGCAACAGCGGGAACCGGTCTTGCGAGAAGGACATGCCCAAGCAAGGAGCGAGAGCCGGATGACGATTCGAAGAAAAGTCATCCCGCTCGAGCCGATCGCGTGCCTCGGTGCCGGTCGCATGGGGCGCGGCATCGCCGTCGTGTTTGCCTATGCCGGGCATGATGTGGCGGTCATCGACTTCAAGTCGCGCACGGCCACGGATTTCAGCCGCGTTGCCGCCGAGGTGCAGCAGGAGGTGCGCGCGACCCTTGGCAGCCTCGCGAGCTTCGGGCTGCTCCATGCGCAGCACGTCGAGGCGATTTCCGGCCGCGTAAGCGTAGTGCCGGAGAGCGCAGCGGGCGCTGTCCTTTCCCGCGCGGCAGTGATTTTCGAAGCAGTGCCGGAAGTCCTCGAGCTCAAGCGCGAGGCGCTCGCGCGTGCGTCGGCGCTTGCGGGGGCTACGGCCATCATTGCTTCGACCACATCGACCATTCTCGCCGAGGATCTTGCCGGCGCGGTCGTGCATCCGCACCGCTTCCTCAATGCCCATTGGCTCAACCCCGCTTATCTTGTCCCGCTGGTCGAGCTTGCGCCCGCGGCCGCAACCGATCCTGGCGTCGTCGCGCGGATGAAAGCGCTGTTGCAGGCGACGGGAAAGGTGCCGGTGATCTGCGCGGCGCGGCCTGGCTACATCGTGCCGCGCATTCAGGCCCTGGCGATGAATGAGGCCGCGCGCATGGTGGAGGAAGGCGTGGCGAGCGCCGAGGAGATCGATACCGCGATCAAATACGGCTTCGGGTTTCGTTTCGCCGTGCTCGGCATGCTGGAGTTCATCGACTGGGGCGGCGGCGACATTCTCTATTACGCCAGCCGCTATCTCACCCAGGCGCTCGGCAACGAGCGCTATGCCGCGCCCGCAATCGTCGAGCGCAACATGCGCGAGGGGCGCGTCGGCCTCACCACCCGCAAGGGCTTTCTCGACTACGAGAATCTCGATCTGGAGAGCTATCGTCGCGAGCGGCTCAAGGGCTTCGTCGCCATGCTCGGATTGCTCGGCCTCACCCGGCCGCCCGTGCTGCCGGAGCCGGATTCCTCGTAGGGCGAGGCATTCTGAACCTGCTGCGCCTTACCCGAACACGTCCTGCAGAACGCCGTCGCGCACCACGACGGTGTTGTCGATCGTGATGGTCGTCTTCATTACCGGGATGTCGAAATGACCGGCGGTGTAGCGGCCGGCGAACTCGTTGGCGCCGGTGGAGAACAGGAAGTTTCCGGCGACAGCGCGGATCTCGGTGCCGTTCGTATCGCGCTGGTCGTACATCGCGAGCGCCTCGTAGCGGGCCTTGGGATTCATGCCGAAGCCGACGTGGGAAACGGCATAGGCTTCGCGGTCGCCCCAGGCCGCGAGATAGCCGCGCATCATTGCGCCATCCGCTCCCTCGCCGTCGATCTCGGTCACGTAGTCGTCGCGCAAGGTGAGCCTGATCGGATCCTGCAGATAGCGCTTGAAGGTGAGATTGACGTCGCCGCGGTCGAGCACCAGCGTGCCGTTGACGCTGCCGGCCTTGGGGAAGCTCACGACGATGCCGCCCGGCCAATGGGCCAGCGTGCCGGGCTTGTCGGTCCAGCCCCAGATGCCGACCGTGGTCGCGCCCGCAAGGTCGATGTCGAGACTGGTGCCCGCCGCCGAGGCGACCGCCATGCGCCTGCCCGAGCGGACCATTTTCGCCGCCGCGCGCACGCGCGTTGCGAGCGCGGGATCCGGACGCATGCGCTCCAGCGCCTCCGGGTGCTCATTCGAGATCACCAGGATGCGGGCGCCCGCGTGCAGGATCTCCGGCGTCTCCGGCGCGTGCATCAGGCCTTCCAGCGTGCAGTCGACCACGAAACCCGAGCGGCCGAGCGCGGAGACCACCGGCTCCAGCCTGCCGATGGCTTCGCTGGCTCCGGTCGAGCGCACCGGCACCGGGTGCCGGTTCGCCGGCGTCGGCACCACGATGTGGAAGGGCCGCGCACCAAGCCGCAGCAGCGCAAGCTCGGCGAGCTCAACGTTGAGCGCCCGCGACTGTGTCTCCGAGAGGATGGCCGCGGTGTCGCCCTGCGTGACGCCGCAGCTTGCAAATATTTCGCAGAAAGCGTCGATCCACTTGCCTTCGATCCGATCCGCCAGCATCAGACGCTACACCTTGCTACATTCTCCAGGTTGGGCTCCGTTCATATTCCAACATTGTTTTCACTACGGTTTTGCCATTGGCTTCGTTTGCGCAATTGGCTTCGTTTGCGCAAAACGTCAAAAATGGTTGCCCATTAGACCTACGACAGCATAAACCGGCGCAGTGATCCGCACCGGGCTTTTGAAGACACATCTTAAGGATGCGCTCTTATGCATGAGTCGCGGCTCATTGTCGAGTAAAATATTGTCGAGCAAATTTCGCCGGGTCGTGCCTGAGCGCGCCACCGTATTGGTGCGGCTCTCGCAGCTCGTCCGCGGAAAGCGCCTTGTACAGACTTCACGGCCGCGACCGGTCGCTATGCGAGAGCATGCCTACCAGCTCGGCAGCCGGCCAGGCGAGCGGTCAAGGGCTTTGTCCCTTGACGGCGAGCTGCGGCTGCCAAGCTAAGAAAAAATACTGAGGAGGGGTGGTGCGAGTAGGCTTGATGGCTGCGCAGCAAGGCGAAGGATAATCAGCCGAGTTATGTCCGCTGTTCCCCGATCGGTACCAAATCTTCCGGGTCACGCAACACGGCCGGTTAGTGCCAATATTGTTGCAAAAGTCCTAAATTGCCCGGTGCTAACTTTTCTGCTGTAGAAAAATCCGACCGACGACCGCCGGTCGATGAGGCCTCAAGCACGTTACCGAGGTCGCCAGCGAGTTTTTCGTCTGGCGATGAGGTCCCCCACATCTTTACACGAAAATCGCGCGTACAGCTAAAAGAATTTTGATCGCGAGTACAAAAAGACTTTTGCAACAAAATTGGCACGACTCAGAAACGCCTGGCTGCGCGAAGCGCTTCCGCTAACTGGGGTGAAGCAGACAGCAATGCTGCGGCGCGGTAATACGTGCAATTGACCCCGAGTTGACATAGACGGCGTCGAATTTGCGCAATGCAGCGAGCCCCTGACTTGATGCCCGCCAATGCGCGCAGCAACCCGCCCTCGCATTGGGTGGCTTACTCGCGGGAACCTAGTGCGCGGGGAGTGACTTTGCCGTTCACGGCAGCGCCGGATCCTCCCCGCCAAGGAGAATGCAGAGCACGGATTAGATGCGGCCCCACAGAGGGAGTGTGAGTTATGACAGAGAAGCAGAAGGTTGCGCTCGTAACCGGAGCTGCAACGGGAATTGGTGCCGCCATAACCAAAGAGCTTGGCGGCGACCGGATCACGGTGAACGCGATCGCCCCCGGATTGACCATCACGCAAGGCATCGAAAGCAACAGCGACTACTCGGAAGAAGCCCGCGCGCAGCAGGTTGCTGCTCGCTGCATTCCACGGGAGCAGCGGGCTGAGGATGTCGTTGGCACTTGCGCTTTCCCCGCGAGCGAAGCCGCAAGCTTCATTACCGGGCACATCCTTGTCGTAGATGGCGGGTCGGTATTTCCGTGAGTTGACCACTAGCAGCCGTGCGGAACGTCCGGACTAACTGAACGAGAGGCGGACAGCTCCACCGATCGAGAAAACCTTCGAAACACATTCGACAGAGAGTGAATAAATGGCCGCTCAGCTCAATCATACTATTGTCTGGTCTACCGACCGGATGCGATCCGCTCGCTTTTTGGCCGATATGCTTGGTCTACCGGCTCCTGTCCGTTTCGGACACTTCGACGTTGTAGAGCTCGACAACGGAGTCTCTCTCGACTTCGCCGATCATAAGGGCCAGATCCAGCAGCAACATTACGCCTTCCTAATAAGTGAAGACGAGTTTGATGGTGTTCTAGGCCGCATTCGCAAGCAAGGCGTCAAGTATTGGGCCGATCCGATGCGCCACCGCTCCGGATTTCTCAGCCTCGCGACGGCCGACGATTTGCAATATCAAGATGTGGACGATGGCGTGTGCGGCGAGATGTGATCCGGAGAGAACGATGCAAGACTTCATGAAAGATAAAGTTGGAGCGCCCAAAATAGTCGATCGAAGGACCTTCCAGGCGGAGCTGGACGCATTGCGGGTTAGAGAGAAGGCCCACACAAGGGAAGGCGACGCCATTGCGGCCGCCCGCCGACGGCTCAGCATGGTCGAGGTCGAGGGGGCCACACCGCTCATTGGTGAGCTTGGGGCGGTGACGCTGCTGGATGCCTTTGAGGGCCGCCGGATGCTTATCGCTTATTATTTCATGTGGGACACCGGCCGCCCTGCACCGGAGCAGTGCGAGGGGTGCACCTTCTTTACATCGCAGGTGCGCGAGCTGTCCTACATTCATTCTCGTGACGTTACCTTCGCGGTGTTCTGCCAAGGCCCATACGAAGAAAGCGCCCGTTACCGCGACTTTATGGGCTGGGAGATGCCTTGGTACTCGGCCAAGGACTCGCTCGACACCCTCTTGGTCGGACGCCGTGTGGGCATGATGCACATCGTTTGCTACCTGCGACAAGAATCCAATGTCTTCGAAACTTACTGGACGACGGTTCGCGGCGTCGAAGCGATGGATAACAGCTATCGGTTGCTCGACTTGACCGTCTACGGGCGGCAGGAGTCGTGGGAGGACTCGCCGCCGGGCTGGCCACAGCAACTCGATGCTAAGGACGAACGCCATCCTCATCAACATGGCGCTCAGTTCCGTACCAACGGACGGCCCATCCTCCAGTGGTCTCGCCTAAAGGCCGGGTATTCGGACAACCTGGGAGACGGCAAGCGCTGAACCGCGCCGACCATTGCTTCGACCGTCCGCCAAAAGGCCTCGACGATGTTGGATTCGAACTTCTCGATGGGCGAGGCAGCGCAGAAGAAGTGGCGCTGCTTGCTGCACCTGCTCACGGCCGCTTGTGGCACTGCACGGCCGTGCGCGAATGTCCGCGATCGCGGAGAGTATTGGAGGGTAAGCGGACCCAACCGGCCGTCCCCTCCGAGCGTGGAAACAAGCCACTGACCACGCGATCAATGCGTGGTATTGTTTCCGAATCGCATGGGCGTGACCTCGCGAAAGGTCGCATGGCGATCCGGTTCAGCCGGCGAGAATTCATTGTCAATGCGGCGGCCGCCGCAGCGGCCGGCTGTCTATGCTCTCCCTTTCAGGGAGGAATGATCGAGTTTGCTGCACCGTGCGCCCGAATGCGGTTATTCGGGGCTTTGCGGCCCGCCTCCGAAAGCTCCCACAACCGGCAGGGACTTAGCGGGACATCGAGGAGCTCAACCCCGTTACGAGGTAAGTCCAAAGCATCCTCTATTGCTTGCGCGATTACGGCGCCGACGGGAATAGCGCCTGCTTCACCGACGCCCTTGACGCCAAGGGGATTGAGCGGTGAAGGGGTCACGCGATGCGCAACATCGATTCGCGGTACATCGAGAGCGGTAGGCAGCAAATAGTCCGCGAGCGATGCATTCAGAAGCTGGCCGGCGTCGTTAAACACGAGCTGCTCGTAGAATGCATTCCCGATCCCTTGTGCGACCCCGCCGTGAATCTGGCCATCCACAATCATTGGATTGATAACGGTGCCGCAGTCATGCACCACGACATATCGCTTGATCTCCATCATCATCGTTTCCGGATCGACCTCGACGATCACGGCGTGCGCTCCGCTTGCAGTGGCGCCGATTTCGGGACCGAAATAGCGCGTTGCTTCCAATCCGGGCTCCGTCCCAGGCTCGACGGCGCCGCGAAGCGGGTTGGCTTTTTCGGCGAGCTCGCCGAGGCTCATCGAGTGCAAGCGAATGCCGGCGATGGAAACACGTCCATTCGCCAGCTCGAGGTCCGCTTCCGCGCATTCGAACTCCTGGGCGGCAAGCCGCAGAATTTTCTCGCGTACGGCTGAAGCGGCTGCATCAACGGCGGTACCCGCCACGACGGCGCCGCGGCTCGCAAAGGTGCCGCAGCCCCAATAGAACTGGTCTGTATCTCCGGTCACCACCTCGATCGCTTCGACATCAACGCCCAGCTTTTCGGCCGCAAGCTGCGCCAGGCTGGTGTAGTGGCCTTGCCCCTGCGTACTGATTCCCGTGGTCAGCAAAACCTTGCCATTGGGTTGTATCTGAATCTTCGCTCCCTCATAAGGCCCGATTCCAGTGCCTTCGACATAGCAGACGATACCGATGCCGACATGTTTGCCCTGGGCGCGCAAACGTGGCTGTTCCTCTCGCACGAAACGCTCGTAGCTCACCAGCTCTGTCAGCTCTTTGAGGATCTCAGGATAGTTGCCGCTATCGTATTCCAGCGGCGCGAAATCCTGATAGATGATCTTGTTGTCATACGGGAACGCGTCGACGGGAATGAGATTACGGCGCCGAATCTCAACGCGGTCGATAGCCAACTCGCGTGCCGCGATGTCGAGCATGCGCTCCATCACGAACACGCCATGCTGCCTGCCGGCACCTCGGTACGGGGTCACAATCGGCTTGTTCGTGAAAACAGCCGTAAACGTGCTCTCATAATTCGGAATGTCGTACGGACCCAACAGCGTACACTGGCTGTTGATCGGCACGGTCAAGCCATAGGGATCGTACGCGCCCGTGTCGTGCAGAAACGTGTCTTTGATCCCGAGAATGCGCCCGTCGCTGGCCAGTGCGATTTCTGCGTCGTGGATCTGACCACGCTCGTGGGTGGTTGCCACAAAATGCTCGGATCGGTCCTCGATCCATTTTACCGGTCGTGCGAGCCGCATTGAAACCCACGGAATGAGAACCTCTTCGGGGTAGAACATCATGATCTTTGGCCCAAACCCGCCGCCGACGAAGGGCGCGATTACACGCACCTGGCGTTCGTTGAGGCGCAGCAGAGCTGCCAAGCCGTTGCGAATCGGAATCGGCGCCTGCGTCGTGTCCCACACCGTCAAATGCTCTGATTTTTCATCCCAATCTGCCAGCACGCCGCGGGTCTCGATCGGGCAAGCCATCCCGTGATCATAAGTGAAGCGCCGGCGGATCACGGCATCCGCCTGCGCCTGCGCCCGCTCATAATCGCCCTTGGCCTGTCGAACATGCGCTGCGACATTGGTCGCGAGGTCGGAATGCACAAATAGTCCGTCCTGGCGTAATGCTCGTTCCAGGTCAGTGACCGCCTGGAGCACCTCGTACTCCGCGTTAATGGCCCTGACCGCATCTTCAGCGACGTACCTGTTGCTCGCGACCACCAGCACGACAGGCTCACCTACATGGCGGACAACGTCCTTTGCCAAGGGCACCTGAGTTCTTTGATTGAAAATGATACCGTCGATGGGCGGCGGGGGGACAAGAAGAGGCCCGCTCTGCCAATAGCTGCCGAGGTCATGCGCCGTGTAGGCCGCTGCAACGCCGGGCGTTGCAAGCGCGCGCGTGACGTCGATCTTGAGGATGCGCGCGTGTGCGTGGGGACTGCGCAGAAATGCGGCGTGCAGCATGCCGGGTCGAGCGATGTCGTCCACGAACAACGCCTTTCCCCGCAGCAGGCGAGGGTCTTCGTTGCGCCTGATCGGCTTGCCAAGATAACGCGGGGCCATATTTTGCGCGTCCGACGTCTTCAGTGCAGGGGGCTATAGCTCGTTGAAAACGATTCTTCCGCCAACCATGGTCAGCTGGCAGCGGATGTTCTTCAGATCTTCGGGCTCGGTATGCAGCGGATTCTCCGAAAGCACCGTCAGGTCGGCGAGATTGCCCGGTACTAGAGGTCCTTTGCACCCTTCCTCGAATGTGAGCCAGGCACCAGCAGTCGTGAGCAGATGTATGCCGTCCTCAACGGCCAGGCGCTGTTCGGCGCCAATCACCCGGCCGCTTGTTCTTTCGCTGCGCGTGCAGATTGTCGATAATGTGAACAAGGGATCATACGGGATATTGTCGGTTGCGCAGGCAAGCGGAATGCCGAGATCGCGCATTGATCTGTGGGGCACAACCAGATTGCCGCCGTCGGGCTCCTCGAGATAACGGTCGCCTCCCTTCCATAGATGGTAGACCGGAATCGTGGTGGCGCATAGCCCCAGCACCTTTAACTTCTTGAGATCCTGCACACGAGCGCGGCCGATGTGTTCAATCACCCATCTGCGATCTGATAATCTATAACGTTCAGCGACCTGTTCAATGACGGGGATGACCTCATGCAGCTGGTCCCCGACGATCGTGTGGACACGCAGGTCGTGCTCAGCGGCCAACATACAGTAGCTGTGGAAGTCGTGTTTTGAGTTTGCCTGCTCGACGAAGCCGGACCATCCGCTGTTTGGAAGATCGGCGCGGGCCAATGCCGCGGTCACTGCGTCGCCGCCATACGCAATGTGCACACCGGAAATCCGCAGCCAAGGGTCTCCGAAGCCGCGGCCACGCGCGTAGCTCAAGCAGTCGCGCATAATGACGGCCGCCTCGGAGCTATCCGCCCAGGTCGGGCTGACGGTTAACGCCACGCGCACCGACATTTCTCCACGTTCCCACAGTGCGCGGTAGGCCGAGATAATTTCTGGCGCGGAGCCATGCCCTTCGTAGACGCTTGTCGTACCGACCGCGTTGTAGAGTTGCATGCTGTGTTTTGCGCCGCGCAAACGTTCTTCGAAGCCGAACCGTGGAACGGCGGGCAGCAGGTCAAACTCGACTGTCGGCCTGGCATTGTGCTCGACGATGACGCCAGTCGGCTCTCCGCTGTCGGCGTCCTTGATAATCTCGACCCCTGAGCAGCGCGGGCGGGCCCCTGCATCAATACCATTAAGGCTCAACGCAAGGCTATTAAGCGCGGTGTAACCGGGAGGACGCCCCCAGTTGCCGAACAGGCCGAGAATGCAGACGGGATGCTGTGGAGCCGCGGCATCGAGCTCGTAGCGGTTCGGCATCCGCTTTTCCGTCAAGACCTCCGGCCCGCCGAAAAAGAACGGCGGGTCGCCGACCGGCATCGTGATGATCCATTCGCCGGGGCGGATCTGCCGACTTGCCGCAACGATACGGTCCGTGATTTCAGAGATTGATCGTGCGCCGGCGAGAGAGATGCGAAGCCGCTTCAAGCCCTCCCGCTCCATGTGAGCGTGCGCATCATTGAAGCCAGGCAACAGCGTGAGGTCGTCCAGCTCGATAACCTGTGTTCCTGGGCCGGCGGTTAGCTCAATGTCCGCGTTGCTGCCAACCGCCAAAATCCTATCGCCGCGGATGGCGATCGCCTCGTGGATTTGACCCGTGCCGTCCAACGGCAGGACGCTGCCGCCCCGGAGCACCACCTCAGCCAACGCCGGTGCATTGGACATCAGTGCCTTCCGCGTCATTTCGACGTGAGATACCAAGGGAAAAGGCGCGCAGTGAGTGAAACGAAGAGTCGATCGGCAAGAAAGCCCAGCCCGCCGAGAACAAACAACCCGATGAACATGACATCTACTTTAAAAAGCTGATACCCTAGCGACATCATGTGAGCCACGCCCACTGTTGCACCCGAAAGCTCGGCAGCAACCAGTACGATCAGCGACACCGCAATGGCTTGTCGCAGACCTGCCAGGATCATCGGCAGCGCCGCAGGCAGTACGACAAACAACATCGTCTTAAGCCGTGGAGCGCCAAGACACGCCGCCGAGCGCAAATAGATGGGGTGCACGTCGCGCACCCCAATGAAGGTGTTGATCCAGATCGGGAAAAATGCGCCGCACACAATCAAGGCGACCTTGGAAGTCTCACCGATACCGAACCACAATACTGCCAGCGGCACCAAGGCGATAACGGGAATAGAGCGAAATCCATGCAAGATAGGCTCACTCAGCTGGCATAGTGTTTGGAATCTGGCCATCACAACGCCAAGAACGATGGCAATTACGGCGGCAATTACGAATCCGGCCAGAGCCCGCGCCAAACTAACAGCAACATTCTCCAACAATTCACCCGAGATGATCATCGGCCATGCACTTTTGAGCACCAGCGATGGCGACGGGAACATCTGAACATTGGTGCCAGGCAGAGCTCGCGGGGCGAGCTCCCATAAGGCCAGAAACGCCGCGACCCCGGCGATGTTCAGGACGATACGGCGCAATACACTGTGTCTTTTCTCCCGGCGCAGCTTGGCTAGGAATCGCTCCTCGACTTCGGCTGCATAGCTCTTTGTGGATGAGCTTCGCGTGACGGTCATCGATGAAGCTCCTGCCCGATTCGGGTATAGAGTTCGCCAAATTCTCTGCTAATACGCGAGCGCGGATAAGGCAGGTCAACGCGAATTTCATCCTGGATAGTTCCGGGATGGGCGCTCATGACGATTATCCGCTGGCTAAGAAATATCGCTTCATCGACATTATGAGTTATGAAGAAGACCCCCAGCTGGATCTCCTGCCAGATGCGCAACAGCTCCTCTTGCAGGGTTGCACGGGTCATTGCATCCACTGCGGCAAAAGGTTCATCCATCAGCAGCATCTCGGGCTCATTGATGAGGGCGCGAGCCACCGCAACGCGCTGTCGCATTCCCCCCGATAATTCGTGCGGATAGCGATCGCTAACCAGCTCCAATCCCACCTTCTGAAGGAAGCGCCTGGCGCGTTCTCGGCGCTCCGGCCGAGGTACGCCGCGCATGCGCAATCCAAACTCCACATTCTGGTGGGCCGTCATCCAAGCAAACAGCGCATATTCCTGGAAGACCACCCCGCGCCTCGGACTGGGGTTTTGGATGGGAGTGCCTTTGAACAGGATTTCACCGTCGGTCGGCTGAATAAAACCGGCGATCAGGTGTAGAAGGGTCGTCTTGCCGCAGCCGGAAGGCCCGATGATGCAGACAAACTCACCCTCGTTCATCTGCAGCGAGACTTCTCGCAAAGCCCAATTTGGCTTCCCGTCACTGGCAGCATAGAGCTGCGATACATTTTGCAGCTCAACAAGCCGCGACATCGCAACCGGCAGCTATGCTAAGCGGGACTCAGTGTTACTCGCTCTGGTCGATATCTCTTCACCGGGCCCTCATAAATCAACCCCCGAAAGAGCTTCTGCAGGTCCTCATTCGGGCGCTGCATCAGGCCGGCGCCGATCGCCCACTCGGCCTCAGTTACCATCTCGTTGAGGAAGGCATTATCAAATTCTATCCTGAATTCGAATGAATCGGTTCCCTGGCGGATCTCGTCCGGCGTATTGCCTACTCGTTTGGCAATCTTCTCCGGCCATCCGGGATTCTTCTCCATGTAAGCTTCGGCAGCAAACAGCGACCTGACCGCAGCATCCAGGAGCTGCGGTTGCTGTTTAATGACCTGCTCCGTGGTGAGCAAAAGCTCGTGGCTGCGAAAGTAGTGTTCGAGCCCCTCCTGGTTCATAACTGCCACTATGCCACCCGACTGTCGGTCTGCCGTAATGGCGGCTTCACGAGTCCAGGAAAATCCGTCTATGTCGCCGCGGCTGGTGGCAGCGATCATGTCAGCCGGAGCCATATTGACTACCGTGACATCCCTGATGTTGATCCCGGCCATCTCGCAATAGCGAGCTAACATGTATTGGCCGCTGGTGCCTAACTGGGTCGCGATCTTCTTTCCTTTGAGGGAACTAGGCCGGTCGGGATCAATGCCGCGATCCTTGCGAACCACAATTTTCATATCGCGGCTATAGCGGCTGTAGTTTACCAAAATCATTGGACGTAGTCCTCGCATTGCTGCGAAGATGACCGGAGTTTCCGTGGTCGTGCTGAATTCCGCCGAGCCCGCGAGCAACGCCTGCATGGAATCGCGCCCGGTTGGAAAATCCACGGCTCGCAAATCGACCCCGTTGTCCCTCCAAGTGTTAAGCGCCTCCGCAATGAAGGTCGTAGACCAAGTATAGCCCGTACTGCCGTACGCCATAGTCGCACGCTGCATTTGCGCGCGCAGCGATACCGGAACGAGTGCAAGGATTGACACCCCGGTCAGACCAAACAAAGCGTGACGACGTCCTGGTTTTCGGATTATCGACATTAACCCACTCCCTCTTCCCCTCCTGCACCCCGTCACGTCTTCCTCGAGAGGTGTATGACTCGCGTTAGAACAGAATTATACCTGCTGCGGGCAAGCTGCGAAGTCCTGTTGACCACGATTGCAGGCGGCATCCCTTGGGGTCTTAGCTCGGACGCCACCGCGGTCAAGCCGGCGCTCTTCGTCACTCGCCCTGAAGCGGCCTGTGCGCCCGGGTCAGCGGCCAGGAGATTCGCTCCGTTACCACGCTTTCACGGGCGGCGCGCACAGGCTCAAGGCCCTGATGCGCCGCTCGATCAGAGTGCCACGCTGGCATGCCGGTGATTGCCCTGTTCGCCGCAGGCGGCGTAGCTCGTGATATGTTTCAATCGCCAGCTGCCGCTGCGCTGAAAAATAATGGCGCTGGACGGTGTTCTCGGACCGGTGACCGAGCAGGGCTGGGGCGTGGAGCGCATATTCCGGCCGCTCCAGAATAAAGGTGGTAGCGGCGATCCTGCGAAACGTGTGGGGACAGATTGAAAATCCGAATGCTTGCCGCGTCCTGCGCTTTATGCGCTCGCGAATGAGGTGCCCGGACAACGGCCGCCCGTCGAGGCCGATCCAGAACCGCGTAGTCAGCGTATTCCCCCTATGCTGCGAGAGAAACGGGGCTCGGACCAGCTCGACATAGGCGTCCACCCAGGGCGTGAAGCTGGCGGGGAGCAGGCCATTGTCCGGTTGTCCATTCTTGGTGACCTCGCCGGGAAGATGGAACTGCCACTGATCGGGGCCTCGCACGAGGTGCCGATCAAGCTCCAGCGCGGCAAAGTTTTTGATGCGCGGATGAAGCGCGATCAGCAGTGCAATCAGAATGCCGTCGAGGTAACGATCGTGATCGACTACGTAATGGCGCTGTGGGTCACATGCATCCCCCATCAATTCGACGGCCAGGTCGCGGACATCCTGGGCAGGGACGATATGGGGCTTGGTGCGGCGCTCGCGGCTGGCCCTCCGCTTGATGCGGGCGCGAAGTACCCGTAGCCAGCCCCAGTCCCGTTGGGGGTCAAAGCTTTCGAACATGACAAGCAGGTTGAACAGCACCGTGGACATCGTCGAGAAGCGCAGCCCCCGCGCCAGCTCGCTTTGCACGAACCCCTTCACCATCTCGGGTTGTACACGGTCCGCGGGGTTGGCGCACGGCGTCAACCGACCGTGGTTGCGCAACCACAGGAGAAAACGCCCATAGTCGAGCTTTGCAACGCCGCGGGTTCTCGGCGCCATCGCCGCCGCTCGGGTTTGCTCAAGCCAATCATCTGATTGGATGACCCGTTCTGTCCAGAACTGACGATCATCTGGGGGCCAGTCTGCGAATGCAAGAGACAGTCGCGCTTTCATGAGAGGTCCCCTTCCGTGCCACCTTCGGCGTCGGGCTCCTCCTTCGTGGGGACGCGCTTCCCGTCAAGGTCAAGCTCTCTTCCTGCATCTTTTTTACAATCGCGGTGCTGTTCAAGAATTTCATGGTAAAGCCGACGTGCCTCCGCAGGCCTAGTAGCGGCATAGTATCCCACCGTGGTGTTGAGCTGCGTGTGCCCGAGCACCTGCTGCACGACGGCGTGTCCCCCGGGATACTCGTCGAGGATGATCTTGCCGATCAGCGCGCGCACGAGGTGCGGATTGACGTCAAGGCCGAGCCACTTGTCGCAGATGCCCATCACGTCGCAGGAGGCCGCCTGCTGCGTCCAGTGCGACCCGTCTGCACGCGGGAACAACCAGCTGCAGGGCTGCTGCATGTGGATGTTTCGGTACTTGCCGACGTACAGCTTCCAGATGCAGGCGGTACCTGGAGACAGTTGGCCCCGGAATTCCTCGCCGTTCTTAATTTCCTCGCCATCGATGAGCAGGTGAATGGGTGCTGCAGGAGAGGCTCCTTTAAGAACATGACGATCAAGGTCAAGGGCAACAACGTTGCCGGAGCGCAGCCCGGTGTCGAACAACAGAGAAAGACACAAGCCGGTGCGCACGATCTTCGCTGTGCTTGCGTTAACTGGTAGGTTCCTGACACTGCGCACGAGTCCTTCCGGCAAATCCTCAAGCTGGTCCAGGGCGGCGGCATTGTCGAACTGAGTGAGTCGCTCGGCTGTCCGTTCCGACATCCCGCGGCGGCACTGCGCGGTTTTCTCGACAAGCCTTTCGAGCTTCTTCAAGTCCGTGGCGTCGACGTGTCCCTTCGCCGCCATGAAGAGCACGAGTGCCATATACCCGACGTGACCGCCCCGGCGCCGGCCGGTACGCTTGCGCAAGAAGGTGAGAATGTATTTGACGGCGTCCGGCGTCGTCACGTCGCTGAGTGACTTGATCGCGTCAGCCCGTATTCCGCGCGTGAGCAAGATAGATGCCGCCCGGCGTAGGGCCTCCCGGTAGTTCTGCCGGGTGCGGGGGTGAAGGGGATCGCGTTCGTCTGCGTCATCGTCATCAACTGTGTCTTCAAGCCAGTCGGTTTCGCCGCCACGGGCAACGAAAGCCTCGACGTCTTCGCGATAGCTCGCCGGCAGCTTCGACCACGCCAAGCCGTAGTACCAGTGGTTAGAGTTCGTCTGCAGAGGCTTCTGGGGCCAACCCGGTACGGTGGTCACAGCGCGGTTCCACGCCCGGATAGTGTTGCGCACCGTCTTGTCCCGCCTGCTCTTGATGCAGGTGGCCCGCAGCAAATCCCGGTAGCGGCCGATATGGTCGTCCGAGATTTCGTCGGGCCCCCATCCCTGCGCCGAGGCCACGTGAAAGAAGCGCGACAAGTTCCGGCGAATGTCGGGAGCCTGAATGCCGGCCTGGAACTTGAGCCAAGGTGCGGAGAGTGGAGCCGTGCAGTGTGCCGGCGTAATTGTCAGCCCCGCCAGCCGCAAAGCTCTGCGCAGATTGCTTTGCCATGCGGAGAAGCTATTTCGATTCGTGAATCCAAGCCGCCTTGGCGAAAGCTTCTCCAGGCGCTTGGTGATGGCGGGAATGTCCACCGGCGCGAGCACGCCGGCTGCGGACATGAGCTCCGCCATTCTGCGCACGGCAGCCCGCATGTTCTGCCGCACCCCCAGGGTGAGGTCCGTGGCTTGATCCACGGCCTTCAGCACATCCGCGAAGGTGACACACGGCTGTGTCAAAGAAGGCTTTGTTTGTTTTGACTCCTCAGTCATCTTTCACACTCCTCTGCTTGTTTGGTCCTTTGCGAACACTCTTGCTCACGAATAAGAAGGGCTCTGATGTTTTCCTTTGTTGAATATGGAGAGGGTTTTTATGGCTCCTTCCTCACGTCTGCTCAGGGCTGCTCATCACTGGTCAGCGCGCGCGCATCGACGCGACGGACCTGCAAGAAGCGGCGCAGGTCCGCCGGATCGAACATCAGCCGGCCATGAACTGGGTAATACGGCAGCGACCCGTCCTTCGCGCGACGGCGCACCGTCACCGTGGAGCAGCACAGGTATGTTGCTGCTTCTCGGATGCCGATGAGGTGTGGTCGGGATGCCGCCCGCGGCGGGAAGGGAGGTGTTGTTAAGCTGCTTCGATGGGTTCTGTTCGCGCTCATGCTAGCCCCTGCTTACTGGTGCAGAGGCCAAGTATGATCACAACAGCTCAGGGGGCCACCAAAGCAGTGGTGATAAAACTCCAATAATTATATCAACTCGTGTTTTCGCTTGGCCATCAGCTTGGCTCGTTCGGCAGCATGCTTGTAATAATACGTTTTAACGGTACTCCAGCGTGTTCCAGTGCTGCTGGCAACGAATTGAAAAGCTGCGGTTGCGTTGCAGTTGTGCTCTTTCATTGCCTTTTTCACCGAAATCCAAACAGAAAGCTGAGGATTAGCATCATCTCGAGGCCGCCCCTCCTTCAAGCGACTGAGCTCAAGCTTGGCTGGGAATGCCTGGGTCGGGTCAGCGGCGTCCAGAAGATTTGCCAACGTCCGGATTTCATCACGCTCCAGAGTCGCGAACTTTCGCAGGGCGGCTGCGAGCGCAGCTCCATCGGCTTGCTCTATGGCGTTGTAGAAAGCCGATAGTGCTTCAACTTGGGGATGATCCGGTTCGTACTCGTCGCAATAGCCTTTCAGGTCGTCACTCATCGACAGCTAGCCCGCCTTCGCAATGTTCACGTGTAGATGAAGCGGGGACAAATTGAGTCCCGCAAAAGAAATCTGCCTTATGAACTTGACTTGAAAATCCGGGTCGCTCTTGTCGCCGTAGTCGTCGCTGACCGATCGCCCCTGGCTCCACGCTCCTAATGACTGCAATGTGACTGCCGGCGCATCGATGCGCCGCAGGGCATCACGCCAGGAGTGGCGGAAACTGTAGAAACTGGTACGAGGTCGCATCTTTATGGTCTTAGGCAGGTAGGCGTCCCGAAATCGCTTCAAGGGGTATGTTGCGAAATTGTTGTATCTGTCCGGCTTGAGATCAGGGAAGAGTCTTGTCGCCGTCCCATGCTTGTTCTTTTGAGCCTCGACGAAGTGGACGAACCCGATCGCGATCAACTCCGGGTGAAGAGGGATTTTGCGACGGCTGGCCATCGTTTTCAGCGTTTTTGCGAGAACTGGGCGCCCCCCATCATCGTCATCGGCCGTGGTCACGATGTCGAGGTACCAGGTCCCTTGGGCTGTGCGCTTGAGGTCGCTCGTGAGCATCTGCGCGACTTCGTTGGGCCTAGCCCCCAGAAAAACGCAGACCAGCGGTAGCCAAAATCTCCAGGCTGGCTTTGCGTGAGCATATGGAATCGGGTGCTTTGCGCATTCCCGATAGAAATCATTCCCGAAGAAGGTCCGAATCTCGTCTACAGTGAATGGCAGCCGCTTCTCTGCGTCAGGCACAGTGTCCCGTTTGAGGGGACGCATGCCGTCAGCGGGATTCACCGGGATCAGCCGCTTCTTGGCAGCCAGATTGAGCACGTCTCGCAGCGTGCTTAAGTAGACGGCCTGGGTGGTGGGCGAGAGCAGCGGTCTGCCGTCGATAGCAGCGCGCTCGATAGCCTGCTCCAGGGATAGGTCACGGTAAAGTTTGCTGCGGTTAGCTGGCATCCGGGCCAAGATGCTGCGCACGCGCAGGCAGGTGTCATAGTCCACGGTGTGGATCGGCGTGTCGTCACCCACAATCTCGCGGATCAGAGCGATGTTGGCGATCTGCTTGTCTACCCATTTTTGGCTGATGCGATTGCTCTCCGCTTCTTCCTTCGCAAGCTGCAGGCACTGCTGTGCGAGCTCCCCAAATGTCGCGTGCGGCGGCCGGGCGGGATTGAAGAGCTGGTCGAAAAAGGCGTGACGATGATCGTCCTGGAGCCGGGAAACATCCCTTGCGGAAAGCTCCAACAGTGCACGGCGGACCAATTCCAGAAATCCCGCTCCCACCGTGGTGGGGTCGAGGGGGTAACCTGCTGATTTCAGAATGTCCTTGCCCGTGGTGTAGACCATCTGCTCGGCACGGGGGTCGTCGCGGTCGCGAAGGATCTGGGCGGAGAGTTCGGCGTCGACTCCCATGTCCCGCTTTTGCAGCTCGCTCATGGGCGGATCGGCCGCCAAGCTCTTGCGCAGGCGCTGGTCCATCTCGTCAACATAGGTGCGGACCAGCAGTGCCACTTCCGTGTCTGAGGGGAGTGGGATCACCTTGGCGACGGGCGAGTTGTCCGCAGCACCGATTTTCTTGGCGCAGTCGGCAAACCGCGCATCCCACTCCAGGTCCTTTGCCGTGCGCAGCTTCTTGGCTTCGGTAGCGCTCTTGGTCCCGAGCGAGCACTGGATGAACTTGCTGCCGATGGCAGGAACGAGGTCAAGAGGGACACGGCGACGGTAGTAGTAGACGCCGCCACGCCGGAGCAGATGATGATTTGCAGACACCTTTTTCATCCCTTGTGTGTACCATCTGAGAGTGCCACGAGGGAATGCTAAGCGTCTGATCTACAAGGACCTTAAGTTTCCCAAGGGATTAGGGAACTTTTGGTGGAGCCAAGGGGAGTCGAACCCCTGACCTCTTGAATGCCATTCAAGCGCTCTCCCAACTGAGCTATGGCCCCATCACAGGCGCGGCGATGGGAAGCTCCGCGCCGAGGTTACTGAATGTAACGACGCCCGGCCGATCTGACCAGCGTCTCCCGTTCCCGACAATCGCGACGGCAACCCCGTGTGGCCGCCTGGGTCCCGGCTCTGCGCTCGCCGGGCTGAAAGACCGGCCCGCTTGTCCGGGACACGAGGCCGCGCTGCCGCCCGCTCAGGTCTCCTCCTCGTCGTCAACGTCGCCGATGATGTCGGTGACGTCCTCGTCCTCCTCTTCCTGCTCCTCGATGAAGGGCGCGTCGTCCATGCCTTCGTCTTCGAGCTCCACATCGTCCTCGCCGCCTTCGATCGCCTCGGCTTCGCCGGGCTTCTTGCCGGTTGCTTCGGCGTCAGCGTCCTCGAGCGAAACGAACTCGGCATCGGTGGTCTCCGGCACCACCGCTTCCTCTTCCGGGACGGTCGCGGGCGAGCGCATCCCGGCCGCATCCGGCCGCGCGCGCGCCAGCGGAGCCACCTGCAAGACCGTCGCGCATTTCGGGCAGACGATCGGGTCCTTGTTCAGGTCGTAGAATTTCACGCCGCAGCTGTTGCAAAGGCGTTTGGTTCCAAGCTCGGGTTTGGCCACGATCAGTTCCTTGGCAGTTGAAAGGAGGAGCTTAGCGGCGCGTCCACCCGGTCCCTCAAGGTCCAGCCGGTCCGCCATTGGCGCGTTCACTTGGGGAAGGAACGCCGGAGTGTCAAGCACCCCGACTGGATTGCGCGGCCCCCCGCGAAGATGACCGCCGCTCCGCGGCATGCTAACCGGACGGCTGATTACCCGCAGGCGAAGCATGAGAAACGCCGCTCCATCCCCCCTTGTGGCGCGCCGCTCCGGGCCGCTCAAAGGCAGCGTGCGCGTCCCCGGCGACAAGTCGATCTCCCACCGCGCCCTCATTTTCGGCGCGATGACGGTGGGCGAGACGCGCATCGAGGGCCTGCTCGAGGGCGAGGACGTGCTCAACACCGCGCAAGCCATGCGCGCCCTGGGCGCCACGGTCGAGCGCACCGGGGACGGCGCGTGGCGGGTGCATGGGGTGGGCGTGGGCGGCTTCCGCGAGCCCGACGGCGTGCTCGATTTCGGCAATTCCGCCACCGGCTGCCGTCTCGTCATGGGGGCGGTTGCGGGCTGTCCGATCACCGCCACTTTCGATGGGGACGCGAGCCTGCGCAAGCGGCCGATGCGGCGCATTCTCGACCCGGTCGAGCTCATCGGCGCCCGTACGGTCAGCGTCACCGACGGCGGGCGGCTGCCGATCACGCTCGCCGGTGCGCGCGATCCCATGCCGGTCGTCTACCGCACGCCCGTGCCTTCGGCGCAGATCAAATCGGCGGTGCTGCTCGCAGGCCTCGCCGCCCCTGGGGAAACCACGGTCATCGAGAGCGAAGCAAGCCGCGACCATACCGAGCGGCTGCTCAAGCATTTCGGTGCCGACGTGCGCGTCGCGGACGAGGACACCGGCCGCTGGATCAGGCTCAAGGGCCAGCCGGAGCTTACCCCCGCGCCGGTCATGGTGCCGGCCGATCCTTCCTCCGCCGCGTTCCCCATGGTGGCGGCGCTGATCGTGCCGGGCTCCGAGCTCGTGCTCACCGAGGTGATGACCAATCCGCTGCGCACCGGGCTGCTCACGACCTTGCGCGAGATGGGCGCCGACATCGAGGTCATCGAGCGTCGCGGCGATCGCGGGGAGGAGATGGCGGACCTGCGGGTGCGGGGGAGCAGCCTGCGCGGCGTTACGGTGCCGGCGGCGCGCGCCCCCTCCATGATCGACGAGTATCCCATCCTCGCGGTGGCCGCGAGCTTTGCCGAAGGCACCACGGTCATGCACGGCCTCAAGGAGCTGCGGGTGAAGGAGTCCGATCGCCTCGCCGCCGTGGCGGACGGGCTGCGCGCCAACGGCATCGCGGTCGAGATCGAAGGCGACGACCTGATCGTGCACGGACGCGGTCGCCCACCCGGCGGGGCGACGGTGGTGACGCACATGGATCACCGCATCGCCATGGCCTTTCTGGTGCTGGGGCTTGCCAGCGAGAAGCCGGTCGGCGTGGACGATGCCTCCATCATTGCCACCAGCTTCCCGGCGTTTCCCGCGCTGATGCGTGCCGCCGGCGCCGATTTGGCGTGACGCGCGGGTGGGGGTCGTCCCGCGCTCAGCGCCGGCATTGGTGATCATCGCGGCCGCGAGTTGCCCCCCCACCCGGCGACCCCCGACAAGTCCCCCTTTTAGGCGGAGATGTCCACACCCTTTGCGCCAGCAAAGGCTTGCAATGGAGACGCGCTTGTGTTAGAACAAATACAGAACAAAAATGTCCGGAAAAGCGACAATGGACATCGCACCTGTGTCAAATGTCATCGCGTCCTTGTCGGGGCGTAGGGGCGAGGCATGCCTCGCCCCTACTACCTGCGACTATGACCTCGGTATTGATACAACCAATCGGAGCATTTCTCCGCAAACGAAGCCAATTGCGCAAACGAAGCCAATCCCAAAAACCCAATGAATTCAATGTTGAAAAATGAACAGGGTGCATCCATGCCGCTGCACTCTCGCTGGTTGCAGGGGCTCCGCGGCGTGCAGCGCATTGATCGCGCTACGCCAGCTTCGCTAGCCGTACCGCATCGCAAACTACCCTAGCCTGTCATTCCGGGGCCGCGAGCGCTCGGATCGGCGCTTCGCGCCGTCCGAGTGCGAGCGGAGCCCGGAATCCATAACCACAGGCCGTGCAGCGATGAAAGTGCTTACGCTGCGGTGGCACACATCACTGCTTGGGGTTATGGATTCCGGGCGCGCGCAGGCAAATCGGCACGGCCGATTTCCCTGCGCCCCGAAATGACGTCGAGGGGCAACGTGCGACGCAGTACCAGTAGGCTCACGCGCATGACGCCCTACGACACCGATCTCGACCGCAATCCCGCGAACTTCCAGCCGCTCACCCCGCTGTCGCTGTTGGAGCGGGCTGCCGCGGTATTTCCCGATCGCACCGCCATCATCCACGGCAAGCTCGCGCGCAACTACGCCGCGTTCTATGCCCGCTCGCGCCGGCTTGCTTCCGCGCTCGCCCGGCGCGGCATCGCCGGCGGCGATACCGTCGCGGTGCTCCTCGCCAACACGCCGGCCATGCTGGAGTGCCATTACGGCGTGCCGATGTGCGGTGCTGTGCTCAACACCATCAACACCCGGCTCGACGCCGCGACCGTCGCGTTCCAGCTCGATCACGCCGAGGCGAAGGTGCTGATCGCCGACCGCGAGTTCTCCAGGCTCGCCAAGGACGCGCTCGCGCGCGCCAAGGCAAAGCCGCTGCTCATCGATTACCTCGATCCGGAATATGCCGGCGCGGGCGAGCGGATCGGAGAGAGCGACTACGAGCAGCTCGTGGCCGCGGGCGATCCCGATTTCGCGTGGAGGATGCCTGCGGACGAATGGGACGCGATCTCGCTCAGCTACACATCGGGCACGACCGGCGACCCCAAGGGCGTGGTCTATCACCACCGCGGCGCGTATCTGCTCGCGATCGGCAATGTGCTCACCGGCAGCATGCAAAGGGGCTGCGTTTATCTCTGGACCTTGCCGATGTTCCACTGCAACGGCTGGTGCTTTCCCTGGACGCTCTCCGTCGTCGCCGGCACGCATGTATGCCTGCGCCAGGTGCGGGCGCGCGCGATGTACGACGCCATTGCCGAGCACAAGGTGACGCACCTCTGCGGCGCGCCGATCGTGATGGCGACCCTGCTCAATGCTGCGGCGGAGGAAAAGAAACCGCTGCCGCATGTGGTCGAGTTCTTCACCGCCGCGGCGCCGCCGCCGGAGGCGGTGCTCGCCGCGATGAAGGCCGCGGGCTTCAATGTTACGCACCTCTACGGGCTCACCGAGACCTACGGTCCTGCCGCGGTCAACGAATGGCAGGCGGCGTGGGACGCGCTCTCGCCCTCGGAGCAGGCGGCCAAGAAAGCGCGCCAGGGGGTGCGCTATGTGCCGCTCGAAGCCCTCGACGTGCTCGACCCCGAGACCATGGCGCCGGTTGCGCGCGACGGCGAGAGCATCGGCGAGGTGATGTTTCGCGGCAATGTTGTCATGAAGGGATACCTCAAGAACAAGCCGGCGAGCGAGAAGGCGTTTGCGGGGGGCTGGTTCCACTCCGGCGATCTCGGGGTGATGCATCCCGACGGCTACATCCAGCTCAAGGACCGCTCCAAGGACATCATCATTTCCGGCGGCGAGAACATCTCCTCGATCGAGGTCGAGGAGGCGCTCTACAAGCACCCCGCGGTGGCGGCCGCCGCGGTGGTGGCCAAGCCCGATGAGAAATGGGGCGAGACCCCGTGCGCGTTCATCGAGCTCAAGCCGGGAGCGCAGGCGACGAGCGAGGAGCTCATCGCCTGGTGCCGCACGCATCTTGCGAGCTACAAATGCCCGCGCCATCTCGTCTTCGCCGAGCTGCCGAAGACCTCCACCGGCAAGATCCAGAAATTCCGCCTGCGCGAAATGGCCAAGGAGGTGTGAATGGGAGCATATGGGCTGTCGTCCCGGCCAAGCGAGCCCGGCTTAAACCGGGCTCGCGCGAGCCGGGATCCAGTAATCCATGGCCGCCATGAATGCCCAAACTGCTTTGGTTACTGGATTCCGGCTCTCGCTTGCCGGGCGAAGCCCGGCGCGCTCGGCCGGAATGACGGGCACAAGGGGAACGCGCCGAGTACGTGGCGCGTCCGCGTGTCAACAACAAAAGCCGTGCTCGCGGGTTTTCAGGCGGTGGTCTGCCTCGCGGCTGCAATCATGCTCGCGCCGGCGGTGGCATCGGCGGGGGAGTACTACGCCGGCAAGAGCATCGATCTCCTCATCGGGGCGCCGGCGGGCGGCGGCTATGACATCTATGCGCGCGCGCTGGCGCGCCATTACGGGCGTCACATACCGGGACAGCCCGCTATCATCCCGAAGAACATGCCGGGGGCGGGAAGCGGCCGCGCCGCAGGCTTCATCAGCACGGTCGCGCCGAAGGACGGCACCGCGATTGCCGCAATCTTTCCCGGCGCGGTCATGGGTCCGCTGCTCGAGGAAAAAGCCGAAGCCCTGTTCGACCCCACCAAGGTCAATTACCTCGGCACCGCCAACAACGGCACGCGGGTGTGCGTGGCGCGGCAGGGCTCGAAGATAACGACCTTCGACGATGCGCTGACGCAGAAGGCCTCCTTCGGCGGCGTGTCGACCAACGACTCCACGCGCGAATACGGCTACATGCACAAGAAGACGACAGGCGCGCAGTACGACGTCGTCTCCGGCTACAGCGGCACGGCCGAGATCGCGCTCGCGCTCGAGCGCGGCGAGATCGACGGCGCCTGCGGCTGGGACTGGGCGAGCCTGAAATCGCAACGGCCGGACTGGATCCGGGAGCACAAGGTCAATCTGCTGCTGCAGGACGGGCTCGAGCCCAATGCCGAGCTCACAGGCATGCGGGTCCCGTCGGGGTTCAAATACATCCGGAGCGAAGCGGATCGCAAAGCGGTGGAGCTGGTGGTGAGCCAGCAGGTGTTCCTGCGCTCCTATATCGCGCCGCCGGAAATTCCCCAGGAGCTGCTGGCCGTGCTGCGCGCAGGCTTCGATGCCACCATGAAGGATCCACAGTTCCTGGAGGATGCGCAGCGACTGCGCATCGACGTCTCTCCTCTTCCCGGCGCCAAGGTGCAGGAGATAGTGGGCAAGCTCTATGCCAGCCCGAGGGACGTGGTGATGCGCGCACGCCAGATCATCGCACCGTAGCCCATGCCGGCAGGCCTGTCAGAAATGGACTCAGCGATGCAGCAAACTCTGCAATACCTCCCCCTGGAAGGCAGGGCTATCGCATATGGCTCGAGCGGTGCAGCGAGCTCCGCAATACCTCCCCCTGGAAGGGCTAACTTGCGCACACATTTTTTGCCAGATGATAGCCATCCACAAGGCTATTAAAGCGTCCGAGCCCGTCGCGCATCGTTATCGGGCCAGTCGCTCGATCGCTTTGGTATCCGGTCCAGCCACC
>Ga0185299_10001346_pt1 | contig 48823 bp, 53 predicted proteins | sample PaiPotPPA55metaG_FD_128002 | JGI IMG/M metagenome (GOLD analysis project Ga0185299, IMG submission 128002) | Iron sulfur acid spring bacterial and archeal communities from Banff, Canada, to study Microbial Dark Matter (Phase II) - Paint Pots PPA... ... | reverse complement strand
TTAAGTCAACTCGACGATCCACGTTGCGACTCGCAGTAGTCGCTTTCCCAGCGCCGATACGATACTTCGTCCAATCCCTTTGAACATCCTTTTTGCTTCTCGGCAGAAATGACTTTCTCCCCGTCGAGTCTCCGCCGCAGGCGGATCTCTCCTTCCTCTTTCTCCTAGCCGCACCCAGGTTCGCCTAAGACCACTCCTGCTACTAGTGTCTGGCCAGCGCCAGATGTAGTTCCGCCACCGCGGAGGCCTCTCCAGCGCAAGAGTACCGTCTGCGGCTTAAAGTAGCCGGCGCCCACTCTCTCGCCAAGCCTCGGGGGTCCTCTCTATTTAAATCCTCAACCCGTCTCGTTCCTCGCGGCTCTTGCCCTTCCAGGCCTTCTTCCGCGGGTCGCTCTGCTAGCGCTTCGCTTTCGGTTCAAAAAATATGCCCAGCATACTTTTTCGACCGAAACCGAACGTCGAAAAACTCCGGCAGCTCACAAAGCCTCGCCTCACTGCTGCGGCTCACAGAACCAACTAACCAATCGACTAACATGAGTACCGCACTAAACAATAACTCCACCAGATCAATAGTCCCTGGAACGGTAGCAATTTCTGATGATGAAATGCGCCGTTTTGCTCCCAGTGTTTTCGCTTCCCAACCAATCGAAGGCGTTTCGGAAAAATACAGTTTTCTTCCTACTTCCTCCATTCTCAACGGGATGCGCGGAAATGGCTGGGTTCCCGTACGCGCACAAGAGCAGAGCATTCGAACGGAAGCACGGCGCGGCTTCCAGAAACACGTTGTCCGGTTTGCTCGGGGTGAGCATCTCCAGACCTGGGAAAAGAACCAAGTCCGGCCCGAGGTCGTTCTTGTGAACAGCCACGACAAAAGCAGCGCTTATCAGCTTCATTGCGGTCTGTTTCGGTTGGTGTGCACCAACGGCATGGTCGTTTCCGATGGCACCTTCCAGCGGATCTCAATCAAGCATTCCGGGTTCAAGCCTGACTCCGTTATCGAGGCTTCTTTCAAAGTCCTGACTGCTGTCCCTGACATCATGAACAAAGTGCAGCTCTTTCAAGATCGCATTTTGACTGATGCCGAACAGCTCGCTCTGGCCACTGGCGCGGCGGCTTATCGCTGGGAAGACCTCACGAAAGCCCCGGTAAGTCCCTCCATGCTCCTTAATCCAAGACGTTATGGAGACGGAGCCAAAGATCTTTTTATCACGTTGAACTGCGTCCAAGAAAACATCATTCGCGGTGGTCAGCGCGACCGTTCCCGCCGCCGCCCGGACGGTAGCCGGATGCCCAAGAGCAGGGCAATCAAGGGCATCGATGAGGATATGAAACTCAATAAGGCCCTGTGGGAAATGGCCGAGGTACTTCGAAACTCCGGAGCCCAATAAGGAATTCATCCAACCGGGGGAGCGGATTAAACCCTCCCCCAAAAACATTGGAGCCAAAAATCGCTATGCAATATTTCCGTTTTCTGCCTGATCCCGCAAAGCTTCGTAGAGAAGCTCGTTGGTCGGGCGTGTCCTCAGTCCCAGTTATCGGCGAGCGCGTACAGCCCTCGGCTGATGTAGGAGCCGGAATCGTAACCGCCTACTTTGTGGATAACGGGCGTCTTGGGGTGCTGGTCCGGCTGGAGCTTTACCCCGACAAGGACGGTCCGGACTTTCATTTTCTAGGCCATGAGCTGTGTCTCGGGAGCCCGAGACCAAAGCCCATTACTGCCTAACCCCAACCACAAAATGGAACCGGGGATGTTACCAGCACCCCCGGAACCAATTCGAAATAACTCACTCGCACAAGCTCTTACTCACCACAGAAAGGAAACCTACCCATGTCTAACATCATCTCTATTCCGCTTAACAAGCTCACTCGCTCCGCCCGCAACGTTCGTAAGTCGGGCGGCGAATCGATCGACGGCCTCGCTACTTCAATCCTCGTGCACGGCTTGATCCACAACCTTACGGTTGTGGAACAGCAGGCCGACAAAGAAGAGACCGGATTGGCCGTTGCGTCCCTTTCCTATCGGTCCGAGTCGACACCATACCTCATAAACTGGTTGGTTGGCGAACCGGGAGCAGCGGGATTTGGATCAAAGGGCGTCCCGGTGGTGGGCATCAAGGGATCTGTCGCCGCTCGGGCAAAGGGGGCGAGCAAGGAAGCGACAGTGAGAACGGTGGCCGCCAGAACAATCGATGCGATGTGTGTGCGCATCGTTTCACAAAGCGATCCTAAACCGGACCAGCGCGCCTCGACGTCCTTTGTCGGGCACTGAATAAGAAAACGGCGTAGTCTGTTGACCTGCATAGGAACTAGATGGTGTCAGACCGCAACTGTGCCTGAATGAATAGACGCGGATCAATCCGAAAAGCGGAATAGTCCGTTCTCCTGAATTCCAAGACTAGGACGAGAAACGATGAAGCGTTAAAAGTGTCTGGCTAGCGCCAGAATCCATTCGCCCCCGCGAGGCGCCTGCCTACGATTGAGACCGCTGGTTGCAATTGCGAGAGACCATGATCCCAATCAGGGTGCGGTCGCGCAGCCCAATGAGATCTAGATGATCGGCCGCCTCCGAATCATCGGTTGATTTTTTCGTCTACGGCTCCTGACCCGGTCCGAAGAAAGTGAATTTGTAAGTGCCCTTTTCCAGTTTCATACCATTCTTATCGGTCAAATCGTCCCAGAGGAGAAGTCGTCCGGTGTTTGCCTGGCCCAGCATCCAGACGCGAAACATCACCGCTTTGGGGTTCGTTGGGTTTTTCTCCACGTTGTTCACGGAGACGAACGTCCCGAGGAAGAGGCCGTCGGGATCATCCCCCTTTACCCGATAGAAAACCTTCGCCAGATCGGCGCCAGTATCGATGTAGGCATGGAGCGGATAGCTCCACCTGCCGCCGCCAGTGTAGTTGCCGGTCGGTGCAACCGGCGCCCCGGGCGTCTTGGGCGCCACGTATTGGTACAGCTCGAACGTATCTGTGGTGACATTTTCGATAATGAAGGTGCCGTTGGCCGCGGGGTCGCCATTCACCGAGTCGATCCGCACCGTATCGTTGTTGGAGAGGTTATGTGGTTCCTCCGTGGTGACCTTGATCGGTGTGGTATTGCTGACGCTTTTTAGGTTGGCGTGAATGGTGTCTCCATTGGTCGCGCCCGGACCCGAATACGAGAGCATCATGTTTTTCACCGGACCATAGGGCGCCTGGATGACCCATGGGTTCGTATTTATCAGACCGCCGGTGTTGGTGACGCTGAGCTGAAGGTGCGACGCCCCGCCGGCGCCGATATCCGACGTGTCGTCATCCAAGGAGAACCCGTAACCCGAGAAGCCCAATACGACATGGACGAAGTAGACATAGGGATCGAGGTTGAAGACATTGAACAACTGGCCGCCGTGCTTTTCCGCCGGATTCGGATACCACGTCCGCTCGCCGTTTATGATCTCGTCCGGAAATTGGGTGAAATCGGTCACTCCGCGCAACACGGACTTGATCATGTCGCGGATCGTCGCAATCACCATTTGGGTGTCGGCGAAACTCGTCGCTTTATCGGTGAAGATGAATCCCATGTTGCCGCCGATAATGTCCTGCATGTACTTGCACGCGGTGTTGTTGTTCGGTTTACCGATCTGGTTCATCGAGGCCATGATCAAATAGACTTGCTGGGAGAAGTCGTAGGGATCGTGCCACGGCTTCTCATCGGAAAATTTGAATTGGTACGGGTACGGATATCCCGGGTATTGGTTCGCGGTGGGGGTCCATATCAGCCGATTTTTTTCCGGCGGCAGGAAGGTAAATGGAACATCTTTGGAACCGGTGGCCGGCACTTGGCTCAGGATGACTGACTTGTTATCGGGGGCGATGTACAGGATCACGGCATCCCCTTGATGGCGACCGACCTCAGTCTGGGCGTCGTCCAGACCTGGGCCCGTGACCGCCATTCCCTTTACCAACTCGGGGTGCGCGTCTTTGAAAGTCATCGTCGCCGTATACGCGGCGATGGATCCCATGATCGTGGTCGGGTCCGTGTGAGCGTTCGGATTCCCGTCCTTCCAGTGCTCCAGGTAGTATTGCGCCCAGGAAAACCAGAGTGTGATCATGGCGCCGGCGGCGTAGTCATCGACAGGCCGGGTGAACGAGTACGAGCAGTCCGAGCTCGAGTGGACCAACGGTAGGCTCAACTCGACCGTCCCCTCCGTTCTATCCACCACCTTCGTGACAGTGGTGCCAGGCTGGATGGGATTGGATTTACCGACCGCCGGGTTGCCCGTGACGATGTCGCCTTTCTGCACGAAGGCGAGGAGCTCGCTCTGCCCGGCGACGAGCAGGTGGAGGATAGTGCTTCCCGTTGGATCCGGTTTGCCCCCTGCCCAGGGGATGGTCGCCGAGATCGGCGCGGTGCCGCCGCTCGAGAGCATGTATTTGTTGAGTTGCCAGTGTACTCCGTCGTTATAGGCCCAAAGGGTCCCCAAGAGCGGGCTGTTTGGGAAGATGTTGGCGCCGGACGGGATCTTGATAGGTTCGTTGATGGGCGCGAAGGTAGGGATGGGGAAGTTGAACGCGGGCCAGCCTTGTTCTTGGTTGAAATAATGTCCCAGGAACTGGTAGTTCGGGCTGGTAAAAGCCGCGATTTTTGTCTCCAACTCGACATTCGTGCTTGTGGCTCCGGTCCAGCCGAAAACATCGGGGTCCGACCCGGCGGTCCAGTTATTCCTGTCGTTGCCTACCGGTCCGATCTGGGGCACCACCCAGGCGTCGTTCGCCTCAAACGCCAGCGGCAGATAGAGGCTGTCGACATAGGAGACATCGTAATTGGTCAGGGTGACCAATTGGCCCAGCGCAATTTGACCGTGGGTGTCCTTCGTGATCTGCGGATTGCTCAGGTAGTCGTGGTCGCGAATCGTCCACTCCGCGAGTTGGTCTCTGACATCGTCAGTGGGACCATTGGAGACCTCGGCCCGATACCACATCACGACGCCGTTCGGGATCGTGTCGTTACTGGTCTCCGCGTTGGCGATGGAGCGCTGCGAGTTGGGATCCCAATTCTCGGGATTGACGGTTCCGCTCGCCGTCAGGTATGTGCCATCGGTTCCAATGGCGATGCGGCCGCCATCCCAGAACACCAGCGGAACGGTCACCTTAATGCTTTGGCCGGGTTTCAGGCCGAAGTAGTAGTTTCCATCCTTCTCGTAGCCGATGTAGCCACGGTATTCCTTGTTGACCGGATCGTAGGGATCATACAAGCCCTTGTCAGCGTACGGTTTCGCTTGGAGAGTCGAGTTGGGAACCCGCAAGACCGGATAGACCGTGTGCTTGGTGTTGTTCGTGATCCGCAGGCTCTTCACGGGGATGAGTCGCTGGTGCGGGTCCTCACCATAGGTCATAAACTGGTTGGTTAGCGAACCGGGAGCAGCGGGATTTGGATCAAAGGGCCAGACCCCATTGACCTTGGGCATCAAGTAATCTGTCGCCCGGGCAAAGGGGGCGAGCAAGGAAGCGGCAGTGAGAACGGCCGCTAAAACAATCGACGTGATGTGTGTGCGCATGGTTTTACGAAGCGATCCCAAATCGACCTTCGCGCCTGGACGTCCTTTTTCGGGCACTGAACAACAAAACGGCGTAGTCTGACGCCGTGCATAGGAACTAGATGGTTTCAGCCAGGCCGCACTTATGCCTGAATGAATAGGCGCGGGTCAATCCCGAAATGCGGGAGTCCGTTCTCCCGAATTTCAAGACGAAGACAAGAAACGATGTCAGAAGAAAACACCTCGGAACATAGCTACCGATTTGCATACGGAGTCGGCGCCACAAATGTTTGATCGACCCAAACGTGGCACGATAACCGTTCTCTTCCGCGTATCGGTTAAACGGGATTCCGCTCACCTGCTCTTCCCGACACAAGAGATCGCGGACCTAGGTTTTTTTGAAAATCTGCCTACCAACGCGACTCCATCCGCGAAATTCTTCTGGAAGTCGGAACGTTAGACTTAAGCGTGGCGGACTTAACCAACTCGAAGGATTTTGCCTCCTGATCTGTCAGCATGCCCAAAAAGCCTCAACCGCAGTTTGTGCAACCGATGATGGCGCAAAGCGCCAAGGAGCCGTTCGATTCGCCAGATTGGATCTTCGAAATCAAGCTCGATGGTTACCGCGCGATTACGGTCTTCGATTCTGCCGGCAATCCGCACCTCTGGTCGCGAAACGGGCTGGCATTGGAAGCGAAGTTTCCGGCCGTTGCGACCGCGGTCTCTAAGCTGAAGCTGCGTTCGACCGTTCTCGATGGAGAAGTTGTCGCCGTTGATGAAAATGGGATACCGCGATTTCAGCTGCTGCAAAGGTTCCAAAAGCAACCAACGGCGCCGACTCTCTACTATGTCTTTGACGTCCTTTGGTATAACGGAGACGACCTAACGGGTAACCCGATCCTCGACCGTAGGAGCGTGCTCGAACGCGTCTTGAAGCCCGGCGCGGGGATCCAGCTTGGAAGTTATGTCGAAGACGAGGGCAAGGCCCTCTTCAATCTTACGAAAGAAAAAGGCATGGAAGGGATCATCGCCAAACGCAAAGACAGTATTTACCGGCCAGGAAAACGAACCTCAGACTGGCTAAAGATTAAAGCGCGCTTGCAGCAGGAGTTTGTCGTTGGTGGATTCACGGCGCCCAAAGGAAGCCGGAAGCATCTGGGTGCGGTCGTACTCGGTGCTTATACGAAAGGTAAGCTTCGACATTACGGCTACGCCGGCAGCGGTTTTAGCGAAAAAGGACTGAAGGACGCTGTCGACAAAATGAAGCCCTTACTCACCGAGAAGTGCCCGTTCGTGAATCCGCCTAACATCAAAGAAAAAATCCAGTGGGTACGGCCAAAGCTGGTTTGCGAAGTGGAGTACGCTGAATTAACCGCTGACGACCAGCTCCGCCAGACCACGTCCCTCGGCTGGAGAGACGATAAGAAAGCGAAAGAAGTGGTTTTGGAACAGTCACAGATAATCGCTTAAGGGAGTTGATCCGGGTGTCACGCGGCACTTCTTCCAGTGCGCCCCCTCCTATGCCCACCGCTTTCGGGACGAGCACCGATGATAGTCTATCGAGTAACATTCTGTAGCCACTCCGAAGCCCCTGAATGGAACAATCTGTGCACGTTGAACGAGAATGAAAAATGGGCTGAGCCATTATCTTGCGCAATGGAATCTCTCTGACGCTAGGCCTATCGCACAGACCTTTTTAGGCCAGACGTACAAGGTTCAATCGTCGTACGGCCCCGCGGTGTTAAAGATATTCACGGCGATCGGGTCCGCAGATGGGATTGCTGGGGCGCTTACGCTGCGCTTCTTCGATGGTGGTGGAGCGGTTCGGCTATTTGAAGGCGATGCAGGAGCCATGCTGATCGAATACGCAGACGGACGCGATCTGACGGGACTGGTTAGGGAGGGTAAGGATGACGAAGCAACGGCAAAGAATCTAAAAAGGCGGCGATGCGCTTAGGTTCTGCCGGTCTTGCTTGACCCAGAAGCCATGAGTACACGGTAGTATCATTAACGCCGATCTGTCGGGCCACCTCCGCTGCCGTCATGTAGTTAAGCCGAACAAACTCGCGAAGGCGCTCAACCAGCACATCGATTTCCTTAGGTCATCCTTTGATCCGCGCTTTTTCGCCATTCTTGGCTTTCAGATAAATCTAAATGAATCCTCAGGCGTCAAGAGGTCCGGGAGAATCGCCGGCTCCACCTTTTTTTCCACGCTATTTGGCGTATGATATAGGGACGAAAGGCCCCGATTCGCATGAGCGCCCTGCCTTCGCTGCCCGGATCCGCTCGGAAGATATGAAAACAATCCCCTTTGTTTTCCTGACGCTCTTTTTCATCTTAGCGTTCGACTCCAGGTCCAGCGCCGCTTCTGTCAGCGGCAAGGTGGTTGAAATTCATTATGGCGCCGGGACAGCGAACGCGGCCAATCAAGTGATCGTTACGCTCTACCGAATGAATAAATACCTGGACCGCCCCGACGGCCCGAAATTGGGAAGTTTTATTACGAAGATCGATGGCCTCTTTCATTTCGAGAATATTCCGAAGGGCGAATACATGCTCCGTGTGCAGGGCGTCAAGTCTTGGGGACCGGAACTGGGGCCGGAACTGGATCGACGCATATCGATTCTCAGAGACGACGAGGCAGTAGAACCTGAGACGATCGTCATAGACTACAAAGACAGTCCCCCCTGAGTGAGAGGACCTAACAGATTCGTCTCCTTGCGTCTCTTCCACGACAGCACTGATTTCGAAAATCTTATCGAAATTGCCCGCTCAGATGATGCTGTTTTCTTACGGCACAGTCTGCGTTCGAGGGAATCAGGTTCCGGCCGGCAGCGAAAATCCCCGCACAAACTCGGTCGCTCTGGCATCGCACGTTTTCTTTCCAACTGGACCTGAATCAACAACAGACTTCCTTTCCCGCATCCAACCTGAATGCCGCGAGATCCATTTGCAATGACAGTTGCCGGCTCTCCGATAAACCGACGCATTGGTAACGCGCGATGGATCTTCAGTTTTTTTCCATGCCGTACGCATCGCGCACGAAGGTATACGTTCCAGGCCATGGATTCATGGCTCGGACGAGCCTGTCGATCTGCCGGTAATCAACGGTCCAATCGATCTGGCCGGACTCGCGGTATCTCTGGCCCGTGTTGGCGGGTGGAACCATGGCGTCTTTGATCGCCAGCAATATACGGATCGTCAAAGCGCTGGCCAGATTCCAGGCGCCCAAACCGCCTCCCATGACCTGGCTTTCAGCGACCTCTGTCTGATAACGGTACGGCTTTCCAAGCTCTGGGCCCGGTTTCCCGCTAACCGCAATAAATGAGGCCGGAAACAACCTACTAAAACGGCTCGTTATAGAATCTGCGCCGCCCTGTGCTTTTCCTGATTGCCAAACGTTTTGGCAAGCCTTTATCTCAGCTCTAAATCTGGCCCCCGGCGTTTCTGCGCCAGTCGTTCCTGTTCCTGCATCGATGCCTGCTGGTACTCAGGCACAGACTGCGCCCAATCCCGATCCGGCCCCGGAACCAATCCCGGAGTTTGCTAAGCCTGCTCGAGAACCATCTGCTGACAGCAAAAGAGCTAGCCAAGGGTCGACCCAAATCCCTCGGGAGTTGGTAAAGACCAAGAACCCACGGCCGGGCGAAAAATTCGATTGCTGCAGAGCAAGCGCCCGGCCTGGTTCATCGCTGGAGCGGTTGGCGTGGCTTTCATCGGTATAGTCGCATTCTATTTGCACGGCTGGTTCTCGGAACGCGCCGCGACTGAAGCGTTTCTTCGAGCTCAGCTCGAGGCAAACAAAAAACAGTACGACAGAGCCATCGCCGACTATACAGAAGTCATCCGACTCAGACAGGGCGATTCCGTCGCATACAGCAACCGGGCGGCTGCTTAGTATGGGCTAGCGCAATATGTCAAAGCCGTCGCAGACTACACCGAAGCTATCCGACTCAACCCAGATGCGGATGTCTACAGAAAGCGCGCAGAGGCTTACGTTAGCCTAAAGCAGTACGACAAAGCCGCCGCGGACTGCACCGAAGCCATCTTCCTCAAACCAAATGACGCCAACGCCTACAACGATCGCGGCATTGCTTATAAAGAACTGGATCGGTTCGACGACGCTATCATCCTAAACCCAGACTTCGTACAGGCCTATAACAATCGTGCAGACGCTTATTTCCATCGAGGGCAGTACAACAAAGCTAACGCGGACTGGCAAAAAGCTAAGAGTATCAAACCCAGCGAAACTGCCAGCCCCTCTCCGACTGCGGCTGTTCTCAAAGAAACTCCGACCGAGTCGCTGTTAGTGGCGAGCTCGATCAGAAGCAATACGAGAAGGCTATCACGCCAATCTGGCGCACCACCTGTGCTGCCGTCATGTAGTCGAGCGGAATAAACTCACGAAGGCGCTCGAGAAGCACATCAACTTCCTTAAGCTCATCCTTTTATCCGCGTTTGTTTGCCATCCTTGATCCCGGAGAAGTCTAAGCGATCTTCTAGGTCCCATCAATAATGTGGAAATCGTCTGATTGTTTGTGTGAAAACACTCAGCGTCTCGCTGGCGAATAATGAGAATTCTCGCTTGTTGATAGTCGGGCTGGCCTTCCTAACTGTCAGATCGAAGACGAGGAAGGCAGAACGCATTTACTGATTCACCTTCCAATCGAGGAAGAGAATGAAGACCGATGGTGTCTCTGGCGGCCCGATCACGCAGGCTTTGATTTAAGTGTCCGGTCCCATAAATAACATGGCTTCGCCACGGCCTGGAGGGTTTCGATGAAAATGGGCCGGCGGCTGTCCCGCGGCCGCGGGATCGGTCACGTATCAATCTAGATATGCTCCGCTCCTCGCGGCTTGCCGGCGGCCCATTTTGATCGCAACGAAAGCCATGTTAGTTATGTGACAGGACACTGGGTCGATCTTTGAGGGTCCGCTGGTCGAGAAATAGATCGGCATTCAGAAACGCTCTAAAATCCGATTAGAGCGCGTTTGAGAAGGTGCCTCACCCATTTGATATTCGTAGCTAGGTGGAGCGTCGGCCTTTGATTCGTCGCGGGAAATAATCAAACCCGGTCACCGGAATCTCTCCGAGCACCACACGACAGAGGGCTCAATAGGTACAGAGGAAATGTGAGCGAAAAGTTTCACGCCGGCCTGAGCTTCTGATCCAGCATCAAAAAAGCGCTAAACACCCTAATCGCTGCAGTCACTCATGCTCAATCCGGTGATGCATTGCCTTGTTTAACAGTTCAGCGCAGCCAGTGTAGTTTCAGGCACCAATCACGATCTTCAAATCTTTAGACAACCAGTTCAGCAGCCTTACGTTAGGCAAAAGATGCTCCGTTTGGCAACGGTTGAAGACGTAGAGACGATCGCAACAATCCATGTGCGCGCGTGGCAGACTGCATATGAAGGGATAGTTCCGGCCGAACATCTTGCTTCCCTCTCCATTCAGGAGAGAGCTAATTTGTGGCGAAGAATAATCTCAGAGCGGTACTCCACGGTGCTTCTCGCCGTCGTTCCACGCGGAGAAGTCGGTTTTATTTCCTTCGGTCCGAGTCGCGACAAAGACGAGAAGGAAAAGGCGGAAATATACGCCATCTATGTTTTGCCGGAATTCTGGAAACAGGGCATCGGACGAGAACTTTTGGACGAAGCAGAGAGGAAAGTTGAAGATAACAACTTCATCGCCGTTACCCTTTGGGTCCTCGAGAAGAACGCTTTGGCGAGGCGATTCTATGAAGGCGGGGGATTTCGCCTCGACGCAGCTCGAAAAGAGGAGACAATCGGCGGATTGTTACTGACCGAACTTCGGTACGAAAAGAGAATGTTTAACCTAGAACCGGTCGGATTCCGTTAGTTCCGGCCTTCTAAGCCGGGTTTCGACATAGTGCCTTTTTATCAGCAGGCTCAATCCGATTACCGCATTAAGTTCTGGATGGATGCGGCCTCAGGCGTTGCACTTGACCTCAGGACGGGGGTTCCTTCCTATCACTTCGAAGACGGCCTGCCGCGCCGAAGGTCCGCCTTCGCAGGGCCTGCGGCGTGACAAGCTTTGCCGGAGACGGGAGGAAGGCAGGACGCATTTACTGATTCACCTGCCGATTGAGGAAGAGAATGAACACCGATGGTGTCTTTGGCGGCCGGATCACGCAGGCTTTGATTCGAGATCGATCTTGGAGAGTGCGCTGGAATAGAGCGGCCATCCAATATTCCTTTACGCCGCTAGGGGATACGCTCGAAGCTCCAGTTCGGGCTTTATACAACTGGACACGTGCCAACTGTTTCCCATATTCCTCGCGGCCATGAGGAGCGCTGGACTTCCACCAAAAACGCGTAATCAACTGAGAAAGGAAAGATCGTGATCTACGAACTTCGCATTTATACGGCTACACCGGGGCGATTGCCGGATATTCTTGCCCGCTTTCGCGACCATACACTCAAAATCTGGGAGCGGCATGGCATCCGGCAAGCTGGTTTTTGGACCACGCTGGTCGGGCCGAACAGCAGCACGTTAACTTATTTGCTTGCGTGGGAGAGTCTCGCCGAACGCGAGGCGAAATGGAACGCGTTTATTGTTGATCCGGAGTGGCTCGCAGTGCGGGCCGCCACGGAGAAGGACGGGCCGATCGTTGCAAGCATCGCCAACTCGTTCTTGGAACCGACACCGTTCTCTTCGATGAATTGAGTTCCTAGATGGGGTCCGCAACGAAGCGGAATTTTAAGTACCGTTAGGAGCTCTGTCTCCTCGCTGACTGGAGTGCGAATGCACTCAGAAGGAACGCTCAACCTCCATCACAAAGCAGTTGGTCTTTCCAGTCTCCTTTGTGTCTGGCCATCGCCAGATGTACTTCCGCCCCGCGGAGATCTCTGAAGGCGCAAGAGTACCGTCTGTGACTTAAACAGCCGCCGCCCACACTCTCGCCAAGCCGCGGCGATCCCCTCCATTTAGCATAGGCACAAAGGCAGCTCACAAGCAGCATGTATTTGATAGCGAATCCGCTCCATGGCTTTGTGGGAAGATCCCCTATGATGATCAAAACGCCCCGCATCCGGCTTCGCTGCTGGCGAGAATCGGAACGGGAAGCGTTTGCCGCCATGAACGCTGACCCTGAGGTGATGCTCGACCAAGGAGGACCACTCAGTCGCGAGAAAAGCGACGCAAAACTCGACCGCTATATAGCCGCTTTCGACCGCTACGGCTTCTGCCGCTGGGTAACTGAAGGACGGGACGGCGAATTCCTTGGCTACGCCGGCATTATGCCGTCGCCCGCAGAACATCCACTCGGGCCGCATTTTGAAATCGGTTGGCGACTAGTGCGCCGGGCGTGGGGTCATGGTTACGCCACTGAGGCCGCCGACGCCGCGCTCAAGGATGTCTTCGACCGCGCAGGGTTGGTAGAAGTGCTCGCCTATACCAGCTCTGACAATTTAAGATCGCAAGCCGTGATGGCCCGTTTGCGTTTACGGCGTGATCCCGCACGGGATTTCATAGCGGACTACAACGGCTTCCGAGCATGGCGAGGGTTAGTCTAGGTAGCTGCCACGGTGCGAAACGGTGGTCGTGTCCGTCGCTAGGTTTGTGTGGACTGGGAGGCTATCTTCCAAGGCGCCGACGAAAGATTCGCACCGTGACTATCGGTACGGAGGCTGACTCGCCGCGACTCTCTTTCTGGCGGTCGCCTCTGTTCCTTGTACCACACGGGGCCTTCCGCTAATATATGGGAGTTCTCGGGACGGTCCGTTATGCGAAAAGACTTTGAAAGTCTCTTATACCGAAAAAGCCGGGTCGCCGCGCGGCTGATTCTGAAAGCCAGAAGCGGGCGAGCTCTCTCCCCGCGACAGCGCCGGTTCGCAGCCGCACTCGCCAAAGAGGCCGGAGTAACCCCTCGTCTAATTCAGCAAGGGATTAACCAATTATGCCGCGAGCGTTAGTTTGGCCGCCGCCGATCAACCTGAATACCCCGGCCTGGCACACCCTGGAAAATCTGATCGCGGAAGCGCCTCCTAGTCCAGACCAGAACCGGCTGGTTGTTTTCGGCTCGGCGGCTCTTCAACTAACGGTCGCAAATGAGCTGCTCAGTGCCGACATCGATATCTCTCTGGATCTGGTGACAGTCGGTCCGCGGAGTATGACGACGCCGAGGGCCGAAGAGCATTTGCGCCGCTCCGCTGCGAAGGTAAACGCTCGCTTAAGCAAAGACCTCCCGTACATCCAGGTCTGCCACTGGATGACCTTCCAACCCGCCAACCGCTGGGAAAGACGCGCGTTCGAAACGATGGAGGGCGGTTGGCGTCTCGTCTATCCTCACCCTTACGATATTCTGTTTTCCAAGCTTCGGCGCGCCGAACCCAAAGACATCGAAGCATTTCGTCTTGTCATTGAGCGGACCGGTCATCCGACCGAGGGAGAATTTATACAACTCTGTATCGAGAACTATCGGGACTTTGAACCTCGGCTCAAGACCACTCCCAGCCACCTCCCTAGCGTCGTCCCGTCCTCCGATTTGCGAAGCAATACGGTTCGTTTATGGAAAGCGGTGTGGAACCGCTCCATCAAGATCGATCGCGAGATCCGGGAACCCGCCGTTCAACGCCTGGAAGGTGATTGGGGCGATTACGATCCTTCCCTCAAGCGTGAGCTCGGCCGTTGTGCGCAAACACCCCAAAACGAAGGAACGCATGGAAGGAAAAGGCAAGATCGAAGCGGCCCCGAGAATAAAGATCCGACGCGATAGCCGAGACACGTTTGCGCCGATCAAACCGTTACTGAACACCTACCGGCGTTTTCCAATCAAGGAACGAGCCTCAACGAAATCATCGTGATCCATTTTGAGGACGCCGAGTGGCAGAAAGCGTGATTTTGCAATGCCCAAGAAAACCTTCCCGACGTTCGTCCCCCCGATGATGGCGGAGAGCGCGGAAACTCCCTTTGATGCGCCAGATTGGATCTTCGAAATCAAGCTCGATGGTTACCGGGCGATCACCGCCTTCGATGCTGCCGGCAAGCCGCACCTCTGGTCGCGAAACGGCCTGGCACTGGAAGCGAAGTTCCCGGCCGTTGCGACCGCGGTCTCTAAGCTCAAGCTGCGCTCGACCATTCTCGACGGTGAAGTCGTCGCCGTTGATAAAAATGGAATCCCGCGTTTCCAGCTTCTGCAAAGGTTCCAAAAGCAACCAACGGCGCCGACTCTCTACTATGTCTTTGACGTCCTATGGTACAACGGAGACGACCTTACAGGTCACTCAATCCTTGAACGGAGGAGCGTGCTCGAACGCGTTGTGAAGCCCTGCGCAGGGATCCAGCTTGGAAGTTATGTAGAAGCCGAAGGAAAGGCGCTCTTTCAGCTAACCAAAGAAAAAGGCATGGAAGGGATTATCGCTAAGGGCAAAGACAGTATTTACCGGCCGGGAAAACGGACCTCAGACTGGCTAAAGATTAAAGCGAGGTTGCAACAGGAGTTTGTCGTTGGCGGATTCACTGCGCCAAAAGGAAGCCGGAAGCATCTGGGTGCTGTCGTACTCGGTGCTTACACCAATGGCAAACTCCACCACTACGGCTACGCTGGCTCCGGCTTCAGCGAGAAAGGCCTGAAAGACGCCGTAGAAAAAATGAAGCCCTTATTGACTGAGAAATGTCCGTTCGTCAATCCGCCTAACATCAAAGAAAAGATCCAATGGATAGTCGAATGATCCTCGGAGCACCCAAGCGTACTATATTTTGCACTTCGTGTGCGGGCCCCTAATCGGCGAGAGCATGATCAGGACTGATCAATCTGCTGCATATGCTTTTCGGACAAGCGATCGCCTCGCACGCTGACTGGAGAGAAAGCGCTTTCAATCTCACGAAGATCTGCAGGTGTCAGCTCGATATTGATTGCTCCTAAGTTTTCGTTCAGGTGATCTTCTCTGCGTGTACCTGGGATCGGAACAATCCATGGCTGCTGCGCCAAGAGCCATGCGAGTGCGATTTGAGCAGGTGTTGCCTCCTTCTTTTCTGCAAATTGCTTGAGCAGATCAACCACCGGAGCATTTGCTGTGATGGATTCAGGAGAGAAACGCGGGAACTCAGCCCGAAGGTCTGTCTTTGCGTCCAACTGCGTGTGAGTATCGATTTTCCCGGTCAGGTAACCCTCTCCAAGTGGTCCCCAGGGGACGAAGCCGATCCCTAACTCCTCACAAGTTTCAAGTACGCCGTTTTGTTCTGGGTCCCTCGTCCAAAGCGAATACTCACTCTGAATTGCTGCGACCGGCTGCACAGCATGCGCTCGGCGGATTGTTCGCGCACTCGCCTCGGAGAGACCGAAGTGCAAGACCTTGCCCTCGGCGATCAGATCTTTTACTGCACCAGCCACCTCTTCGATTGGCACTTCAGGATCGACGCGGTGCTGGTAGTAAAGATCAATACGGTCGGTCCGTAGGCGCTTCAGCGATTCCTCGGCTACCTTCTTGACGTGCTCTGGTCGGCTATTGAGTCCTATGGAGCCATCGATCTTGAAACCGAATTTGGTCGCGATGACGACCTTGTCGCGGAAAGGCTCAAGCGCTTCTCCGACAAGTTTCTCACTTGTAAATGGACCGTAAACCTCGGCCGTATCAAAGAACGTGACTCCTTTGTTATGGGCTGCGCGGATAACATTGATCCCTTGGTTTATGCTTGCGGCGGGGCCGTAGTTGGCGCTGATACTCATGCACCCAAAGCCCATTTCCGAGACTTCTAACGTTCCAAGTTGTCGTGTTTTCAAGTTGCTCTCCTCAAATGCTCTTTGTCGTTCTAGATGTTGACTAAACCAGCGCCCAATCGCGCTCTCTTCACGTTCAACCCTAGCGGCACCTGTTATTTCAGCGGTAGCTCAATCCTTCCTAATCATTGCCTATTCGTCTTGCATCTGCCATAAAATGGGAAATCAGGTCGGAACAGATTATGCTTGGCCAGGTTGAGGAGCACGGGGAACTTGATACAGCTCAGCAAAAGGAATGATGTGAATGCGCCGAAACTATCCCAGCTCCTAATAGAGCTTGGCCGCAAGATTAGCAATTCACTCGGAACCTCAGGTGAACGGGCAACTGGAATACCAGGGCTAATGCTTTATCGTTGCACTGCTCCAACCGCCCCCAATCCGTGCACCTACGAGCCAAGCCTCCTTGTCATCGCGCAAGGAAGGAAGCGAGTGGACCTCGGCAAGACGAGCTACGTCTTCGGGCAGTCGCGATTTCTCCTAACCTCTGTCGAACTGCCGATTGTGAGCCGAGTGGTCACGGCCACTGAAGAAGCACCCTACCTTGCCTTCTTCCTAAGGTTGGAGATACCGGTTGTTCGCGACATTCTGAATACAGAAGAAGTTCACGTGCCGCATTCCTCGATTGGGACTCGAGGAATGGCTATCGGGGAGGCCACGGTCGAACTGGTCCGCTCGTGTTCTCGCATGATGGATATTCTTGATGCTCCACAGGACATTCCATTCTTTGGCAAACTGATTCAGCGCGAGATCATTTATCGCCTGCTACAGGGAACACAGGGAGCACGCCTTCGAGCGATTGCCACGCTGGGAGACCAGAACCATCGAACCGAGAAGGCGGTGGCCTGGTTACGGGCGAACTATGAGAAACCTCTGCGGGTGGAACAATTGGCAACGATTGCCGGCATGGGCCGATCTACGCTGCATCACCATTTTCGGGCGCTTACGGCGATGAGTCCTCTTCAATTCCAGAAGCAGCTTCGCCTTCGCGCCGCGCGACAACGGATGCTCATGGATGGACTGGATGCGGCGAGTGCCGCTTTCGAGGTCGGCTATGAAAGCGCGAGCCAGTTCAATCGCGAATACAGGCGGTTTTTCGGAAAGCCGCCGATGCGGGATATACAGTCACTCCGGCTCGCCAATAATGCTACACCGCGGCTGGTTCTCGCAAGATCCGGGCGATAACGGGCAACTACCACCCAACGGTATGCCCATCATTCAGCAAATACCTGAATTGACCGCCACCCCAGCAACTCACTCTGCGCTTTTAGCGCGCACTAGTTGTCCAGGTTTGCAGCGGATCAGCTAACGGCCGCTCAATATGCATGGTTCCCTCGTTATAAAGAAATATGATCCCCAATGGTCGATTCTTTTCGAGGAGCTACAGGTTATCTTCTCCGAGCTGCTGGGGACTATGGTATCGGCGATCGAACATGTCGGCAGTACATCTGTCCCAGGCTTTGCCGCCTTGGAACCCGAAAACCATTCTTCACCCGTTGCGTGCCGCCCTCCACCGCGTCGATCAAGAAATCCAGCACATGCTCGAAAACACTCGCCTCCTTGCAAAAGCTGCCTAAGATCTTGCCTCGTTCTTTGCGATTTCGGACCTTAAAGACAGTCAGAGATCAAAATTGCTGGGCAGCATGACCACGTCGCGAATGGTCATCCCGCGTGGCCGTGTCAGCATGAACATCACCACCTTGGCCACCTCGCTCGCTTCGAGCAAGCTGCCTGCTTCCTTTGCCTCCTTCAATTTCTCCTCCGGCCAGTCGGCGAGAAGCGCGCTGATGACGGGACCGGGCGAGATCGAGCCAACGCGGATGCCGTGCTTGAAAACCTGGCGGCGCACAGTCTGGACGAAGCAGTTTATAGCCCATTTGGACGACGCATAGACCGGCTCCCAGGGCGTAGGAAAGTGGGCCGCTAACGAACTCGTCACCACGATGTCGCCCGTACCACGCTCGATCATATGCGGCAGGACATCGTGGACGTTTTTCATCACTACGTTGACGTTAAGGTTCAGCATCCTGTCGATCGCGTCCGTGCTGGCATCGACCAAGTCGCCGCCGACATAAGTACCGGCATTGGCGTGCAGGATGTCGAGCTGGCCTGCCTTCTCCAGGATCTGCGACATCAGCGTCGCGCAGCTCTTCGCGTCAAGCAGATCGATGACCAGCGGAATCACCGCGTCACCGTGCTTTTCGCGGAGTGCCCTTAGCGCCGCCTCATCGCGGTCGACCAGCACCACGCGCGCGCCAGCCGCAAGCATCGCCTCGGAGCTGGCCAGGCCGATGCCCGACGCCCCGCCGGTGATGGCGGCGACCTTACCTTCTAATTCCTTTGCCATCTTTTCTCTGCCCTTAGTATGGGGTTGTCATGACCTGAAGTGAACAAATATTCATATTATATGTTCAATGGGATTTGTCTTCAAACGGCTGTGGGAAAGTGCATGCCCATTTCGATTCATTTGTTCGACTGAGATGCCTCTGGTTCTCTTCTGGCGTCGCGCTGGGAAGACCTGGACAAAGCCCCGGTAAATCCCTCCCTGCTCCTTAATCCAAGACGTTATGGAGACGGAGCCAAAGATCTTTTTATCACGTTGAACTGTGTCCAAGAAAACATCATTCGCGGTGGTCAGCGCGACCGGTTCCCGCCGCCGCCCGGACGGTAGCCGGATGCCCAAGAGCAGGGCAATCAAGGGCATCGATGAGGATATGAAACTCAATAAGGCCCTCTGGGAAATGGCCGAGGTGCTTCGAAACGGCGCAGTACAATAAAGATTCATCCAAACGGGGGAGCGGATCAAACGCTCCCCCGAAACCTAGAAGCCAAAATCGCCCAACAGACCGATCATTCCTGATGGAATTATTGCGATTCACGCAATCTCCACAATGATGGGCGTGTGATCCGATGGTTTTTCTTCGGCTCGTGGGCTCTTATCGATGTCACACTTCTGCAGCCGTTGAGCAGCATCCGGCGAAAGCAAAAAGTGGTCGATACGAATGCCACGGTTGTATTCAAAGGCTTTCCGAAAGTAGTCCCAGAATGTGTATTGGCCTACTTCGCCGGGATGGAGCGAACGGAATGCGTCAACATATCCCAGGCTGAGCATCGCGCGGTAACGAGCCCGCGGCTCAGGTTGAAACAGAGCGTCGTGAATCCACGAGGCCGGTTTGTGGCAGTCCATGTCCTCTGGGATGACGTTGAAGTCGCCACCAACAATCGTAGGAACTCCGCTCGCCAGCCATGCTTGCATCTGCAACGCCAGGCGATCCATCCAGGCCAATTTGTACGCAAATTTCTCGGTTCCGATCGGGTTGCCGTTTGGGAGGTAAATGTTCACGAGGCGCAGGCTTTCAATCATCACTTCCAGGAAACGCGCATGGCTATCTAGTTCATCTCCCAACAGTCTCTTACTGATGATCTCCATCGGTGCGCGGGAAAGAATCGCGACGCCGTTGTACGTCTTCTGCGTCACCGCCGTACTGTGGTATCCCAACTCTTCAAAGACCGCAGCCGGAAATTCCGAGCCTTTGAGTTCCTGTAGCAGCAGCACATCGACATTCGTTCTCTCCAGCCACTTCCGGACATGCTCGGCTCGAGCTCGAATCGAGTTCACATTCCAACTGGCAATCAGCATTTTTGAATCCTCTGGCATTTAAAGATTCATCCAACGGGGGAGCGGATCAAACCCTCCCCCGAAACCTTGGAGCCAAAAATCGCGATGCAATATTTCCGCTTTCTGCCTGATCCCGCAAAGCTCCGTAAAGAAGCTCGTTGGTCGGGCGTGTCCTCCGTCCCCGGTCTCGGCCAGCGCGTACAGCCCTCGGCTGATGTCGGAGCCGGAACCGTAACCGCTTACTTCGTGGATAACGGGCGTGTGCTGGTCCGGCTGGAACTTTTTTTACCCCGACAAGGACGGTACCAGATTTTCATTTTCTAGGCGATAAGCTGTGTCTCGGGGAGCCCGAGACCAACGCCGAACCAGCCGCGGTTGGAAAGAAGGATGCAATCGGAGCAAAAAGACAATCGGACTCGGATTAAAAAACCGCAGGGCAATTTCAAAACCGATAGATATCAGCACATCGATATTTCGTTTTCTAAGGTTGAAAACGGTAGCAGCTGGTTACGGCACAGGTTTTGCTATCGCAGAAGATTGTGCTTGAAACCGTCATTCCTAATTCCGGACTATTCGACCTATGCTCTTAGGGCCGAGATTGCCTTTTTAAGGGAGAATGTCGCATGGAAACCGTAGGTCCACTCGTTTCTGCCGGGACAGCAAAACGTCACGAAGATCGACCTGCGAAGATTCTATTTGAAGAGCTCCGGCGGCTTAAGCCGTCTTTGGATGCTCTAAGCATTGGATTTTCCGTCTCCAAAGCAAAGGCTGGAGCCAGAGGTGGAAAGCAGAGAAAACCACCGTACTTCGCCTGTTGTTATAACAGTGGAAATCTGGGAAACGTGAATGTCGTGGCATTCTACTATCCGCTTTTGGCCGACTGGGACCTGATGGAAGCTGATGCCAACCATTATCGAAGAAGGATCCAGTCGGCGCTGCGAGAAGAGATGATCCATGCTGTCCAGGTGTTGACCGTGAAGAAACGGTATGACAGGTCAACCAGACTGAGAAGCAGTTTTGAGGATCCGGAATGTTATTACCAGCATTTGCTGGGCAGAATCGTGGCGGAATTAGCCAAAAGTAAAGTCGGAGAGAGAGCCGTCCTGGTCGCGGCCAAACTTTATTACGAAGACTGGACTATCAGCAGTGTGGGGAAGCTGCAGCAAACCGACCGTAAATATCACGGTAGAGATGGCTATCTAGCGACCGAACTGATTCGCCAGGTTGTTCAAATCCGACTTGGAGATCTGATGAGCGAAGAAGCAAAAGGTAAGGCGTGGGACAGGCGCCGAATTTTCTTCGTGGGCGAATATGGAACGACCGAGAACCTGATGATGTCGATGGCAGCGACTCTGAGACAGGCAGTTCCCGAATTAATCGATTTGAGTCCTACGTTAACCGAGGCTTTGAGTGAGATCGAGGCAACGATCCAAACCATCGGGGGAATAACTGGGGCGATATTATCGAGATCAACAGCGAACCGCAACGCGAAAAAAGAAGTCTTGCGCAGACCGAGCCACGAAGCGGCACCCGGCGGTTCTTGGAGTCACAATGCAAGTGACGCTGACCGGCGCACTAACAAACCGTTTGACCGTCGTTGTCAAAAAATCCTTTCGAATGATTTAGACAGGATTCACTAAGGAAATGCCCGAACCGCAGGAAGAGTTCTTTTTAAAGGCCAGTGAGCGGATGGCAGAACAGCTTGCGCAATACACGGAGAACTGTTGAAACAAGCCAATTGGTAGCGGAGGTTTTCGAGGGCGGAGTGTTGAACGGAAGAAACAGATCAATTCTGACCCGACGACGCTCGAAGATGGCCCAAGCTTCTTCTGCATTGGTAGCAGTACGAACACGATAATTCGCACGCTGAAGAACCTGGCAAATCAAACGTGTTTCTCTCGGTCTTCACCACTATCGGCAGCTGCAAAAGTCCGAGACGGTATTCTTGACCTGAAATGTTCTCCTCTGAGTTCGGACTCGCTTAAAATTCTGCGTTCGGCTCGAATGTTTTTGCTGACGAAGGAGGCTTAGGATCAGTCAGATAATGGCTGATCGGATTTCCTAGCTAGAGAAATCGCGATCTTAAGTTTGGTATCTGGTTCGACTTCGGCTTTCGTCTTAAAATAAAACTCTTCGCGTTCCATTAGGATTGGTTCCGCAGCCACCAGGCTTGCGATATTGTCCGGCTCAATGATTTTGGTCACATATATTTCTTCGAAGCCCTTGGGAGCGCATAGCACTGCGTGAACTGTGAAAGTTCGGGATTCCATGCCCTCTACTTCGTTGTGAGGGTTTTCTATACAGGTCATTACTACGGCTTCTGCAGTTTCAGCCATAATTTACTAAACCTCCGTTGGAGTGCCTTCGATGCCAATAACTGTGAGCCGAGGCTTTGGGTAATAGTCGTCCCGGTTCGCCACACAAGAAGCAACTCGCTTCTTATGTTCCTCTATAACTTCCTGCAAATCATCATAGGTTTGAATCTCATAATCCCATAGAGGAACATCCTCCCCCACTTCTGAATACCAGTTTTTTGCGGCATCGGCGGCCGCAGCGAGGCTGTTGTAGGTTTCGGAGCGCTGTCCTTCAAATAGCGTGATGATCATAAGTGCTACTCCGTGTTCGCATAAGAAACCCTTAAGGTTTGCCTCTAGCCCATTCTGTTGCAGGCGGGTCCCATTGGAATAACGCAGCATTGAAGTTGCATTTCGGCAGATTTCACTAAGTAAAATCCACTCTTGTTACGCCAACAATCCTTCAATCGATTCAGTTCGGAAGATAAAATCTCAAGCCTAGCTTCCTCGGTTTAGCGATTATCCATGCAAGTGAGACCTTTAGCTCCAAATGATGCCTTCGATAGCGCGTTTACGAGTGGTAGCGTAGCAGCAGCCCAGGATGTGTTTCTTTCGATTTTCGGGCTTAACTATGCGTAGCTGAACAATTCGACTCCCGAACGGGATCGCCCCAATTACGGTCCTCGCATGAACATCTTTCCATTCCCTCATCTTGGGCAGCCCGCTAGGATTGATCGCCGTCTCTACCATCAGCGGTGGCACCGCACTGATGACCGCCGCTTTTGCCACGCGGCTTTCGCCGTGGCGCGCTAGGTAGTGCACCACTTCGCCGCCGCCGGTTGAATGGCCGACATGCACCGCATCCTTGAGGTCGAGAGCTTCGGTCAGCGCTGCTGGGTCGTCGGCGTAATGATCCATGTCGTGGCCACCGCCGGTCTGGGGAGCGGCCATGGCCGCGCCGGTCGTGCAATTGGTTCGGGAATTGAAGATTGACGCCAAATCGTTGTTGGATCCGAAGGACGGAGCGACCGGCGGTCAGTAACCGTACCCGTCGGAGCCGCAGGTCGAAACCGGCTCAGGTTCAGTTAGAAATTGTTAAGCGGTACGCCGCAGGGGGATCTATCCTCACTGCCAGCAGCGATATAGTTCGACGTTAAAGTAGAAGGGGTTTCGGTCGATTGGCCAGGTATCAGGCAGCGAGTTGAAACAAGTGGTGTCAAACATGCGCGCTTTGAACCTCACCTCTACCCTAACCATTTGCTCAAAGTAAGGTCGCAATAATCCTGCCGTTTCTCTTTGTCGAGCGGGAGCAACAGAAGATCAGTTGCAGTGAAATTGGCCTTTTAAAAATCAACCCTGCGTCTACCAATCCCGCAAACCAGAGTCCATCGCCGTTCTGGGTGAGTTTCAGGCAGTTCCTGCTTCCGGTTCCGTATCACGACCGGCTGTTTCCTTACAAGCCGACAGCCGTTGAAACAATAAATCACAAAGGCTCTTCGATCCGGCTCGGGATTCCTGTTCGAGCTGGGCAAGTTCCTTTTCTGGCAGCCGCAGCACGATCGATTCGGCTATCCCTTCAAAAAGCTTACCCAAGATGAGGCCGAGGCCGGCACATTCTTCGATATCGATCGGCCAAATCCCCCAGCTGGGACTTTCGGGATCAAAGACAGCGTCCGAAAGCCTTTTTGACGTCCTCATCATCCGATCGTGGAAGACTCGGTCTTCCTTGTATCTGCGCCAAAAGGGCTCAAGTGCCCTCCGCGAGATCTCACCGCATCTCATTCTGCGCCCGTAGTAGGCGCGGATTCGGCGCTCGATCTCGGGCGGAACAATCGCCCGAGTCGGTTCTAGAACCGGGCAAGAATTAGGAGCATGCGCTCTCATTGATGTGCCCGTATTTATGCGATCGGGCGCAAAAGACAAGAAAACAAAAGGTACACACTCAAGAAACGTTATTTTCACTGCAGTTTCTTAAGAATATTCTGCTGTCAGTGCATCTTCCTGTAGAGATTTTCCGCATCCTCTTAGGTCCGAGGAGTGTCGCGGGAGTTAATCTGGCGCTCACCGGTTATTATGGGGGCCGGTGAGCGCTCATCTTCGGGATTTGAAGTGGATTTTGCTTGCACCAAACTATCCCGCCGCTCAGGCAGAAAGAAATCGAACGGATCGCGGAGTGCTGCTCAACGCTCCCAACAAGCCCAGTGAGAGCCCCATCGCACAGCTCGACTATCGCATTGCCTAGGCCGAGCCGGATTCGATTTAAGACCGCGTCAGGAAAAAAGTCTGCCCTTGTCTCGTTCCATCAAGAACCGTCCGGCGCCCCCGACACGAACTCGTGATATCGCATGTCATCTTAAACGTGATCCTCGGCTTTGCCGTATGTCCCCCAAACGTCTTAGTAGTTGCACAATCATCGTGGTGGAAGATCACGATGACGCGCGAACGTACCTGGGGTTTTTTCTGAGTGGCCTAGGTGCTAACATTGTGCTGGCAAAAGATGGGGTTGAGGGTCTGGAGGCCGTGAAGAGTAACGATCCTGATTTGGTCATTACCGATCTCCAAATGCCTCGAATGGACGGGTTTGACCTGTTACGCGAGATTCGGGGCCTCCAATCGAACACTAAAAGTAGTGTGCCGGTCATTGCGATGACCGCTTTCGACATCGGTGGAGAAAGCGCTCGGCTGATGAATATGGGCTTTCGGGCATGCTTGCCAAAGCCTTTTCCGGTTGAAAAATTGCTCGTCACGATCCTTGCCGCGCTCGATGGCTAAAGCTCGACCGCGTCCGATTCCGCGTTAGGATTTTGGTTCAGTGTCGGCCCGCCGTCCTTGATTACGTCAGCAATTTTCTCGGTGGTTTCAGAGAGAATATCCGCGGCTTTTCCAACGGCTTCTGCTTGGGGTAACCCGGCTTCCTCCAGTTCAATCTTTGCCGTCTCAATCAGAAAGAGAGCCGCAATGATCGAGGACGAAATCTCGTCATGAAACGCTTTATTGATTCGATTCCGTTCTTCCTCGCGACCTACCATCCGGCCTTGCTCGAATTGAGCAGAGGGAGAGCCGAAAACGTCGAGCATCAAGTAACCGATCTTATTATTGGATCGCACCAAAAATCCCGGTGAGGGGTCGGCGTCAAAAAGTCTTTTTACTGCGCAACCGATATATTCGATTTTCTGAGAATCGCTTTCACCGGAAAGCGGAAACCACGATTCCGCCATTATCAGCAAGTCCTCCGGATTGGAGGTCTTGATTTCGCTTTCCGAGAGCCCCGTATGCTCAAGAAATTTTGGGTTCCAAGCAATAACCGAACGATGTTCGAAGTCCACAATTGCTCTGGGCAACGCAAACCCGTTTAAGGCAGTACACAATTCCTGCAGATTTTCCATTGGGAGTGCGATAGCAGACTAAGATGCGTCGCTTCGCGTTAAGTCAAGCACGGTGCAAGCTGTTGCTGCACCACTCTAACACGCAGGAGACCAGCGAGAAAGGTTGTAGCTATTCTCGCTGGCTCCCGTTGTTTATCGCCTATTTGGGCCGGAAAAGCAGCCGATTCGGACCAGGAAATGGCAGCCTTCCGAACACAACTGATGTTCGATGCTCCCTTTGTAGGCGGTTTTAATCAAAGCGGCCAATTCCTCGACGGAGACGCGCTATGGGATGTTCACCTACCATCCCCGCTGTTCGAAGGACAGGATCTCGGCGGCCGTTCAACGCGCTAGGTAATTCGATAGACGTTGGGTCGGCGGACTTAGATTTCTTTTAGAAAATAATTAGAGCCTCGGTAGCACTCGCTCGTAAGTGGCTTTTTATTGCTTCTTATGCCCGACCAACCAGATCAAAAGCAATCAGGCACAAACCTAACGTACTACGAAGCGGTAGTTCAAGCCATTGAGCTTTGGAACAAAACCCCTGTAGCGGTACTCGATCAGCAGTTGGCGCACGACTATGCACTCTTACAGACGCTGGGCAAGTATATCACGGAACGGAAGGAAAAGGACCAGCTCGACACCTGCGATGATGCCTCGGACTTCCTAGACTGTCTTCGCAAAGGTCTTTAACGAAAACTTCTGCATCCGACGGCTTTTCTCGGGAACGCTTGCTTTAGCTGGGTGCGGAGTCTTCATGAGAAAGCCGCTTGTTTGAGAGAGCCTGAATAATTGGGTGGGCTATAACATAGCGATGCCATCCTGTGCCTCACTCCAGCGAGGCGCGCTTGAGCTTATCGATTTCTAAGACCTGGGCGTCAGGAAGATCCGGGCGGACCGACCTGGTCAATGATCCCTTCCCCTGGCGCGTCGTTCAGTAAAATTAAATCCGGCGGGTGCGAGGTATCGTCACCTCAACAAAGAACGCGGAGGACGCTAAAACGACCGGATCCTATTTCGCGGCCATTCTAGTCGCCGTCGAGCCTAGTTAGTGATTAATAACTATTATACTTGTAAGATCTCACAGTTTCTTCAGCTACTTACTCCTTTGCCAAGGGCAAGCCGACACAGAGTGTCGAATTTTATATTGCGTCACCGACCGCTCTAGTCGATTGCGGTCGACCGAAGATTGGTGGCCGCTAACAGCTCACCTAACCTGATATACTGAGTGATCTTTATCAACCTACAGCCGATTGACCGTTCACAAAAATCCTGCCGCCTAGGTCGCTAATCCTAGATCTTAGCCGTGCCCCCATCTCATCACCTTTCAATTGCCCGGTTGAAAATGAAGACCAAAGTCATCTGTGGCCAAAGGCCCTAATCGGAGAGGGCAAGACAAAGACAAGGATTAGCTCGAGGTACGGGAAACACGGCGTAATCGTTAGCCCGGCCGGAAGACGCAGCAGCTTGATCCTTGTCGCCCTTCATCTCTTAGCCCGAAAAATCCGCGGAAGGTGATAAACAATAGCGAGCCACTCGCTTCGAACCGTCGCGCTGGACCTTCGACAATCTTGCGGCTCGTCCGTCTGCCAGCTTTTCAAGCTCCGCAAAATGGATGGACTAGCATTCGAAGTCTTTTTATGCCGAGACGGAAATCAGACAGATTCCGAGGGCCTTAAGCCCATGTCCACGGCATGAAATTTCTACGCTTAGTGCCTGATAAACCACGAGCCAGCCGGTGCTTCCACTCGCAACTTCAGGCGGCTTGAGCTACACCCGGCTGCCAGCGCTACTTGAGATTTGTAGTGACCAACGGCTCGTCGGAAGTCCGGCAGGCTTTCGACACTGTAATTCCAGATCGGTACTTTCCCCCCTGTAAGTGCGATATACCAAGTCTGAACGGCCCTTATTGCCTCGTCGAGGGTGGCGTAGGTCTCGGAGCGCTCGTCATCAACCAAAGTAATCACCTTTTCTCGCGTTCGGCGCGTGCGAAACTCTCGGACGTATTAAGGCGACCGATTCTTAGTGGCTCTTATTTCCAAAAGGTCGCCACAGCCACGATCTCGGCACGGGTCGCACGATGCATTTTGATTTACCAACATCGCCTGCATCACCTTGACGCCTATACGCCGTTACGCCTCAACAAACCAGCCAACGCGCGCGTGCGGCCAACCCTCGAAGTGATTTTGACCGAATCTCCCAGGCACCTAATTCGACGGCGCGACGGTAGCAGGTATCGTACGCCGCCTGCTCCGATTTTGGTAGCGCTTAGCTGAGCCAGTCATTCGGCAGCAAACAGAACGAACGGGCGAGCCGCACTCCACTCTAATTAGTCCCTCTTCCACCCATCCACATTGAAACTAGACAGCGAACTTGCAACATGCCGAGAGGAGCCAACCCGAAAAGAGAGCGCGAGTACAAAAAGATCGAAAAGAAATTCGAGAAGGAAGGGCGGTACAAGGGTCGGGAAGAAGAGGTCGCAGCTCGCATTGTGAACAAACAGCGAGCGAAAGCAGGCGAAACAAAGCAAGCGGGTTCGGCGAAGAAAAAGTCTTCGAAGAGCAAAAGTCGGAAAAGAAAAAGTTAAGACTTGGGGGAGTTTTCGCGAACGAACTATCTAACGAAGCTATCAGATCCACATGAGCACGATTGTTCTTATATTGATTATTTTACTGGTGATCGGTGCTTTACCGACATGGCCTTACAGTAGTGGGTGGGGCTATTATCCGAGCGGGGGATTAGGTTTGCTCCTAGTCATTGTCTTGGTGCTGCTTTTATTACACATATTCTAGCCGCTCGGAAACCGTTGCCGAGCTAACCGACATTCTATAGCGAGAGACAGTCTCATGGTCGCCAAAGGTGTTTGGCGGGTTGTGTTACAACGCCTGACCCGTTTTTCAGGCTAAACCCTGATTGCGAAAATAAAAAACTCAGGTTTGACTGGGTCGGTAAAAAGCCGATGCGAGCGTCTCCCGTCGATACTGCAACCCTCATTCGAACGCTCATCCAACGCGCAAATCAAAGTAAGGATGAGAGCTTATTCGCTCTGCTGTTGCGGCTCGAGCAAGAGACTCGCGCGAACCGCTCGTTTAACATCGAAGTTCCAATGGGGAAACCGGCAAAGGAGAAACCGCCAGAGCGAGAATGCAGAACGATCGGTAACCTTTCGCGTTACGTCGAGTAACTACGGCCGGGGCGGATGGCCCGCTGTAAGCGCATTTAGATCATTTGGGACAGGGAACGGACACGGAGGTGCCGACTCGTCGTTTCTAATTGTTTTCGGCCACCAAAAGCCGATCCAACTAGAAATCTCTTATAAACGGGCGCTCGAAGTCGGGAGGCATTGGTCGCCAGGGACCCATGATTAGGACGAGCCACTGCGTGACCGTCGATTAGCCTATGAACGACCTCGAGGAGCTCCGCCGGTTCTACCGGCTTCGCAAAGATGGTTTTGAAATCCACCACGAATTGCTTCCCTCCGATCCTCCAATCGCGCATAGGCGGTTAAAGCAACAGGCGGGATTTCGCTCTTTTTAGCGTCATTTAGCATCCGAATGCTGCGCATTAAAGCGTATCCGTCCTTTAAAAGGAGGGCACGCGGATTTCGCTCGGCTCTGACGCTCACCACCCTTGGCAGTTAGCGTTCATGGACCTTGCGCTCGCCGCCGCCCTCCTCACCGGCTTCCAAAGGATCGGCTTGTTAATTTTATGTCCGTTGAGGATCTAAAACGATGGACGTGCCGACTTTCGATAGCTCGCTGAGTGGTTGAATACCCCGTCAAACCTTCCACTGACGATACTCACAAAGGGCCAGATCTATTTCGCGGCCATTCTAGTCGCCGCCGGATTTACGCTTCCTTCGGCAATCGAGGTCAGTTTCCGATCGGCCGCCGCTTCCTCATCAAGCGTGGCCTGGAGAGTTTTCGCGATATCATGGAAACCCAGACGCTTCGCCAAGGTTCGCGCCGTTCCATAGCCAGCCATCTCGTAGTGTTCCACTCGCTGAGCGGCTCCGATTAATCCTGCATCGCGAACATCCGGACGCCCCTTAGCTTTAATGAATTCCTCTCCTTCCTTAACCAAGCCTTTCATCGCCTCGCACGTTTCGCCGCCCGGCTTTTCGTTCAGGTTTTCGAAAATTCCATCGAGTCGGGTGACGTGCTTCCTGGTTTCTTCCAGGTGATGGGTAAAGGCATCTTTCAACTCAGTCGAAGCGGCGGCTTCCGCCATCTTAGGTAACGCTTCGACGAGATGTTTCTCGGCATCATGCAGATCACGAAGTTCGGCGAGCAGCAGATCGTGTACTGAATCCAGTTTTAAAGAGGTGAGTCTCATATCACGTGTTTGTCCACCAGAGAAGCTCTGGTTTTGTTCCCCCCACCCTTCTCCGCGACGGCGGTGAGTTGGTCACTCGAGCCTGTTTTGGGGCGAGCGCCCTCAGCCGCAAGCAAAGCATTTCTACGGAAGCGTCGCATCGATGAACCTTCCCGGTCGCTTTGGCAACCGGACGAATTAACAACCGGTCCCTCTCTCTTGTGCGAACTCTTAGGGCAAGTTACCTGCATCGGAGGCTCCAATATGAGCATGGAACATGACTTTGATCGGCCGTCGATGGAGGGGGCCAAAAAGATACAGGTCCCGATTGATCATTGCACATTAATCATCGTCAAGAACCCCTCTCAAGAACTCCTAGTCGAGATGTGCATCGTCGGAGGGCCCGGGAAAGAAGAGGATGTCCTCAATATCGCCTTCGCGCCAGGAACCGGTCAGGCCCTTGACGTGTACGCACCTAGCCCTCTCGAATATGTTTTTGTTCGGAGTCTTCCGGTAAGTATACGAGAAAGAAAAGCAAGAGCACAGAACAAACCTGCTCCGGCGTCCCAATGAGGAGGGATAGCGTTTTATGAAAGAGGGGTGCTCCAACGAGAGTGCAATCGCAAAGATTCCGCATTCGGGCTTTTTCGCCACCTGCTTCTACCTTCAAGGATTATTGGTATTTTTGTATGGGATCTGGATCTCGATCTCTGAACTGAACGCAGATTTCGCCGGGCAATCCCAGGACTACTGGGACACCGCGTGGGCTCTTATCTTGAGGCCACTGTTTCCTTTCTATTTTATTCCATTCGCCCTGGTTTCTATATTCGTTGGCAGCAGTCTTCGAACCGGCCGCCGCGCTGGATTTTGCAGATTTTTTGCTCGATTCCAATGCTTCTGGACAATTCCCGGGTTTCTGAATGCAGCCATCCTTCTCGGGCTTCAGCAGGAACGGGCGTTTGACCCAGCCTGGAAAACAGAACTCGGGCTGGCGGTCTCCTTCCTTGTTCTGATTGTCGGAATTCTTGGGGCCCGCGCAATGGGTTCAGCGGGATTAGGAATTCGTACGGGAAGACTTGTTTGATCCGGTTTGGGTTACACAAAGACCAACGTCTGCGGCAAGACCACTGTCAATTTCTAAGAGATTATTAAAAGCCGCTATAAAAGCCTGACAAGCGGTTACCTTCCGTTTTCCGAATAATGTCGACCGCATAAAACAAGGAGCGCGACCGCTCCCGACCTGGACGCCGTGTTTGGCACATGTTTCGTAGAAAGTAGCAGATTTCTCGCAGGACTTACCGAGCGAATCGGCGGCCGGCTAGGTTCGTCAGTCGGGTGTGGGAGGAGTGCTGAGCTTGCGATTGGCCAAGCTGCTTATTACCGCTAGCAACTCCGCTGATTCTACGGGCTTCGCCAGATGATTCTGAAAGCCTGAACGGATAGCTTTCGTGCGATCGTCCGAGCGCGCGTATGCGCTCAACGCAACCGCGGGTAAGGCACTCCCTTGGGTCTCCTCGATGCTTCTCAGCCGCCGGATAAACGTATAGCCGTCCTCCCCGGGCATTCCGATGTCACAAACCAGCACGTCCGGCCGTTCGGCCAGAATGCGCTCCATCGCTTCGGCGGCGGAGCCGGCCATTGAAACCGTTGCTCCGGCCAGTTGCAGCAGCCTTTGCACAAGGTCGCGTGCATCGCTGTCGTCGTCCACGACAAGCACATGCAAATTGGCTAGGGATACTTCAGGCGAAGGCTCGCTCTGGTGCAGCGCAGCTCGAGGATGGCGACGTTCGTTGGCCGGCTCAGCATGGAGCGCGATGAGCGGTAGATTGAGAGTAAAGGTCGCCCCTTGTCCAATTCCGCCGCTTTTGACCCGGATGTTGCCACCGTGCAGCTCGACCAACTGCTTAACAATAGCCAGCCCGAGCCCCAGGCCGCCGTGTCGACGAGTTGTCGAGTCATCCCCCTGTCGAAACCGGTCGAATACATAAGGCAGCAACTCAGGTGCGATGCCTTCACCGGTATCAATGACGCTGACCTCCAGGTGTGAGTTGACGCGTTCGAGCAGCACTTGAACTTTTCCCTCCTTAGGAGTGAATTTAATAGCGTTGCTTAGCAGGTTCCAGAAAACTTGCTTGAGTCGATTCGGATCGCCGGAGATTGGTCCGGCAAATGGATCCACCAGAGCTTGCAGACGAATGCCTTTTGCTTCGGCTGTTGGGCGTACCGTTTCGATCGATTCGTTTAAGACATTGGGAAGATCCACTCGCTGCACGTCCAAACGCACCTTGCCCGAGATGATTGCGCTCAAATCGAGCAGATCATCAATGATCTGGGCCTGAACACGGGCATTTCGCTCTAGGTATCGAGCCCTCTCTTCCGTTCTTCAGCCTGGAGCCCTTCGCGTTGGAGGAGGCTCACCCAGCCAAGAACCGCATTCAACGGGGTGCGCAGCTCGTGACTTAGCGTCGCCAGAAACTCGTCCTTGATGCGGCTCGCTCGCTCGGCTTGCGAACGTGCCTCCCGTTCGCTGTCGAGGAGGAACAGCCGCTCGCGGTTGGCTGCCTCCGCTTCCTCTGTCGCTTTTCTTAGGGCAGCTTCGACCTTCTTCCGCTCCGTGATGTCGCGAGCCACCTTGGACGCGCCGACCACATGCCCGGCAGAGTCCTTGATCGGAGATACCGTAATGGAAAGGTTCAACTGCCGCCCGTCCTTGGCGACACGAATGGTCTCAAAATGATCGAAGCGTTCGCCGCGCCGGATGTGAGAGAGAATCTCCTGTTCCTCGTTTTGGCGATCCGATGGAATCAATCGCATGATCGACGTGCCGATCATTTCGTCGGCGGTATACCCAAAAATACGTTCCGCACCGGAATTCCAGCTGGTGATGATACTGTTCAAATCCTTCCCAATAATCGCGTCGTCGGATGAGGCGACGATGGCCGCCAGTCGATGAGCAGTGATTTCGGCCAGATGGCGCTCGCTGACGTCGCGGAAGCTCCATACCCGGCCTCCGCTTTGCCCCTCAACAGCTAGGACTTTGGAATAGCGCTCAAAAATTCGCCCGTCCTTTAACTGAAGGAAATCAAAACTCTCTTGTCCGCTAGCGGTAATTTCCTCAAAGCGAACGATAAACCGTTGGGGTTCAACAAAATTGTGGCTCGCGAGTTCCCAGAGGTGGCTTGCCGGGCTGCCCTGTACCAACTCGCCCGGAACTTTCCAAATATCGATACATCTCTCGTTAAAGTCGGTGATCTTACCTTGGTCGTCTGTCACCAGGATCCCATCCACGGTCGATTCCAGCGTCGCGCGCATGACCGCGAGAGTTTGAGCAAGTTCTCTCGTGCGCTGTTCGAGGACTTCGTTTGTCCGACGGATCTCCTGCTCGGCTCGCTGTCGGACTTGAAGGACACTGGCCGCGGTCTCCAGGAGAGTGGACCGGAGCTGTTCTGTTTCGTCTTGAGGTTCAGCTCTATCGGCCATTGATAATTTCTTCCGCCAGCGCTGTCCCCTCCACCCGCGAGCGAATCTTGGCGAAAGCCTTTTCTCTTGTAGTCGAAGTGTCGTCGCAGAAGGGCGAGAAACCGCAGTCATCCGTGGTTCCAAGCTGTTCTACTGGAATATATCGCGCTGCCTCTAGAATTCGGTCGCGGATTTCTTTGGGATTCTCAACCCGCGGATCGATAGGCGACACGACTCCAATGAATATCCGTTGTTCAGCTTTGAGATGTTCTCGGATCATCTTCAGCACTCGCGTGCGATCCGGTTCGCCGGCTAGCGCTATATAAAAGTTCCCCACCTGGAGCTCGAACAGGCTCGGCAGAAGCTCAGCGTAGTCCACCTCTGCGCTGTGGGTGGAATCCCGGTCTGATCCCGGGCAGGTATGAACTCCGATATACTTTCGCTCTTCCTCAGAAAATCGATCGAGGGCGAGATTGTTGAGCTCGATAAAGCTGTTGAGCAGGGCCCCGGACGGGTCGATCTTCACCGCCAGGCGGCCCTCCGTGAAGTCGATCTGGACCTTGTGCGCTCCTTTCGTAAGACACCCGCGAATCTCCTTTTCATGCTCGCCGAGCAAATCCTCGATAAACTCCCCCCTCGAGTAGTCGGGAAGATTCTCTGCCGGATACATCAGACTTAGGGCAGAGGGCGAAATGACGGCCTGCTTGACAGGGGCATGCGCATACTTCATTGCCCGGTCAAGAAAATCATAACCGTACATCAGAAAGCGAAACGGCCCACCCGTCAGCCGCGGCCACCGGCGAGTGTGTCCGGCCGTGAATGGAAGTTTGAACCCATTCGGTGCGGTATTCGGCAACCCCTCCACGCAGTAAGTCGCGAAGTTGTGATACTTTCGTTGCTCCCCGTCGGTGATAACCGGCGAGCCTGTGGCCTCAAACTGCTCGATCGTCTCCCGGACGGCTTCCTCGTAAAGGGGTTCAAGACTAGGATCCGAGCCGCCGCGCCGACTGATTGCATCTACTAGCTTCAAAGGACGAGGAATACTTCCGATCGGTTCGGTTGGAATAGTCATGACTCGGTTTACAAGCTATTGCAATTCTGTCCCTTAGCGTCAAGGAACACTCCAATCCGAAAAACTCACAAAGGAATAATAACGGCTATACGCTTGAGGCCGCATCTGCTAGTTGGCGCTGCCCTTAGTATGGGCGCAGCGGGGCGGCCCATATTTGAAAAAGCGCTGCGACCACGTTTGCGCTCGGACACGAACCCTGAGAAGCAGACGCCGCAAAAAATGAGCAAACCACGGGATTTTCAGTCTGAGGGCCCCGCATCGGGAAATTACAAATTCGAGATCGTCGAGGAAGGGATCAGTCACACCGCGCCCAGGCCCTGCGGAGATGGCGCGTTCTTAGCGTTTTCGCCAGTCATGAGTCCTGAAAATGAGCTAGCCCCGTTAAAAGTCCTAATTATCGAGGACCATGAGGATACTGCCATTTTGATGACACAGATGCTCAATGAGATGGGGCATTCCATTGTTAAAGCAAACTCGGTTGCCTCGGCGGTCGAAATTCTTACCCGAGATAAGATCGATCTTATTATTAGCGACATAGGGCTGCCCGATGGAAACGGCGTAAGTCTTATCTATGCGGTTCGACAGTTTTGCGATGTTCCGGCTATCGCGATAACCGGTTACGGAACGCGTGAGGACGTGGAGCGATGCTTGAATGCTGGATTCGACAAACATATCACCAAACCGGTGGTGTATGAGTTGCTCGGTCAGACGATTGCAGAAGTTTCTGGCGATAGAGCCCCTAAGCAGACCGGAGCGCAATGATTCATCCTAACAGCCAGGGCGACACTCATCTGGTTAGTCAAGTCGATTCTGTTACAACGCCACACTGGAACGAGCCTTTCGCTTTTAATTCAGGAATCGACTACTTCGCCGTTAATCCACTTCCCCATCATATGCTTATTAGGATCGGCTACGATATTGCGCTACGTCTCGCTTCTCCAACCGCGGTACTCTGCGTACTCCACGTCCATCCCTCGCGCAAAGGTGACCTGATCAGGCCCGAAAACTTCCGGATCGAACCAGCACTGCCCGTCGAAGACTATTTCGATGGTTTCGGCAACCATTGCGGCCGGGTCAATGCCCCTGCAGGCGTCATTCGTTTTCTCAATGACGCAGTCATTCGGGATCCTGGCGAACTAGACGCTTACGCACCCGAGGCGCCGCAGCTCGACGTTCGCCAGACGCCAGTGGAAACGTTGTCGTTTGTCTTGCCCAGCCGCTACTGCGAAGTCGATAGCGAGCTGCTTGATTTCGCCTGGCGAACGTTCGGCCAGACTCCAACTGGATGGCCACGCGTGCAGGCCATTTGCGACTTCGTCCATGCCCATCTCCATTTCGACTACCAGCAGGCTCGCGCTAATCGCACCGCTCTCGATGCTTTTCGCGAGCGGGTTGGCGTCTGCCGCGATTTCACCCACCTCGCGATTACCTTGTGCCGCTGCCTGAATATTCCGGCGCGATACGCCACGGGCTATCTCGGTGACATTGGTGTCCCTCCGGTACCCGATCCGATGGATTTTAGCGCCTGGTTCGAAGCCTATCTAGGCGGACATTGGCACACTTTCGACGCGCGGCATAACCGCCGCCGCATTGGCCGGACCCTTATCGGACGCGGGCGCGACGCGGGCGATGTCCCAATCACGATGGTGTTCGGTGAACATCTGCTCGAGAGCTTTAGCGTTATCACCGAAGAGATCAATCCAGGTCTCACTGCATAGTAGCGTGACGTCGATCCAGAAAGCTTCTTTCGATACCGTTCAAGGAGTATTCCATTCCTCGGCTATCGAGGTCACTGGCGACTCCCCGTCGAGCCCCAAAGCGGTCTCTCCTTCTTCTTTCTCCTAGGACGAACCCAGGTCCGCCTAATACTACTCCTGTACCAAGTGTCTGGCCATCGCCGCGTTGGCCGATAGGACGTGCGATTCGAGTGCGAAAACGCGGTCAAAAATCCGGAATCCCTTTGACCAGCGAAAGGGGACGGAAACGTTTATTTATGAATAGCCGGAAACCTATTCCTTGTTTGGATCATCGGAACAGTTTTCGCGGCGATTTTTTGCCTATCGAGTTGCGACAAAGGCGCGAGCCCGGTGTCGAAACTAACCCGGACGAACTTTGACCAGATCCACGAAAACATGTCCAAGGAGAAGGTCAAGGCGATTCTCGGGTCGCCCAGTTCATCCAGTACGGAGGATAAGTTAATCTACAAGCGAACAACCTGGCGCTATGTCGAAGGTGATAAGTATATCAATATTACTTTCAAAAATAACGAGTTGGATAGTAAGGATACAAATTTGGGTACGGGATAATGCGGGAACATCAGTTTTCCCACGCGGTGACGGAATGATCCGTTCTAGGAACCGGCTTTTGTCACTTGATCGCGGTAGCAGGACTCTTTGATGGTAGACTGTCTTTGTGAGGCACGGCGGCGGACAACGTCGCGCGATGTTTTCGACAAAAATCAAATACAGAAGATGGTGCCCCAAATTCATTGCGATCGGTTATTAGAATGGAGGCTTTCTACTTCTCGAAGTCCCTTAGATTTTATCGCGTTACCGTCCTTGGTTTACGCGGTGCACTAACCAATTCGCGGGGCGTCGGGCATCTGGACGTCTAGGTAAGAAGAAATTGAGGAAGAGGAAGAAGACCTCTGGACTTGGATTTTAACCGCGATCTAGGGCCGCCCAAGATTTTGAAGATCGCCGAGAGCAAAAACAGCGAGCAGAGTGCAGCGACCCCGGGGCAGGACCAAGAATTGCCGATGTAGGTGAACGGGACAGCTAATGCTACTAAGCTGATTCAGTATGCTTGTGTTATGTTTTCTGGTCCGCCCTGGATCTGCTGGTCCACATGCGGAACCTGGGAAACAATTCCTTGAATCGCCTGACCGATATTGGTGTAAACAGTGCTTCCGGAAGAATCTCTAATTCTTCTCACCCAGCGTGCAGCTCCTTCCGTTGGCAGACTCCAAAGGCCGACAAGAACCTGGGCGTTGGGGATCTCAATCTTAATGGAATGCGCCATTTTGCCTATAGTGACTACCGATCGCGACTCGAGCGCCGAGATCAGAATCAGTGTGCTTTTTAGTTCTTTCAGACGCCCCACTTTCTCTGCGCGAAGAGTTCGCGAAGATAACAATGTCGTACGGATCCCTTCCATCTCGAGCAAGCGGCCAAATATACTCCCAACGATGGCGTCTCCTTCCCCTATGAAAGGCACAATCGCGAGTTTTGGCTCTTCAGATTTCGGTGGTTCCGATGGCTGCTCCGATTCGGTTGGGATCTCAACGGTCATTTCCTCGATCAACTCGCGCAGTTGCCCATAAATACGTGATTTTGCCGGGCTGACTGCGCCAGGATAAAGATCGTTTTCGACCGCTCGCAGGGTGGGCAAAATGAGCTCCTCAGCAACATCTACTGAAAGTTGCATCCCTACCAATGCCTGCAGCAACGCCTTCGCCTCCAAAAGACGACCTTCTGTGAGGAGGCGAATGAAGTTTGTTTCCGAGGAGGTGGGCGGCTCAGCGGCAAGCAGAACACTGCAAATATGGAAAGCGGGAAAATAGCGACCCAATACCACCAGGCAGGCGCTGAGCGGCGTCGCAAGCAACAGACCAATCGGTCCCCAAAGCCAGGTCCAGAAAAAAGCGGATACGATAACGGCCAGCGGTGACATTCCGGTGCTACCGCCCAGGACAAAAGGTTCCACTACATTGTTCGTGAACACTTCCAGAAATCCGTACAGGGCTAGAGTTAATATCGGCTCCTTCCAGCTCGTCGAAATCGCAATCGATAGCACCAATGGGAAGAAGGCCGATATCCAGAGACCGACGTAAGGCAAAAACCGCAATACCAAGGTCAGAGCCGCCCAGAGCAAAGCGTTCGGAATACCAATCAAAAAGAGGCCAATCCCGAGCACTACGGCATACCCGGTGTTTACCAGCAGCTGTCCAAAGAGAAAACCGCTCAATCGGGATCCGGCTTCATCGATAGCGAGAGTCGTTGTTGCCTGATGCGAGTGTCCAATCAAGCGAAGAAATCGAACCCGGAGTCGCATTCGCTCCAGTAGCATGAAAACAACGAGCACCACGATCAAGGCAAGTTCTCCTATCGGACCAAACACCGGCGTCAGGCTGTTTTTCACCATTGCAATGACGCTATCAGCGCCGCTAACGATTTGAACTTTGGTTACCTCCGGCTTTTGGTCGCTTTCCGCAGATGCAGTGACTTTGCTTAGATCGTCAACCAGCGCGCCAATATTGCTAAATGCGAGGCTAAGCGGGCCAGGCGGTCCTTTTTGAACGGCCGCCCATCTAGCATGGATATTATCGCGGTACTTGGGTAGGGCATTTACGAGATCCAGACCCTCCAACGGAAGCGTCGAGCACAGGCCTCCGATAATCCCAATTGCCATCGCTACAACGCTAAGGACGGCTACCGCGCGGGGGAATCGCCAGCGTTCCAGTCGAGAGACAACGGGTGCTAGCAAAAAACTGATCAACATCGCCAGAATCAGCGGGAGCAGAAACTCCTTCGCCCAAGCAAAAGCCGCGAGGATAATAACGAGGTACGCGATCTCGATTAGCTTTCCGAGTTCGACCGGCTTTTCAGATTCGAGGTTGTTGGGCAAGGGAAAAAGAAGTCTCCCAAGTTCGCGGCAGACTTCTATATGGCCTTGTCCGGCAATCTTTATTAAAGCCGAAACAAGAAACGAGAGATCATTAGGAATCAAATGGCCCTTGCTGACCGTCGCACGGCTACCAATAGGCTCGGCCTCAGCCATGGTGCGGACCGTCGAATGGGCAATGTGGCGGGCGCATCAACGCCTAACTGGATCTCATACTTAACTGTAACCCTCGCATGCCTCCACCCCAGCCCTCTCCATCCGGGAGATCGGGTTGCCCTTGTCGCACAACTGCAATTGCCTGCGCAAAGGAAGCAAACTAGCAAATTATGAATGCTGCGCTCCGCTTACCAATCCAGGCGGATTTCCCGCGCGAACATCTCTCAACAAGAGGGACGAAATGAATATCGAACCAGAAGAGACGGCCGAAGAGAACCCAGAGAAGGAGATTAAGATTGAGCGGGTCCCCGAACCAATGTTCGGCGGCACGCGGGCGAGACTCAGCGAGGTCACTGACAATAAACCGGCGCCGAATGACACAGGGGATCAAGGAGGCGGCCAAAATTGAGACGGCTTGAATGGTAAACGGGCGAGGCCTTGTATGCGTTCTCGGCGCCTCAGAATCGCGTTGTCCGGGCTGGCAAGCCGAGATCGGCGGTTAATTCATGCGAAGGCCTCTCGAGCCGCATCGAGGCGAAGAGTTTCCACTCTCTCAAATTGCTCGCTTGCCCCTTGTTCTAGCGCCTTTAAGTCCATGGCTTGCAATTCTGGCGTTGCGTCAGCGACAGCGTTGAGCGCCCGCCATAGACCCTGCTTCCCGGCGATGCCCAACGATAAACCTTCGAGTTTTTCGAAAATACCAAGCTTATCGCCACCAGGGTCCTCCACCGAAAGCTTCGTCCTGGCAAATTTTTCGGAGAACCACCCCACTGCTTTGCGCATGGGATTTTCCTTGAAATCCAGGCGTTCTAGCAAATCTCGCAAAGTGCTTCGGTCTTTTTCGATATCCCGTCGCAGTTCGATAAAGAATTGACCGCGCGGAGTGCGGGCATCCTTCGAGATCAAATTGCCGAGCAACTCCAGGGCAGTTACTGAACCAGCTAAGTGGTCGTTTATATAAATTCCGACGTGGTTCGCGTTCATTTTATATGCAATGCTTGGGGCCGTCACCGACCCCGGTTTCAAAATTAGCTGGGCGGCGGTCCGCTTCCGCAGGTGCTGTTCCTCCCTAACTTTGCCGACGCTTCTGTCTAGCCTGCCTGAATTTCACAAGCCGCTAGTTTTCGAGTCGTTTCGTAATACGGAGGCGCGGCGCGGTCTCCGGTTTGGGATGCAGCCGGTAAGCGGGTCGGCAGACTCTTATAACGGGAACTAGCGCTTCCGCCAGGACTTGGCAACTGGCATCGCGATTCACGAGAAACAGGGTGAGGCGGATCGAAGCCTTTGGACCGCCGCCTGTCTGACTAAAACGTCAGGAGTTCTCCTTCTTTGAACTCTCCCTACCTAACTTCGCAAAACTGCCAGAGCCCTGACCTGGACTTCACTTAGCAGCAGCCATGTTAACTGCAGATTTAGCAAGTTTAGTCAATTTCTGGTCAGTTGCTCTCTCCTCTTCGAGAGTCGTCTGGAGGAGGCTTGCTCCCTCTTTGTCACCTAAGATCTCAGCGTACGTGCGAGCCGTTCCGTATCCTGCCATTTCGTAGTGCTCCACTCTTTGAGCCGCCGCAATCAAACCTGCATCTTTGACTTCGTCGTCGGCTTCTTCCTCGATCATTTCGGCGCCCTCAGCGACAATGCCTTCCATTCCTTTGCATTTTGGCCCGCGCACGGTCTGTTTATGGCCGGACAAAATCTGTTCTAAGCGTCGCCCGTGACCTTTGGTTTGTTCAAGGTGTTCCTGAAAACCTGCAGCGAGTTCTTTATTAGTCGCCGCCTTCGCCATTTTAGGCAGAGCCTTCACAAGTTGCTGCTCAGCGCTGTAAAGGTCTTTCAGTTCGTGAAAATAGAGGTCCTTGAGAGTTTCGAGTTCCATACATTTAGCGTTCGCGGACAAAGCAGATGCTGGATTCATCAATCAAGAGAGCTTTGGGGATTATATTTAGACGTATACTAACAGTTTATGATGCTTTTCTCTTAAGCGGAAAGAGATTGAACGCCTAACATTCGGAGATTTAGGATCAAAAGTATGCTCTGGACCGTTATTGTCATTTTGGTCGTATTATGGCTTCTCGGTTTCTCGGTCTTTCATGTCGCCTGGGGCTTCATCCACCTTCTTTTAGTGATCGCTGTCATTGTGTTGGTGATAAAGCTCGTGACCGGTCGCGGTGTGTAGCTACGTGCTCACTGCAGCGAAGACTTCATATCAGCCTGCTCCAAAAACTGGTCCACCCGCTGCAATTCGGAAATCGAGTCAGCCCTTCGCTTCAACCGCAGCCTTGAAGATCCAGCGCCTGGCTGAATGAAATCTCGCGGCCTGGTCCCCATATTCGTTATCGATTCGAATAATCGGTAAAGCTCGTAAATAGGATTCTCACTTTTTTCCTCGACATGACGGCCGCCTAGATGGTTTCCACAACCGCTTCCCCGGCCTGTCTAACTTTCCCGTTCTTGCCGGCGCGCCAGCAACCGGGCTTGGCTTTAGATCATGTTAGTTGTCGACCCAGTCACTTGCATCATTGGCTATTGCCTGCTGTATCGACGTCTTCACGATATCAGGCCAAAGCATTTTTCAATGTCGATTCGGTAAAACAGCGATGCCGCGCAGAAACGGAGAATGGGCTGCCAAGGTGAGATGGCTGCCGGGCGCACCGAAATAAATTATTTGCCCTGAGAGAACCTGCGCTATGATGCAGCGCCTTCTCGATGAACCCCGCCGCCGTATCTCAGCTTGTCACTCATCTGCGAATTCATCGGGCAACGATAACCGAAGCCTGGCTCCGAGCAGTGAGGAGCGATCCTGAAATAGCCAGCGCCCAAAGACTTGCGCCTACTGAACTGGCCGATCATCTTCCAGCACTCTTTAACGATCTCATCAATTATTTCCAAGTTTCGGCTACGGAATCTGCCCGACAGCAGGTGAGGCAAGAGGCTCGAAGGCATGGCGATCAGCGTTGGAATCAGCGTTATCGACTGATTGAGCTGCTACGAGAACTCGGGACGGCGCACCGATTACTGTTTCGGTACGGTTTGCATCCATTTTTCGAGCAGCATCCAGAATTCGCTGCCGACGTTGATGACGCCAGAGATCTGATCAATCAGTTTTTCGAGGATGCCACCACCGGCTCGGTTGAGGAGTTTGTTCATAAGTATGGTGCTCAACTGAGTCAAACCAGCCAGCTATTAGCCGACGCTAATGATCAGCTGCTTAGGATCGATGTGGCGAGATTGTCCCTGATCCGAACGATTTCGCACGATCTGGGTAATTTCCTAAACAGTTTGTCCTGGGTGCTAGAGACTTTCACTATTGAAACTGATGAGGCCGAACGGAGCAGAATGGTAGGGGTTGCGAAGCGAAATCTGGCTGACATGGGTTCCCTGGTCCGCGAGCTGACCGCTTATTCGGTTTTGCTGGCTGGAGATGTGAAAGCCGAGTTTTCCCGGGTTTCCTTTTCTTCTTTGTGCGAAGAAATTAAGGAATCGTTGTCGCCGATGGCTAAGGCCAATAACCTGGAATTGGAGGTGAACAACCAGATTGGGCACGGTATGGCGTGGACCGACCCCCGAAAACTCAGGCAGATTGTTCTGAATCTGGTTTCCAACGCGATCAAGTATCGCCAGCCAGATAAGTTGGACGCATTTGTCAGACTCGATTTTGAGCTCGCTGACAACGATCGTTGGCAATTAACCATAGCAGACAACGGCGTTGGTATTGCGGAGGAAGACCTGCAAAGAGTGTTTGAGGAATTTCAACGAGGTCCTCCCAGCGAGAAAATTCAAGGTACCGGACTCGGGCTAGCGATCACCAAAAGATTGGTTCTTCTCCTGAAAGGCGAGATCCGGGTTTCATCTGAGGTCGGACGGGGAACCTATTTTGTCCTAAGGTTCTCAAGGAATCTCCCGGGTCCACCGGCTTCAACTTAAACCTGGTTAGTGGCTGCAACTCCAGTTAGGGAGAACCAAAGATTAACCGTGTCGCGAACTCAGGAGTGCGTAGCACCGTCGCGCCTGTCTTATGTCGCCCAATCACTTCACCGGCCTCACGATTGTGGTGGTGGAAGATCATGACGACGCGAGAACGGCCTTGGGGCGGTTTTTGGAGCACCTGGGCACAAACGTTGTATTAGCAAGGAATGCCTTTGAAGGCATAGAGGCGGTTAAGAATAGCCGCCCGAATTTAGTCTTGTCAGATATTTCAATGCCCGGTCGGGACGGTTTCGCTTTGTTGCGTGATATTCGAGCTCTCGGGCCTCAGGGTGGCGATACTGTACCGGTTGTGGCTATGACCGCCTTGATTACGCGTGCGGATTGCGGGCGCTACTCAATGCCGGTTTCCAGGCATGCCTCGTCAAGCCTTTTAGCGTAGAGGAGTTAGTGGAAACGATCGTGACTTTCGCTCACGACTGAGCGCTCATCTCGACCGCGGATTCCATCGACTGCCCCCCTGTCGGCTGATGAGCTGCGAAAATGGGTTTCCCAAATTTCGCAGCCTCATTGCTCCAGAGTAAATTCTCTGGCCAGTTTGGGTATTATTTTGCTGCCACCCTCGTCGCGGCGAGATTCACATCGCTTTCCGCCACAGTCGTCAATTTCTCGTCGGCCGCTCTCTCCTCTCCGAGTGTCTTTTGAAGGGTTTCGGCAATGTCATGCAGTCCCAGTCTCTTCGCTAAGGTCCGTGCCGTTCCATATCCGGCCATCTCGTAATGTTCAACTCTCTGGGCGGCTCCGATCAAACCGGCATCGCGGACGTCGGGCTGGCCTTTGGCGTGAATGAATTCTTCGCCTTCTTTTACCAGACCCTTCATCGCCTCGCACGTTTCGCCGCTCGCCTTTTCGCCGAGACTCTTAAAAACTTCGTCTAGTCGGGTGACGTGTTTTCTGGTCTCTTCTAAATGGTGATTGAAGGCGTTCTTCAGTTCCGTCGATGAAGCCGCTTCCGCCATTTTTGGGAGAGCCTCAACGAGTTGCTCTTCAGCATTGTGTAGATCGCGCAATTCGGCGATCAGGAGGTCCTTTACTGACTCTAGTTTAAGCGAGGTGATTCTCATACCAGGGTTTCGCTGATTGACGATCGATCGGTCTTATCGTGTGCGTGGGAGAGTAAGTCCCGTCGCTTCGGTCCCAATACTTCTATCCATGCGGAGGCGAGGTGGTGACCCGCGACGGTTTTGCAGGGGCTTTTCTGGCAAACGCGCTTTTTTGAAGGGCTGCGGTATGAAGACGCGATCGGACAGTCGATTCGTTTTGCAGCCTCAATGCCGCTCTGTCTGAGAGCTTCGCGTCCAGCCGTTAATCGAATCTTTGTGTGGCATCCCCCGAGAACGAAAAAAATTATCACACGCCAAATCGATCATGCGTTTGCTAACCATGACGGGCTGGGTCGACAGATCCTGAAAGAATGCCCCCTCCCTTTTGTTCCGAATACGCCTGCACGCACGCCGATTTGGCAGGTCGCGTTGTAGATTACTGGAACTTGTTTTCATCATTCCCCCCTTGGCCCGAATTACCGAATGCGTCAGTAACTGATGCCTTTGCTTATACCGCCTCTTCCGGTCTGCGCCTCAACGCTCAAAAGCGCGGTGTGCTGCTTTTCATAGGTCATTAAGCGACAACTGCCAGCAAGCTTTGAGGAGTTCAAGAAGCGCTCAATGCGGATTACCTCGGACATGCCGGGCGTTTTCAATCCGAAATCGGTTATCACGCATCGCAAATTACAATAGGCGATCCCACGGTTCTAACCACCCTGTCTAAATTAAAGGAGTCAATAGGCGCAACGACGTATCCCAACTGGCGTTCGGTCACAAAATCACTCGGATGCGCCCCGTCGCCTTTGGCGAAGCTTTGTCTTCCGGAACTCGACTCACTCTTTTCTCGGACGATAAGCCCGACCGCTTCGTTACTGTCATTAAGTTCTGGATGGATGCAACCTCGGGCGTTGCACTCGCGCTCAATACCGGCGTTCCTTCTTATCAAGTCGACGACGAGGAAGGCAGAACTCACTTACTGATTCACCTTCCAATCGAGGAAGAGGACGAACACCGATGGTGTCTCTGGCGGCCGGATCACGCCGGCTTCGATTCAAAATCGATCTTTGAGGGTGCGCTGGTCGAGGAATAGATCGGCATCCAGAAAACGCTGTAAAATCCGACCATCGGAGAGCTGCTCGAATTGGGCGCGCGTAAGATTGTTTTTTTGAGCGGAACCAGGTCCATTCTTCACCCCTAATTAAACATGAGAATGTATTTTATCCTGTTAAGAAAGGGGATCTTTTTAAAGCCCTTTCACGGGCCGTCCGGTCCCGGCCTTTGACCACGAAATGGTCTACGGGAGCCAGCTTAGGGCTCTGGCCCTACGAGCTGTGCTTCGTTTCCTGGCTTTTCAGGCACTTGAACTTCACTTATTGTGTTAGGCCATGTCCAGCCGGCGCCTAGCACTTCTGATCGATGCGTCTGGCGTGAGTCATTTTCCCGGCCACCCGACTTCACTCGCCGATATTGAACGGCTGAAAGAAGTTTTGAGCTCCCCCGAGATCGGCCGGTTTAGCGTCTCAACGGTGGCCAATCCAGATGAAGAAAGAATTAAAGCGGCGACACGCGAGTTTTTCGGCAGGAGTCGTCCGGACGATGTGCTCCTATTGTATTTCGTCGGCTACCTGTTGGTCGCCGGGAACAACCGGCTTTGGTTTGCCCTTCCAACGACGGATCCTTCTGCCGTCGAGAAGACGTCGATTCCAGCGGAGTTAGTGCTCGCCGAGATTAAGGCAGCGGCCGCTCACAACATCGTTCTCGTTCTCGACGCTCAAATCGGCGTTCATCAGGGCTCCCTACCTTTAGGACCTTGGGCTCACTACCTTCAGGTCGAAGATAAGTGCGAGGCAATTCTCGCGGCATCTGCCGGGCCAGACTTTTCTTTTTCTGCGCGATCGGCGGGTGCTCAGCTGCCGGCGAACTCTTCTCTCACGGAGCTGATCGTTGACGGCTTTTTGGAGCTTCGGAAAAACGAAAATCAAATTACCGTCGCTGAATTTTCGTCGTACCTGAGTGCTCGCGCGACCTCCAGTCGTTCAGCGTTTGTAACCACGATGGATGATTCGTCAGGCGCAATTGTTTTGGCGCCTTCGCAATTTGAATCCGAATCAACCAGTACAGAAGCTGCCGCGGAGACAAACAGCCGGATGAGCGAGAGCTCGTCCCTACCGGAAGAGAACGTCCAATTTACCGTTTATCGACCGGCGACGCTGGCGGCTGGGCGTTGGCATCGGATGTTAGTTTTTACTCACATTGATGAAGATCCGGACCAAGCCCCGGATGAAATGACTCCGGCGCAAGAGGTGTCCGAACGCGCCCAACGCATCTTAGCGGAAGAATTCGAGAGCTATCGACAGCTCGCCGCGGATAGCCAGTTCCCTGTTCCGCGCGAGAGCGAAGTCACGTTGATACCGGAAGTCCCAAAAATCACCTTCAACCCGCCGCGGCGAAGCTTCATCTGGGCGACGGACCTGCGTGTTCATGACGAGAGCTTCCTGCTAAGGGCACCCAATGACCTTACCGGATCCTTAGCCCGGGGACGACTGTCCATCTTTCTGGGACATCTTTTGCTCGCAGATATTGCCATCACTTTCCGGATTGAATCCGTATCGTCCAACCTGGCGGCAAGCGAACAACAATGGAATCGGTCATCGACCCGACCTTTTCGCAAGGTGTTCGCGTCTTACTCTCATCGAGACACGCAAATTGTGAAAGCGATGGAACACCACGTCAAAGCGCTGGGGTACGACTACTTAAGAGACGTTGTGCACTTGCGGAGCGGCCAGCCTTGGAATGATCGCTTGCTAGGACTGATCAACGAAGCGGATATTTTTCAATTGTTTTGGTCGTCCAATTCCGCCCGCTCAACTCACGTGGAGCGAGAATGGCGCTACGCGCTCAGGCTGAGTCGGGAAGCCTTCGTCCGGCCCGCTTTCTGGGAGGTTCCGATGCCCGCGCCTCCGGAACCGTTAAGGAGCCTCCATTTCTATCGATTGCCCGCCCTGGTGCCGGTTGTCACCGAGGAGACTCCCGATCCCGTCGTTCCGCCGAGCAAAGGCGAGGTAAATGCACCTCCTCCGCTTCCATCGCGAAGAGCGGAAATCGTCTGTGAGTACGGGCCCTTTCGGGGCGGCGACAACGTGAGTGGGGTCACGTATGACGGTCAGCTAGTCTGGTTTGCGACTGGAGACAAACTGAACGCCTTGGATCCGGCGAGCGGGAAAATGCTGCGCTCGATTGATGTTCCCGCGCGTGCAGGAACGGCCTTCGACGGCCAGCACCTGTATCAGATCGGCGAGGGTCGCATCCAAAAGATCGATCCAAAGACCGGTCGTGTGCTCTCCACGATCCCAACGCCCGGCGACCGTTGCTCGGGGCTCGCGTGGGCCGAAGGGACGCTCTGGGTGGGGCTGTATGAGGACCGGAAGATCCATCAAATCGATCCCGAAACCGGAGCCATTCTTCGCACCATCGAGACCAGCCGCTTCGTCACCGGGGTCACCTGGGTCGATGGAGAGCTCTGGCACGGCACCTGGGAAGGTGACGAGAGCGATTTGAGGCGAGTCGATCCTCGAACGGGAGAGGTCCTGGAGAGGCTCGAGATGCCGCCTGGAGTAGGCGTATCAGGGCTCGAGTCCGATGGCGGCGATCAGTTCTTCTGCGGAGGTGGAAGCAGCGGGAAGTTGAGAATCGTCCGCCGACCCAGGCGAGGCTCGACGGCCGGCAGCGATTCCAAGAACCCTGGCCCCACGAGCAAGTAATCGAAGCGAGTCTTCTGTATTCGTAACCAGTAGGGATCCGCGTTGTGTCATCGAGGACGGAGTTCGAGTAGGATGTGTTTCACGGTCGCGGTGCGTGGGTTTGGCGGCGAGCTCGAACGCGGCAAGCGCCCAGTCCGCAGGGCTCGTCCCTCGACGATAGGTTTATGGCAGCAATGCGAAGAGTTCGTTGAGCGGTTTTTGGAACTCCGTGGCGGGGAGCTAGAGGAATTGTTTGTGGACTTGGCGAACGGGGCTGATCGGTAGAGAGTCTCCTAAAGCTGATCGGCAGGAAATCAAACGGGGTCCGGCCTGAAACTCTGCGCACCTGATCTGGTGCCCTTGAACGGACCATCGCTCGCCCACACGCCGATACGCTCTTAGCCTCACTCTCCTCTTCCAAATCATCCTACATCCTGATAAACTCCTTCAAAGCCTCGCTCTCTCCGCGACTATGCCTGCCGCGCACAATTTTTCGTCTCTCAACGTCGTGGTAGTTGGCAGCTACAACGCAGATCTAATTATGTCGTGCGATCCTTTCCCGGTCCTGGGGCGAAGTATCCACGCCGGCGAGTTCAGCCTTTGCTCCGGTGGACGCGGCGGCAACTGTGCCGTAGCCGCTGCCCGCGCCGGATGCCAGGTGAAGTTCGTCGGCGCCCATGGCTCGGACGTGTTTGGAAAACTGGCCAGGGAGCGTTTAGCGCGCGAGAATATTGATATTACCCACTTTGTAGAGCTGCCCTTGGCTCGAACCGGTGTTGCCATGTCGTTTCTTGACGCTAGAACCGGCGAGGATATGGTCGCTTGTCGCCAGATCCGCGAATCACGAGTATCCACCCACACTGGTGACCGAGGCTGAGCCTGCGATTCGGGCTGCGGATC
>Ga0185299_10001344_pt1 | contig 48849 bp, 42 predicted proteins | sample PaiPotPPA55metaG_FD_128002 | JGI IMG/M metagenome (GOLD analysis project Ga0185299, IMG submission 128002) | Iron sulfur acid spring bacterial and archeal communities from Banff, Canada, to study Microbial Dark Matter (Phase II) - Paint Pots PPA... ... | reverse complement strand
CGAGCGCCAAGAGCTCGGGCTGGAAGCGATAGGCAGATTCGCCGCGGCTCGCCGGCGGCACGGCCAGGTGGTCGACGATCAGCTTGAGCCCGGGGTGGCGTTCGGCGATCCGGCCGACCGTCGGCAGGAACAGCGCGGCGGCGAGCGCCACCGGCACTTGGGCCCGCTCGGCCGCCGGCCATAGCCAGTCGAGGCTCCCGTCGGTCATCCACTCCCGCTTGTGCCGCTCGTTGAAATAAAAGCGCAGCCCAAGCATGCCCGGGCGTTCCTTCCAGTGCGCGACGAGGTCAGGGCCGTTCGGGTCGTCGAGATAGAACCACCCCATGATGGCGAAGCGGCCCGGGTATTTCCGCACCGCTGCGAGGGCCAATTCGTTCGAGTCGGGGTCCCACAGCACCGGGTGGACCAGCGCCCGGTCCACCCCGGCGTCGTCCATGGCGGCGATCGCCTCTGCCGCGGAGTACGGCTCCTGGCGGTGTTGCGGCGACGGCGTACCCTTTTCCCAGAGATGAATCTGGCCATCGACGATCAGCATCTGGCGTCTCCTTTTGGGCCGGCGCTGTTCGTGGTCAGCCCGGCTTGCGGAATTTCAGCAGGTAGATATCGACCGGTTCAGCCCCGGAATGCGAGTGGGCGTCTCTTGCATCCCCGGGAACGCGCAGGAAATCGCCGTGGTCGATCAATTTGAACCCCGCCGCCTCGATCTCCGACCTGACCAGCGCCTCATCCGAACGGTGCAGGGGCTGAGCGGCGCTGGTGCCGGCCCCGGGCTTGGCCGAGTAATCGCCCATGACCAATTCGCCGCCCGGCTTCAGCGCGTCCCAGAAAGCCTTGATCATCTTGGCGCGATCGAGACCAAGGTTGGTAATGTCGTGATAGCCATAGAAAAACGTCACGCGGTCGAAATCATGCATCCCCTCTGGCGCCGGATCCTCGAATGGCCGCACCGCCGAGACAATATTGGCGGCGGCCGAGGTCTTGAGCCGCGCCTCGAGGCGATCCTTGACGCGGGCAAAGGCCGCTTCCGAATTTTGCGCGTAAACTTTGCCGCCCGGCGCTACGGCCCGCGCCATAAGTTCCGCTTTCCATCCATAGACCGCCTCGATGTCGAGGATTTTCATACCGGGCTTCGCGCCGATGAACGCCAGCCATTGCGCCGGCGCGCGGTTGGTGTCGAGCTTGCGATCCGCCTCGCTTCGGTCGGGAGCGGCGACAATCGCAGCGTAGTCCGGGGCGGTCTGTGCGATCGCCGCCGGCGCGGCCAGGGTACCGGACAGCGCCAGTAAAGAGGCCAGTATCCAAGGTTTCAACATCTCACTCCCCAAGTTGATCATGCTTTTTGCGTGCGCGTTGCGGGCACTATGTTCCGGCTGAAGCGGCCGGCTCGCCGAGCGACAGCATCAGCCGGTTGGCCCAGTTGAAGAACGAAGCGGCGTGGATCACGTCGGCGATCGCCAGATCGTCCAGCCCGGCGCGACGCAGCCGCGCCACATGCTGCGGTCCGAACGTGATCGGCGTCGCGCTCAGCGCCACCGCCGCGCCGACGATGGCGTTCCAGCGCTCGCCAAGATCGGCGTTGACGCCGTCGTCCAACAGACGCTGCACATCCGCCTCGCGCTTCGAATAGGTCGCCGAGAACCGCGCATGCACCGAGGCGCAGTAGATGCAGCCGTTGAAGCGCGATGTCGCGGCGGCGGCCAACTCGCGCTCCGCCCGCGGCAGGCCGGCATCGGAGTTGTAGAAGATGTCCTTGTCGGTCAGCGTGCGCGCCCGCAATGCGTCCGGGTCGCGCGCCAGCAGGCGGAAATACGGCGATTTCACCCGCGCGGCATCGACCAGGCCGGCCATGTGCCGTTCGGTCAAGGCCTCGACCGCCAGCGGCTCGAGCCAGGGCAGCCAATCGAGCAGCGCCCGGGTAAAGACGGCGGGAACCGTATGGGGCGGCGGTTCGAGGACCGTATCGGGCATGGTTGAACCTCGTGTGTCAGGCGGTCGTGAGTCAGCCGGGGCCGGCCAGGACGCGCAAACCGGCGACCACCCGGATCTGGAACGACAGGAAGGCGGCGATCTGCGACAGCGTCACGATATCGGTGGTCGACCAGCCGGCATCGAGCAACGCCTGCAGCGCCGCCGGCGCGGCGTCGCGCGGGTGAAACACCAGGAGGTGCATGTGATCGAACGCCGCGGCCAGGCGCGATCCCAGCGCATCGCGGGTTTCCGCCGCGACCCGGTGGGTCGGTCCGGTGGTGTTCTCGCGGCTCAGCGGGCCGGCCGGAAAGGAGCCATGGGGGCCCCGCGCCTCGACCGCCTTGGCTGCCGCGATCGCCGTCTCGATCGCTCGGCGCAATTCCGCCGATGCCCCGCTGGCGGCCAGGCCGGCGGCATAGAACGCCGCGGTTTCCGCGTCGCCATGCAGGCCGGCGACAAAAGCGGCCACCGCAAAACGCTCTGTTGCGGTGACCTCGCCGGGAATTTCCGGCGCGAACAGCGCGCGATAGCTGGCCTGTGCCTGGTCGCGCGCATCCGGCCGTCGGTTGCGAAGCGCGTCCAGCGCCGAGCCAGGCTTGATCCCGGTCAGCGCATCGATGACGTCGGCTTGCGTCCCTGGGTCCATCCCTGGCATAGCCATCCTTCCCTCACGCCCCGACGTCACGCAATCCGCCGTGCGGCCGCCCCACCGTTCCGCACCCAGCCCAACGCCGGCGCCACCGCGCCGGCGACCAGTTCGATCGACCGCAGGATGAATTGATGCGGTGGATCGATCGAATGCGACTGAACGGTCAAATCGGTGGCACGGGCGAGCGTGCTGTCGGTTCGCAACGAGGCGATCACGTCGTCCGGGTTGCCGATATGGATATCCGAAGCGGCGATCTGGTCGTGGACCGACATGCCCGGGGCAAACACCGCGCGACCAATCGTGGTGTACCGTGCCCGCTGCCGCGCCAGCCCGATTTCCGCCAGCCGCATCGCCTCCGTGCGGTCGTCGGCGACGAACACCGTGCGCGAGGCGAGGATACGCGGCGCTCTGCCCTGCGGCAGGGCCTCCAGATAGGCGTCGATCATCGGATGCTGGATGTCGGGCAGCGACAGGTGGGGCGCCGCCGCGGGCCTCGGCTGCGTGCGCGACAGCATCAGTCCGTCGCCCGCGGCGCCGGCCCGCCGGGCGCCTTCGACAGTGAAGGTCGCCTGCCAGATGCGATCCACCAGGCCCGGATTGGGCGGATACAATCGGTCGCCGCCCGGTAGCGGTCGCCCCGCCCAGGCGTCGATCAGCACGCGATGATGCCGGATCAAGAGCGCCGTGCGCTGGGCGCTGTCCAGACCGAACGCCTTGTACGCCGAGAGGTTGCCGCCGGGCCCGACCCCCACCTCCAGGCGGCCGTCAGACATCAGATCGAGCACCGCGGCATCCTCCGCCACCCGGATCGGCAGCTCCAGCGGCAGGGTGACGATCCCGGTCCCCAGGCGGATCCGATGGGTCTGCGCGGCGACCTGGGCCAGGAACACAAAGGGCGCCGGCAGGCCGCCTTCGTCCTCGTGAAAATGGTGCTGTGCGACCCAGGCGGAATCGAAGCCGCAGCCCTCGGCATGCACGATCTGCGCGATGGCCAATCGGTAGCGCTCGGCGGCGTCCGCCAGATCGAGCAGGCGGGTGAAGAAGCCCAGGCGTATCGGCGGCTTCGCTGTCGTCACCCGCTCAACCTCGTGCTGTGCTGGCGGCGATCAACCCCCCCGGAGCGAGCGCCCAGTAAAGTGGGGACCGGGTGTCTCATCAGGTCCCTCCTCAATTCTGAGGCTCCCCTCCGATTGGTTAGCGTTTCGGTTAGGCAGGGCGCGGTCATCATTATCCCTGGTGGGGCTGCGGAGCAAGATCGCCCGCTCCCGCTTCGCTCGGGCGGAGATCCGCGCCCTCGGCTGACCGCGCGAGCGATCAGTCGGATCACGCGGCCGGGGCGGTGATCCCGGTTGACGGCGGCGTCGTACGGGGTTAGCGACAAGCACCAAACGTCACGGGACATTGCTGATGAACTCGACCTTCCCCAGCCGCATCGATCATCCGATGGCATGGCGTGGCAGCGACATCAAGGGCAAGGACGCAATCGCCTTTGACCTCACGGGGCGCCAGGGCGCGGCGCTGGAGTCGTTGCTCGACCGGTTCCGGACGCTCGGCCTCGGGCTCGGCGACATCCGGCCCGGGGATTGCCGGCATCCGGCACTCGACGCCGATCTCGCCCGGGTCTTTGACGAGATCCAGGAAGGACGCGGGATCGTCGTCATTCGCGGCATCCCGGTCGCCGGGCGCTCGGTCGATGACGTCAGCATGATGCTGTGGGCCCTCGGCGCCCACTTTGGCCGCGGCGTCTCGCAGAGCGCTCGCGGCGACCTGCTCGGCCTTGTCCGTGACGAGACGCCACCGGGGCAGGCGGAAAGTGCCCGCGGCTACACCAGCCGGCGCGAACTGTCGCTGCATGTCGATCTCGGGCAGATCGTCGGCCTGATGTGCGTGCGCCAGGGGTGCCAGGGCGGCGAGAGCCAATACGCCTCCGGCCTCGCGGTCTATAACGAGATCCAGGCGACGCGGCCCGATCTGATGCCGATCCTGCGCCGCGGCTTTCCCTACCACCGGCGTGGCGAGGAAGACCCCGCCGCGGCGCCGATCACGCCTTACGATATTCCGGTGTTTTCCGAGCGCAACGGCCGGGTCAGCGTCTTCATGGTGCGCGAGATCATCAATGCGGCGTTCCGCGAGCTGAAGCGCTCCTTCACGCCGGAGGAGATCGACGCGATCGACACTTTCCGGCGGACCGCCGCGGCATTGCAGTTCGAAACCAGGCTTGAGCCGGGCGAGGCGAGCTTTGTCAACAATTACGCGATCATGCACGCGCGCTCGGAGTTCGAGGATTGGGCGGTGCCGGAGAAGAAACGCCTGATGCTGCGGCTGTGGCTCGATGTCGAGCGCAACGCCCGTCCGGTCGTGCCGGAGATCCATATCTACCAAAACAAGGGAGGCCGCAGCGGGATCGACCCGCAGCCCGGGGGCCTCCCGGCGGTCGCGGCCTACCGGACACCCGACGAGCTCGTCCGGCAGCCGGCAGCGGAATAGAGCGCCGCCCGCCGGCCTCGCCTGATCCTACTCAGTCAGAATAGCTGACCGGTTTCAGGTCCGCTGACTCAACCGCCGAGCTCGTTAGCGCGGCGGCGGAGGCGGCGGTGCTGAACCCGGCGGTGGCGGATCGGGGCCGACTTCCTGGCCGGGCGGTTAGGGGCAACCGATCTCTCCTTAACGGAGGGGGAGCGGGTTGAGCGAGCATCGTCACGCCTCCCATATCAGGTAGCGAACAGAGGGAGGCGGGCATGTGGAGAACATTGGCGGTTGCCTGGGCCGACGGGCTCGACGACTGGTGCCGCATTGTAACCAACACGCGAGCCGTCGCGTTGTGCAGTGATCCCGAGCTACGGCGAATAGCGGCCGATCGGCAGCGTGCGTTCGATGCGACGCGTGCCCGGCTGACTGCCGGACAGAAAACCGAGCTGCTCGCCGATCAGGTCGCGCGATACGGGGCAGACGTCATCGTCATCGATTGGGCGAGCCGGCTGCGGTGCTCAGCCTGCGGTGGTGGGGACGTGGATTTCGTGGTCAGCGGGGCTATGCGCTGACAGTCGACTGGTTACCGATTTAGGAAGCCGCCGCAACCTGGACAGTGGCTCGCCCCCGGCGGGGAAAGGTGCTTGCACCAAGGGCAGGGCCGCGGATCATCCGATGCGGGTCGAGCTCCTCTCGCACCAGCAGCATCGATGGCGGTCTGTACTTCAGCGTCTGAGAATTCATGTTGACAGAAGCGACAAACTCTAGCCGCGAGTTTTATCCGTTCTGCGCAACGCGGACACGTCTTTTCATCTACAGGCTCCGCGAAGCCATGTGATTGTGGAATCCACCCTCGTTGGAGATAGCTCCTTTCGACGACCTCCCGCGCGAAAAATGGGTAGATGAACCAGGAAATTCCAAACGTTAACAGAGCCACAAAAGAGATCACGGCATGGGTCCACACTTCCTTATAAGCAAAGTAGAAGGAGCCGAACAAGAGGCACCATAGGCCCGCGTTTTCTACCTCCTCGACGTGGTCATTGATCGGGTTGCGGTAGCGAGTATTGGCCATGTCCGGGGCCTCCAGCGCTCTGTTGATGCGGCGAACATGGAGACGGAGATCGCGGGTGTCAAAATGAGCCCCTTGACCTAACTCAATCCCGCCCGCCGCGCGTGTGATATCCTCCGATCGAAACCGGAGGATGACGATGCGCTTCGTCCTCGCGCTTACGGTGTGCGCGCTGACGGCGGTCCAGACCCCGGCCGCCGCGCAAGCCCCGCCCGCGTAATATTGCGACCCGCTGCGGATGTATAGTTACCCAGGCGCGCCAGCTTGCCCGGTGCCTTGGCGGGCCGTTTCTCCCCTTCCCAACGCGGCGACACCGCGGCCGATGCTTAGTGGGAAGCCCACGTCGCCGCAGGCAGGGGTAAATGCCACTGAACCGACGGACCCTTACCGTCAAGGAATGGCCGATTGGCGGGGTCTGCAATCTTGGTTGGCGTCCCAGATCGGTGATCGGCGCGCCGGCGCCGACTACTGGGCTGCGAATCGCAGCGTGCCACACCATCTCCCATGTGCCTCGGATGCGACCATCGGAGATGACGAGGCCGCCTTTATTGCTGGCTGCGAGGATACCAAAAGACGGCTTGATCCGATCGACGCCCGGCGCGGCAGCGACCCGCAGTACCGCTCCGGTTTTAGCGACGCGGCCAAAACACTACCGATTCCATCGACAATCGACGCGCCAAAGCCGCAAGTCCCTGAGAGCGCAGCTGTCGCAGCTCCCAACCCGCCCTATCGCTGTCGCGACCCCAATACCAATTTCGTCTACGAGAGAGCCCAACCCTGTGCGACAGGCGACTTAACCCTTAGCGGTCCACCCATCTCCAGCAGCAGCAAATACTTCGCCAAAGCCGTCCGCCCAGGCCGCGGTTGAACAGGCATCGACACCGGTATCGCCGGGCGCGCCGCAACAGCAGGCCAACCGCCTCGGGAGGCAGCAGTCATGCTTTTACGTCGATCCGTCGAATAACGTACCCATACCGATTGACTGCGCGGTGAACCTACCCGGACACTTCCCCACACGGTCACACACCAAGATCAGCAAGACCGAGTGTTTTGTTTTCAAGGGAGGTGGGCTTACGTGTGCAGAAATGGATGCCGCCGAGGCAGCCTCCGGACTCAATAGTGCCAATCTGAATCTGGACGCATTATGGAAAACCAAAATCAGCGGAACTCCATGCTACGTCTTCTCGCCCGCGGATCACATGACCGTTACCTGTGCAAACCTGGATGGCAGCGAAGAATTTCTTATCAAGAAGGGGTACTGCTATAATCCTAACATACCCAGCGATGGGTTCGTTCAGGATTGGCATTTATGCCTGCCGAACGAGTATCAAGCCGCCCCCGCACTGCAGACGGCCTCGCAGCAGCAGGCCGAACGCATCACCAACAGCGGTGGCAACACCGCTCATCATGCGGCATCAACCACAGATCAGGGAGAATTTACCCTATCCGAAGCTCTCGGCGACTTCATAGTAGCCTTATTTAGATATCTCCGCGCGCTGCTCTACTATGTTTGGACAATGGTATAGAAACTGGAGGGCTGACTATCCCAGCGGCCATCCAAGAAAGTTGCCAAGCCTCGACAAGATCGAGGCCAGTCCGAGCGGCGCGGGCTCGATCGACCCGAGACCCCGGTGACCGTGCCGGTGCCCCACGGTGGTCCATGCCGGTGCTCGCGGTGACCGTGCCGGTGCTCGCGGTGACCGTGCCGGTGCCCGAGTAGCGCGGCGGAGCCCAAGCGTGGGCCAAGGTTGTGCAAGGGCGTATTATTAGACAGATTTTTTACAGGGTGGCCTAATGGTGTCAGCTAACCAGTTGAAATCTTTGGCGTCCCCTACCGGATTCGAACCGGTGTTGCCGCCGTGAGAGGGCGGTGTCCTAGGCCTCTAGACGAAGGGGACCCGTTGTTCGGCTCCTGGGCCGCCGCCTAGATAGCCGCTGGGCCCGCTGCGATCAAGCTCCGCCGATGCGGCCGCCTGCCGCGACCGGGGCGCGGCCTACTCGCGAAAATTCACATATTGCAGCGGCTGCTCGATCTTCAGCCCGCGGATCAGGGCGATCGCGCCCTGCAGATCGTCGCGCTTCTTGCCGGTGATGCGCAATTCGCCGCCCTGCACGGCGGCCTGCACCTTGAGCTTGCTGTCCTTGACCTCGCGCACCAGCTGCCGCGCCAAGACGGCGTCAATGCCCTGGCGCAGAAGGATGGTCTGGCGCACGGTATTGCTCGCGGCCTTCTCCGGATTTTTGTAATCGAGCGCGCCAGGCTCGACCTTGCGCCGGGTCAGGTGCACCTTCAGGAGTTCGTGCATCTGTTTCAGCTTCAGCTCGTCATCGGCGACCAGCGCGATCTCGCTCTCGTTGCGCGCGATCGTGCATTTGCTGCCCTTGAAGTCGAAGCGGGTCGCGATCTCGCGGCTGATGCCGGCGATGGCGTTGTCGACCTCGGCGAGGTCGATCCGGGAAACAATATCGAAGCTCGGCACGGCAGGGTCCTTTCCCGCAACCTCGATCGTGGCATGCGCGATATAGCGCGCCTCTGGGGGCGATAACAGGGCGCGATGAGTGGTCGCGCGCTTACCGCCCGGCAGCCGCGCGCGCCGTGGCGAGGAGCGCCGCTTCGGCGGCAACGGGGGGGCTCCAGCCGAGAGCGGCGCGGGTCGCGCCGTCATCGACCTCGAGCGACAAGGTCAGCCGGGAAACCGCCGGGCCGAGCCCGGGCAGACGGCGCAGCGCGGCGAAGACCGGATCGGGCAGCGCGAAGAGCCGCGCCGCGCGGCCCTGCCCCTGGGCCAGGAGGCGGATCAACGCCGGGGTCGAGAGAGCGACCCCGTCGGCCGCCAGCAGCACCCGCCCGGCAGCTGCGGGATGCACCGCCGCCGCGGCGACGAGATCGACGAGGTTGTCGATGAAAATCAGGCTGCGGCGGTTGTCGAGCGCGGCGAAGGGCAGCGGCAGGAGGCTGCCGGCGAGCCGCACCAGCGCCCGGAAATTGCCGCCGACGCCGGGGCCGTAGACGAGCGGCGGGCGCAGGATGACGAGTTCGAGCCCGCTCTCCTCGGCGACGCGCGCCAGCGCCCGCTCGGTGGCGAGCTTGGCCCGGCCATAGGCATCCTCGGGCCGCGGCGGATCGTCAGCGCAAAACCGCCGGCCGGGCGCGGTCGCATCGCCCATCGCCTTGATCGAGCTCATGTAGAGAAACCGGCGCACACCGGCTTGCGTGGCGGCGTGGGCGAGAGCGGCGGCGGCCCCGGGCTCGCCGGCGAGGGTGTGCCGGTCAGCGCGACGGTGCGCCCGCTGGGCCAGGTGGATGACAAGCTCGACACCGACCAACGCGCCGGGCCAGTCGCGGCCCGGCGCGATCTCGCCCAGGATTCGCGGCTCTGCGCCCTCGATCGGCGGCGTCCCAGGAACCAGACCGTCGCGCAGCCCTGCGATCACCTGGTGGCCGCGCGCGGCAAGGCCGGGGCACAAGCTGCGGCCGATGAACCCGCCCGCCCCGGTCACCAGGATTCGCGCCACGCCCGATTCTCCGATCTGCTGTTTTCCGCGAGCGATCGCGCCGGCGCGCTCACGTCACGAACAGTTGCAATAAAGCACGCGAACGGCAGTAAAAGTACCCCGTGGCCGGGCCTGACCCGTGGGCCTTCAGCCCACGGACTTGATCCGTGGGCACCCACGTCTTTGAGGTTGGCAGTCGCTCTAAGACGTGGACGGCCGGGTCACCCCCGGAACGGCCCGCGAGGGCCGGCCGTCCGGGGGCGGCCGAGGGGATGCGATGCGGACTCGCGAAAAAATCGCCCTGACGGGATCGGCCGGAGCGGAAGGGATCGCCGTCGTGACCTGCGGCGGCTCGCAGCCGCGGCCGAAGCTGCTCTTCCTTGTCACCGAGGATTGGTATTTCTGGTCGCACCGCCTGCCGGTGGCGCGCGCGGCGCACGCGGCCGGGTTCGAAATCGTCGTCGCGGCGCGGGTGCAAGCTCACGCCGAGCGCATCCGCGCCGAGGGGTTCCGGCTGTGCGCGTTGCCCTGGCGCCGGCGCGGCGACGGGATCTTCGGCGCCGGCCGCGCGCTCGCCGCGATCGCCGCGCTCTATCGCCGCGAGCGGCCGGATATCGTCCATCTTGTCGCGCTGAAGCCGGTGCTGTTTGGCGCCATCGCGGCGCGGCTGGCGTTTGCCCGCGGCGTCGGGCTTCCCGCGCAGATCGCCGCGGTGACCGGCTTCGGCTCGGGCCTGATGCCCGCGACGGTGGTCGCGCGGCTGGGCTGGTCGGCCCTTGGCTGGGCCGTGCGCCACGCGGCGAGGAACGGACGCGTCATCGTGCAGAACCCCGAAGACGGCGCCGCGCTCGCCGGGCTCGGCATCGCCCCGGCGCGGATCGTGCTGATCCGCGGCTCGGGTGTCGACACCAGCCATTTCGCGCCGCTGCCCGACCCGCCCGGGCGCACCGTCACGGTCGCGCTCGTCGCCCGGATGTTGCGCAGCAAGGGCGTCCCCGATGCGGTCGCCGCCGTGCGCCGGCTGCGCGCCCGAGGCCTTGCGATCGAACTGGTGCTCGCCGGCCCGACCGACCCCGACAATCGCGATGCGCTCTCTGAGGCGGCGCTGTCCGCCCTTGCTGCCGAGCCGGGGGTCGAATGGCTCGGCCATGTCGAGGATGTGCGCGAGGTGTGGCGCCGCGCCGCGATCGCGGTGTTGCCCTCGACCTATGGCGAGGGCGTGCCGAAGGCGCTGCTCGAGGCGGCCGCCTGCGGCCGGGCGATCGTCGTCGCCGATATGCCCGGCTGCCGCGAGGCGGTCAAAGCCGGCGAGAACGGCCTCGTCGTGCCGCCGCATGACGTCGACAGCCTTGCCGCAGCGCTCGCCGCGCTCGCCGGCGACCCGCCGCGCCGCCAGGCGATGGGCCGCGCCGGCCGGGCGCTGGTCGAGCGCGAGTTCGGCGACGCTGCGGTTGCTCGCGATACCCTCGCGCTCTATCAAGCGCTGCTGCACGAAAGGCGGGCGATGCGATGATCCGGATATGGCTGGCGATCGCCGGGCTGGCCGGCGCCGCCTCGGTGGCGGCGGGCGCGCTTGCCGCTCATCTCGCCGACGATCCGAAGGCAGCCGAGCTGCTGCGCACCGGCGCGCTCTACGGCATGGTCCATGCCGCTGCGTTCGTCGCGTTTATCGCGCTGGCGCAGGGCCGCCGCGGCACCGCGGTGGTTGCCGGATGGAGCTTCGCCGTCGGCATCGTGTTATTCAGCGGGAGCCTCTTCGCGCTGGCCGCAGGCGGGGCGCGCTGGCTCGGTTGGGTGACGCCGTTCGGCGGCGTCGCGCTGATCGTCGGCTGGGCTGCGCTCGCGATCCTGGCCTTCCGCCGGCGGTGACCGGTTAGTCCCAAGGAGAATCAATGGCGTTTTCGCCCGGGGACATCAAAGGCGTCGGGGAAATCCTCGCATTCGCGGCTCGGACCGAGATCATGCCGCGGTTCGGCAAGCTCGCACCGGCGCAAATTCGCCGAAAATCGTCCGCCTTCGATCTCGTAACCGAGGCCGATGAAGCGGCCGAGAGGGTCATCGCCGCGGCGTTGACCGCGGCCTTTCCAGGCGCCGTTGTCATTGGTGAAGAGAGCGCCCACGAGGAACCCGCGCTCCTCGACACAATCGCCGATGCGGAATTGGGCTTTATCGTCGATCCGGTCGACGGGACGAGAAACTTCGCATCGAACCTGCCGTTATTCGGAGTGATGGCTGCGGTAACGGTACGCGGCGAGATAACCGCCGGCGTCATCTATGACCCGGTATGCCGGGACTGGGCCTACGCGGTTCGCGATGGGGGAGCGTGGATCGAGCAGGAAGACGGCACCCGCAGCCTGCTGCGGGTCGCCGACCCCAAACCGCTATCCGAAATGGACGGCTTGATCGGCACGACCTTCCTCCCCGAGCCGCTGCGCACCACCGTCAACAGCAACCTGTCGCGGTTGGCGACCGTCGCCTCGCTGCGCTGCGCCGCCCACGAGTACCGCACAGCCGCAGCCGGGTTTTGCCATGTCCTCCTCTACGCCCGGCTGATGCCGTGGGATCACGCCGCCGGCTGGCTTCTCCATCGCGAAGCCGGAGGATACAGCGCCCATTTCGACGGTACGCCCTATCACGCGACGCATTTTAGCGGCGGGCTGATCTGCGCGCCCGACAAAGCAACCTGGCATCTGGCGCGGGCCGCATTGCTTGAGCCATAGCCACATCTCCCGCCGGCTTGCGTGACGTATCGGACGAGGCTCTGTAGCACCATATTTCTAAAACCAATTTCGCTGGGCATCACCCATGACGACGCTGCTCTATACCCATCCGGCCTGCCTCGAACACGATCCCGGGCGCTATCACCCCGAGGCGCCGGCCCGGCTGCGCGCGGTGCTGGAAGCTCTCGACGCCCCGGGGTTCGCCCGGCTGGAGCGGCGCGAGGCGCCTGAAGCCTCATTCGACGACATTGCCCGGGTGCACCCGGGCGGCTTTGTCGAGCGGCTGCTCGCCGCGGTGCCTTCGGCCGGTCATGTCGGGATCGATGCCGATACGGTTCTGTCGCCGCAATCGGGCCGGGCCGCCCTGCGCGCGGCCGGGGCGGTCGTCGCCGCCGTGGACGCGGTCATGGCGGGCGAGGCCGACAACGCCTTCTGCGCGGTGCGGCCGCCCGGCCATCACGCCGAGCCGCGGCGCGCGATGGGCTTCTGCCTCTTCAACAACGTCGCGATCGGGGCCTTGCGGGCACGCGCGGTGCACGGCCTCGCGCGCGTTGCGGTCATCGATTTCGACGTTCATCACGGCAACGGCACGCAGGCGCGCTTTGTCGACGACGCGAGCCTGTTCTATGCCTCGACGCATCAGTTCCCGCTCTATCCCGGCACCGGCGCTAGAAGCGAGACCGGGGTCGGCAACATCGTCAACGTGCCGTTGCCGCCGATGGCCGGCTCGCGCCAGTTCCAGCTCGCGTTCAGCCGCGAGATCCTGCCCGCGCTCGATGCGTTCCGGCCCGAGATGGTGCTGATCTCGGCCGGCTTCGACGCGCATCGCAGCGACCCGCTGGCGCAGCTCCTGCTCGATGAGCAGGATTACACCTGGGTGACCGAGCGGCTGGTCGAGATTGCTCGGCGTCACGCCAAGGGCCGCGTGGTCTCGACCCTCGAGGGCGGCTACGATCTGGCCGCCCTGGGTGCGAGCGCCGCCGCTCATGTCGGCGTGCTGATGTCGGTTTGAGCAGTGCTGTGGTAATTTCGCAACGAGCAGCGGTATTCGCGCGTTAGGCTATAAACGTGCGTCGGCATCCGCGTTTCAATCGTGTTGAGTAGAGGCGCAGATGAGCGATCCGACCCTGGCTGCCGACATCGCGGCGATGAGTTTCGAGGATGCACTGGCCGAGCTGGAACAGATCGTGCGGCGCCTGGAAGCCGGCCAGGTCAAGCTCGACGAGGCGATTCAGTGTTACGAGCGGGGAGCCCAGCTGAAGCACCATTGCGAACACAAGCTCAACGAGGCGCAGCAGCGCGTCGACCGCATCGTCATCGGCCCCGATGGCGCCGTGGCCGCCGAGCCGGCCAAGCTCGATTGACCGGGAGCCACCCGATGCAGCCGGTTCGAGAGGCGCTGTGACCGAGACGCTCTGGCCGGATACCGTTTCGGTCGCCGAGGCGACGAAGGTCGCGACCAAGCTGACCGATGGGCTGATCGAGCGGCTGCTCGCAGTTCCGGCAGGTCTCGAGTCGCGGGTTTACGAGGCCATGCGCTATTCGGCGCTGGCGCCCGGAAAGCGGCTGCGGCCGTTGCTCGCGCTGGCCGGCGCGCGGCTCTTTGGGGTGGCCCGGTCCAGCGCGCTCCAGGTCGCGGCGGCGATCGAGATGGTGCACGCGTATTCCCTGATCCATGACGATCTGCCGGCGATGGACAACAGCGATCTGCGCCGCGGCCGCCCGACCTGCCACAAGCGATTCGACGAGGCGACCGCTGTCCTCGCCGGCGACGGGTTGTTGACGATGGCCTTCGAGGTGCTGGCGCAGCATGACACCCACGGCGACCCGGCGGTCCGCATCGAACTCGTCTCCGCCCTGGCGGCCGCGGCCGGCGCCGCGGGCATGGTGGGCGGCCAGATGATCGACCTGATCGCCGAGCGCCAGCCGCTCGACATCGGCGCCATCACCCGATTGCAACGGATGAAGACCGGCGCCTTGATCGCGTTCTCCTGCGAAGCCGGCGCGATTCTCGCGAAGGCCTCCGACGAGTCGCGCACGGCGCTGCGTGGTTACGCGCACGATCTCGGGCTGGCGTTCCAGATCGCCGACGATCTGCTCGACGTCGAAGGCTCGGCCGCCGAAACCGGCAAGCCGGTCGGGGCCGACGCGGCGGCCGGAAAGGCCACCTTTGTCTCGATCCTCGGGGTCGAGCGGGCGCGCGCCCAGGCCGGGCTGTTGGTGGACCAGGCGGTGGCCCATCTTGATTTGTTCGAGCAAAGAGCGGAACTTTTGCGTCAAGTGGCACAATTCGTCGTAAACCGCCGAGCGTGAGGAGCCCAATCTTGGATCAAAAGCCAAGCCACATCTCCAACCGGACGCCGCTCCTCGACCAGATCGAGGTGCCGGCCGATCTGCGGCGGTTGCCCGAATCCGATCTGCGGCAGGTTGCCGACGAGCTGCGGGCCGAGCTGATCGACGCGGTCTCGATCACCGGCGGCCATTTCGGCGCGGGGCTCGGGGTGGTCGAGCTGACCGTGGCGCTGCATTACGTCTTCGATACGCCGCACGACCGCCTGATCTGGGATGTCGGCCATCAGGCCTATCCGCACAAGATATTGACCGGCCGGCGCGACCGCATCCGCACGATCCGCCAAGGCGGCGGGCTGTCGGGTTTCACCAAGCGTTCCGAAAGCGAATACGACCCGTTCGGGGCGGCGCACAGCTCGACCTCGATCTCGTCCGGGCTCGGCATGGCTGTGGCGCGCGACTTCAAGGGCGAGCGCCGCGACGTCATCGCCGTCATCGGCGACGGCGCGATGAGCGCCGGCATGGCCTATGAGGCGATGAACAACGCCGGGTCGATGGATTCCCGCCTCATCGTGATCCTCAACGACAACGACATGTCGATTGCGCCGCCGGTCGGGGCGATGAGCGCCTACCTGTCGCGCGTCTTGTCGTCGAAATCGTTCTTGTCGCTGCGCCATCTTGCCGGCGAGGCGGCGCGCCACCTGCCGAAGCGCCTCGAACACATGGCGCGCCGCGCCGAGGAGCTGGCGCGCAGCTTTGTCACCGGCGGCACTCTGTTCGAGGAGCTGGGCTTCTATTACGTCGGCCCGATCGACGGCCACAATATCGACCATCTGTTGCCGGTGCTGAAGAATATCCGCAACAGCACCGAAACCGGGCCGGTCTTGATCCATGTCGTGACCGAGAAGGGGCACGGCTATCTCTCGGCCGAGCAGGCCGACGACAAATGGCACAGCGTCGCCAAATTCGATGTCGTGACTGGCGCGCAAGCCAAATCGAGCCCAAAGGCGCCGCAATACACGACCGTCTTCGCCAAGTCATTGATCGCCGAGGCCGAGAAGGACGAGCGCATCGTCGCGATCACCGCAGCCATGCCGTCCGGGACCGGGCTCAACCTGTTCGGCGACAAATTTCCCAAGCGCACCTTCGATGTCGGGATTGCCGAGCAGCATGCGGTGACCTTCGCCGCCGGCCTCGCCGCCGAGGGGATGAAGCCGTTCGCCGCGATCTACTCGACCTTTCTGCAGCGCGCTTACGATCAGGTCGTGCACGACGTCGCGATCCAAAAATTGCCGGTGCGCTTTGCAATCGACCGCGCCGGCCTCGTCGGCAACGACGGCCAGACCCATGCCGGCTCGTTCGACGTGACGTATCTCGGCTGCTTGCCCGGTTTCGTCATCATGGCGGCCGGTGACGAGGCCGATCTGGTGCATATGGTCGCGACTTGCGTTGCGATCGACGACGCCCCATCGGCTGTACGTTTCCCGCGCGGCGAAGGAATCGGCGTGGAGTTGCCGGAGATCGGCGTGCCGCTCGAGATCGGCCGCGGCCGCATCGTGCGCGAGGGCACCACGATCGCGCTGTTGAACTTCGGCGGCCGCCTCGCGGAATGCCTGAAGGCCGCACAGGAGCTGGGCGCTTACGGGCTGTCGACGACCGTGGCCGATGCGCGCTTTGCGAAACCGCTCGACACCGACCTGATCAACCGCCTGGTGCGCGGGCACGAGGTCGTCATCACGATCGAGGAAGGCGCGATCGGCGGGTTCGGCAGCTTTGTGCTGCATCATCTGGCGACGAGCGGGCAGCTCGATCACGGGCTGAAGATCCGCACGATGGTCCTGCCCGATCTGTTTCTTGACCACGATAGCCCGAACGGGCAATACGAGACCGCCGGGCTCAACGCCCGCCATATCGTCGCGACGGCGCTGGCCGCCCTCGGGCGCGAGATCGCCGAGCTGCCCGCCAGGGCTTAATTCATCATCGGCATAGCCCCTCACCCGCACCGCGGGAGAGGGAGGGGCCCACGCCGAAGGCGTGGGAAGGTGAGGGCCGGGGACGCGCAACCCCTCTCACCCGCCGGGGAGACCGGCCGCGCAGGATTCATGGTTTGTTCTTGACAAATCAGCACGGCTCATTATATTGCTGTGTGAGCAATGATGGCGCCAGAGCACCACCCCGTTGAGATGCGATTCACTCCCCGATCGTCATCCCCGGCTTGACCCGGGGATCTGGCGCAGTTTTCGCGAGAGCCCGGCCATGACGGATAAGGGTGCCGATTTCAATGAACGGATTTCGCTCTGACGTGGGCATACAACAACCCAAATCGTTGTCTTTTTGTCGCTGATAGTGTTGTAAAATTGTCGCTGTTATTTGCGCTGTTCGCCGCTGTTATCCCGCTGCTTTTTTGCTGCTTTTTTGCTGCTTTTTTGCTGCTTTTTTGCTGCTTTTTTGCTGCTTTTTTGCTGTTAACAGCCGCTGCCGTTGAGCCGGGAATCGTGCAGATCCAGTAGCTTATGGGGATTTATGAAGATCGAGGCAGAAATCGGCCCCGAATTGTTGCAGGAAGAGCGCAGCTCGACGCCTGCGCCGCGGGGCCGCCCGTGGCCCAAGGGTCAGTCGGGCAACCCACATGGCCGGCCGAGACAGTCCGGGCCGAGCCGCGCTCATAAGGCAGCCTATGTCGCCCACTCGCTGTTCGACCGCAAGACGGTGCGGCTAGTCGAGCGTGCGATCGGCTGGGCCGAGGGCGGCGACAAGGCGATGCTGCGGGCGTATTTGGGCCGGATCGTGCCGCCGCGCGGGGAGGTGCCGGTGTGGCTCAACGTGCCGGCGATCGAGAGCCGGCGCGATGTCATGGCTGCGCTGAGGGCGGTCGGAAACGCTGTCGCGCAGGGCGAGGTCACTTCGGCGCAGGGCCTGCGGCTGGTGCGCCTCTACACCGAGATCTATTGCTATCTCTAATGCTTCGCCGGCCATGACAGGCACAAACCGGTCATTGCGAGGGGCGCTGCGGGTAGTGCCTCAGTTTGAATTTTTGCGCCCGGCCCCGTGCCCGAAGCAAGGGAGCGCAGTAGTGGGCGCAATGGTCGCCGTATGCGTTTAGCGCGTTCCCTGATTCCTAACCCGGTTGTCGGAGTGTGGCACCGCAAGTTCTTCCCTGATCCACGGAGCGCAGCTGACGCTGTCATGGGTAAGCGGGCAGATCCTGTAATCATCGCGTATAAGTCTGTCGCGAAGGTGTGATGAGATTCTGTACGTTCCAAATGACCCCGTTAGTGGACTTCCCCGGCAACCTTCTACGTTAGGCAGGCCACCAGAATGCGTTATACATTCTGCCATGTCAGCATACGGTCCCCTCACTGCCGGAAGGCAGCCAGCCGGATAGCAGATTTGAAATACAATCCAATACGTTGGGTTAGTCTCCGCCGCTTTGGTGGTCGACATTTCGGTGCTGACTGCACCAACGCTCAGCGCCATCGCTAGAGCCGTTAAGCAGGGCATTCTCATTTGAGCCCTCACCTGTTGCCACTTTTATCGCTACCTCCCGCCATGTCGTATGGCACCTCTGTCGCTTTCGCGGCATCATTCCTATATGCTTGGCGTTAAGCAGTGGACTGAGAAAGCAATGCATAACGCGTTTATCGACCAAGTGCGCCGTGACCGGGGAGATAATCTCTATTGGCTTCAGCAGCTAGAGTTAGGCTTCCGGCCGCATCGCGATGGGATCGATATCACCGAGGAATTCGAGGCTGACACACGGAGCCGGCTTGCGCTGGCCGATCGTATACTCGCCGGGTATGCCTAAAGGACCACAAGGCCAGAAGCGTCCCCCCGGAGTCACTACCGTTTGCCTGGCTCCGTTGCATGCAGCCGCCGGCGCCGGTATGATCCGTCCTCTCGCCAGAGATGCCCCGGTCGGAGCGTAGCGCAGCCTGGTAGCGCATCAGCATGGGGTGCTGAGGGTCGAGAGTTCGAATCTCTCCGCTCCGACCACTCTCGGCATCCCGCTAATGGACTGATATGGCGGCGCTGACGCGCCCCGGGGGAGGCCATGAACCGACCGGAATCCGATCTCGAACCCTGGCAGTTTCCGGAGGAGCACTGGAAGAAGCTGGTCAACCGGGTGCGGGCCGGTCGCGCGTTGCGCCCGTCCGAATGGCCGGGCGGCGCGCGGTGCGCGGTGGCGCTGTCCTTCGACAGCGATCACGAAACCAGTGATCTGCGCGACGGCGGCAAGTCGATCGGGCGGCTCGCCTGGGGCCAGTTCGGCAACCGCGTCGGCGTGCCGCGCATCCTCAAGCTGCTCGAACGCTACGGGGTCAGGGCGAGTTTCTACGTCCCCGCGGTGACTGCGCTGATCCACCCCGACGAGCAGCGCGCGGTCGTCGCCGCGGGCCATGAGATCGGCATCCACGGCTGGATCCACGAGCTGAACTCGGTGCTGCCCCACGAGGCCGAACGCGACCTGATGCTGCGGTCGGCCGACACTCTGGAGAAGGTGAGCGGCGTGCGCCCGGTCGGCCTGCGAACCCCGTCCTGGGATTTCAGCTGGAACACGCTGGCGATCGAGGCGGAAATGGGCCTCCTCTACGATTCCTCGCTGATGTCGGACGAGGATTGCTACGAGCTCTTGCTCGACGGGGCGCCGTGCGGCGTCGTCGAATTGCCGGTCGAATGGGTGCGCGACGACGCGGTCTATTTCATGATGAACCGGTTCTCGGCGTTGCGGCCCTACACGCCGCCCGAGGGTGTGTTCGACATCTTCCGCCGCGAGTTCGAGGCCGCCTACGACGAGGGCGGCCTGTTCCAGCTGACGATGCACCCGCATGTCATCGGCTACCGCTCGCGCATCTGGATCATCGAGGAATTGATCCGCCTCGCCCAGTCGAAGCCGGGGGTGTGGTTTGCGACCCACGCCGAAGTGGCGAAGTGGGCGAAGGAGCACGCCGGCTGAGCGAGCGGCGAGCCATCGCAATCTCTCATATCAAGGCTGCCTGACGCTGCGGGGTTCGCTCCTTGACGCCGGATTTCCCGCTCCCCTAATGTCAGCACCGACGAGATGAGAGGAGTCCGCGATGAAGCCGACGGCCGTCAGCGACAGCAGCTTCGATGCGGTGGTGCTCCGCGCCAGCGAGCCGGTGCTCGTCGACTTCTGGGCCGAGTGGTGCGGCCCGTGCAAGATGGTCGCGCCGTTTCTCGACGACCTTGCCACCGAGATGGAGGGACGGGTCACCGTCGCCAAGGTCAATATCGACGAAAACCCGCAAACGCCGCGCAAATATGGGGTGCGCGGCATCCCGACGATGATCCTGTTCAAGGGGGGCCAAGTGGCGGCCACCAAGATCGGCGCATTGCCAAAAAGCAAGCTCTACGAATGGGTCGAGTCGGTGCTGTCCACTACTGCTGCGTGAGCCTGCCGAGCGGCGCAATCATGCGTTTTTGGCGAGGACAACACCGGCGAGGTGTAAGGAGCCGCAGATCAGCACCCGCGCCGGCCCCGCCCGGCCGACGATAACGCGCAGCGCGGCTGCAATCGAGGGCGCCGGCTCGGCGCTGATCGCGACCGAGGCCGCCGCCGCCACGATCGCCTCCGCCGGCAGCGGGTTCTCCTCGCCCGGGATGGTGATCCCATGGAGCGAGCGCGCATAGGGCGCGAGCGGGGCAAGAAACCCGGCCGCATCCTTGGTGTTCAGCATCCCGACGACGAGATGGAGCGGCCGGTCCTGCCAACCCGCCGCGACCGCCCCCAGCACCTCGCCGGCCGCCGGGTTGTGGCCGCCATCGAGCCACAATTCCCAGCCCGGCGGCAGTATTTCGAGCAGCGGGCCGCGCTGCAAACGCTGCAGCCGGGCCGGCCAGTCGATATGGCGCAACCCGTCGGCGAGCGCGGCCGCGGACAGCGAAAACCCCGAGAGCTGCTCCAGGCAGGCGATCGCGGTGCCGGCGTTGAGGATCTGGTGCGCTCCGAGCAGTGACGGCACCGGAAGATCGAGCCGCCAGTGCTCGCCCTCATAGCGCATCCCGTCAGCGGTGGCGGGGCTGCGCCATTCGCGTCCGGAGCGATAGAGCGGCGAGCCTGTCTCCGCGGCGCGCTCCTCGATGACCCGCTCCGCTTCCTCCGGCTGCGGCGCCACCACGCCGACAACATGCGGCTTCAGGATCCCGGCCTTTTCAGCGGCGATTGCCGCGATGGTGTCGCCAAGAAATGCCTGATGGTCGAGCGAAATCGGGGTGATCGCGGTGACCGCCGGATGCCGCACGACATTGGTCGAATCGAGCCGCCCGCCGACGCCAACTTCAAGCAGCACGATATCGGCTGGCACGCGGGCAAAGGCGAGAAACGCCGCGGCATTGGTGATCTCGAAAAAGGTGATCTGCTCTCCGCGGTTGGCGTGCTCGCATTCTTCGAGGAAGGCGACCAGCGCGTCCTCCTCGATCAGCTGCCCGGCCAGCCGGATGCGCTCGTGAAAGCGCACCAGATGCGGCGAGGTGTAGGCGTGCACGCGATATCCCGCCGCTTCGAGACAAGCGCGCATGATCGCCACGGTCGATCCCTTGCCCTTGGTGCCGGCCACATGGACTACCGGCGGCAAGCTTTCGTGCGGGTTGCCGAGTGCGGCGAGAAGACGCTCGATCCGCCCGAGCGAGAGGTCGATCTTTTTCGGGTGGAGCTGCATCAGCCGGGCCAGCACCCGGTCGCTCGCCGCCGGCGGTTCGGCCATCGTCATTGCGGCTGCGGCTCTGCCGCGTTCGCCGCCGCCGGCGCGGTTTCCACCCGGTATGGCTCGCGCAGCAATGACAACAGCCGCGCGAGGGTAGGGCGCAGCTCGACGCGCGGAACCACCTGATCGACCATGCCGTGCTCGAAAAGGTATTCGGCGCGTTGAAACCGCTCCGGCAGTTTCTCGCGGATCGTCTCCTCGATGACCCGCGCGCCGGCAAAGCCGATGACCGCGCCGGGCTCCGCCAGGGTGATGTCGCCGAGCATCGCGAAAGAGGCGGAAACCCCGCCGGTCGTCGGGTCGGTCAACAGGACGATGTACGGCAGCCCGGTTTCCTTGACCATGTCGGCGGCCAGGATCGTGCGCGGCATCTGCATCAACGACAGGATGCCTTCCTGCATGCGGGCGCCGCCCGAGGCCGGCACGACGATCAGCGCCGCCTCGCGATCGACGGCCCGCCGCGCCGCGGCGATCAGCCCCTCGCCGACCGCCACGCCCATGGAGCCGCCCATGAAATCGAAGTCGAATGCCGCAACGACCACCGCGATACCGCCGATCCGGCCCTCGGCCAGCGCGACCGCGTCTCTGCCGGGGCCGAGCGCGGCCTGACCTTCGCGCAGCCGCTCAGTATAGCGCTTCCTGTCGCGGAAGCGCAGCGGGTCCGCCGCGACCTTTGGCAGCTCGATTTTTTCAAAGGCGCCGTCATCGAACAGCATCGTGAACCGCGTCTGGCTGCCGATGCGGAAATGATACCCGCAATAGTGACATACCTCGAGATTTGCCGCCAACTCGCGATGGAACAGCATCTGCTCGCAGCCCGGGCATTTCTTCCACAGATTGTCAGGCACGTCCTTGCGGGTGAGGGCGCGGATCTTCGGCAGGACGTAATTGGTCAGCCAGTTCATCGCGACCGGGCGGTGCGTACCCCCGCAGCGAGCGCGCGGATATCGGCGAGCACGGCCTCGACCAGACCGGGCTTTGCATTCTCCGCTGAGTCGAGGTTCAGCGCCAGGCGATCGACCAGCGCCGAGCCGACCACGGCGGCGTCAGCGGCCTTCGCGACCTCGGCGGCTTGCGCCGGGTTCTTGACGCCGAACCCGACGGCGATCGGCAATGGCGTGAAGCGGCGCAGCCGCGCGACGGAGGCGTGCACGTCAGCGGCATCGGCCGAGCGGGTGCCGGTGATCCCGGTGATCGCGACGTAATAGAGAAACCCGCTGGCATGCGCGACGATCGCCGGCAGGCGAGCATCGTCGCTGGTCGGGGTCGCGAGGCGAACGATGTCGAGCCCCTCTCGGCGCGCTGGCACGGCCAGCTCCGCATCCTCCTCGGGCGGCAGATCGACGATGATCACGCCATCGACCCCGGCGGCGACCGCGTCGCGCGCGAAGGCTTCAGCGCCATAGCGGAAGATCGGGTTGTAATAGCCCATCAGCACATAGGGCGTGTCCAGGTCACGCTCGCGCAAGCCTCGCACCATCGCGAGCGTACGGCGCAAGGTCATGCCGCGCTTCAGGGCGCGTTGTCCGGCGGCCTGGATCGCCGGACCGTCAGCCATCGGGTCGGAGAACGGCATGCCGATCTCAACGAGATCGGCGCCGCTAGCCGCGAGCCCTTGGAACAGCGCGAGCGAGGTATCGGGGTCGGGATCGCCGGCGGTCAGATAAATGACGAGCCCGGCGCGGCCCTCCGCGCGCAATTGAGCGAAGCGCCGTTCGATACGGCTCACAACCTGACCCCGAGATGCTCGGCGACCGCGAAGATATCCTTGTCGCCGCGACCACACATGTTCATCACCATGAGATGGTCGCGGGGCAGATCGGGCGCGATCTTGGCGACATGAGCCAGCGCGTGCGCCGGTTCCAATGCCGGGATGATCCCCTCCTGCCGGCTGCACAGCTGGAACGCCTCGAGCGCCTCGCGGTCGGTAATCGCGACGTATTCGACCCGCCGGAGATCGTGCAGCCAGGCATGCTCGGGGCCGATCCCGGGATAGTCGAGCCCGGCCGAGATCGAATGCGCGTCCCGGATCTGCCCGTCATCGTCCTGCAGCAGATAGGTGCGGTTGCCGTGCAGGACGCCCGGCACGCCGCCATTGAGCGAGGCCGCATGCAGCCCGGTCTCGATCCCGTGGCCACCCGCCTCAACCCCGATCATCGCCACCGATGGATCGTCGAGGAACGGATGGAAGAGGCCCATCGCGTTCGACCCGCCGCCGATGCAGGCAATGAGCGTATCGGGGAGGCGCCCTTCGGCCTTCATCAGCTGCTCGCGCGTTTCGCGGCCGATCACCGACTGGAAGTCGCGCACCATCGCAGGATAGGGGTGCGGCCCCGCGACCGTCCCGATTACGTAGAATGTGTCGTCGACATGAGCGACCCAGTCGCGCAGCGCCTCGTTCATCGCATCCTTCAGGGTCGCGGTGCCCGAGTGCACCGGCACGACCTCGGCGCCCAGCAGTTTCATGCGGAAGACGTTGGGTTTTTGCCGCTCGATGTCGGTTTCCCCCATATAGACGACGCAGGGCAGATCAAACAGGGCGCAGGCCGTCGCGGTGGCGACACCGTGCTGCCCGGCCCCGGTCTCCGCGATGATGCGGCGCTTCTGCATACGCCGCGCCAGGAGGATTTGGCCCAGCACGTTGTTGATCTTGTGCGCCCCGGTGTGGTTCAGCTCGTCGCGTTTGAAATAGAGCTTGGCGCCGCCGAAATGCCGGGTCAGCCGCTCGGCGAAGTACAAGGGGCTCGGGCGGCCGACATAGTGCTCGAGGTAATAGTCGAGCTCGACCTGAAAACTGGGGTCGTCCCTGGCCGCATTATAGGCGGCTTCGACCGCCAGGATCAGCGGCATCAAGGTCTCGGCGACAAAGCGTCCGCCATAGCTCCCGAAATGGCCACGCGCATCCGGCCCGCCGCGAAAGGTATTCGGTGTCTGCATCTGTGCCTCTCAACCGGGATTGGCGATCTGCCGGCCAGCCATCGGCCTGGCGTTGCTCATCTTTTCTCGATCGGCGGCATGATCGTCCAATTAGTTTCGTTATTGGTGATGATACAATCGCTCTCGTTTGGTATTGTTATCATAACTTTGTGTTTCTGGCTATCTATGAGATGTCTTGGTGTCGGTATTTCAAATGAACAGCATCCATCGTTATTGAGCGCTTGCTTTAAATCTTTTCTGAAGCGATCGGCTTTTCCTTCATAAATCGGAACGTCATCGATCAGAATTGTAAAGACAACTCTTCGGTTGCCTTGGTACGGATACCGCAACCAACCGGCGATGCGGGTATCCACACGATCGAGTGTTCCCTCGATGGTGCTGGCCCGGGTGTCGTTGAGATATTGGATAGACCCCGGCTGCGCCCGCTGCGCTGCATGCTGTCGCAAGTCTTTTGACGCCGTTACCCCTGCAAATTCGACCAATTCATCAACCAATTCAGCCTTCCGGATGAGACCACGCTCATAGGAAACGCCCAAGCAAGGATAAGACGTAGATGAAATAAACCGTCCCAGGTTTGCAATTTGCTCCAATGCCCGTTGGAAGCATGACTCAACGTTGTAGGCCTGTGACACGCTTTCGCGTGTGGCAATCGCCACTGGATCTCGAAAAACCGCTATTACATGGGGATTCCTTGCTTTTGCGTAGATATTTTCGAAAACATGGGTCGGAAATTTCCATCCCCAAATAGCGAATTGGTGATCCCTTTGTCGTAAGACCTGTTCTATCACAGGATTATCGATATCGATGTGGCCATGAAACAAGCCACGCGAGATTTGGTTCATCGCGTCGTCTTGGTAAGTGCTGTTGAGCCCCTGTCCCATGAAAATGCCCAGATCGTGCAGGATCTGGGCGACCATGGTCGTTCCGCCGCGCGCCGCGCCAAGCACGATGAGCGTTCGCGGCGCCCCGCTGGGGAGAGCGGCTCCTTTCCGGAACAGGACCGCGGGATCGTCCAGGATCATCGAGCCCTCGGCTCAGGTCGGTTTACAAGGAGTGGCATGATTGCAATATGGGGGCGTAAACGCCGGCAAAATGCATCACGCAGGAAGCGAGGTCACGAGGGAAAATCGTGCTTCCGCGCCCTTTATGAGTCTGCGCCGGGAGTCCGCGCCGGGCTAAAGGGCGCGGGCCACCGCGAGGAACTCGCGGATCCTGTCCGGGTCCTTGTCGCCACGGTGGCGTTCGACCCCGGATGAGACATCGACCGCGCTCGCTCCCGAAATGCGCACCGCCTCGGGCAACAGCTCTGCGGTGAGCCCGCCAGACAGCATCCAGGGCCGCTGCCACTTACGCCCGGCGATCAGGTGCCAATCGAAGGCGAGCCCGTTGCCGCCCGGCAGCGCATCGATCCGGCGCGGCGGCTTGGCGTCGAACAGGAGCATGTCGGCGTCCGCTTCGTAGTGCATGGCGGCGAGCACGTCCTCGGGCGCGGCGACGGCGATCGCCTTCATCACCGGGCGGTGAAAACGCACCTTTACATCGGCAACCCGGTCTGGGCTTTCCTGGCCGTGGAACTGGAGGATGTCGATCGGCGCCACGTCGAGGACCGCGCGGATCGCATCATCCTCGGCATCGACAAAAAGGCCGACCCGCTGCACCCCCGACGGCACGGCGGCGCACAGCGTAACGGCGCGCGCCGGGCTGACCGAGCGCGGGCTCGGGGGGTAGAAATTAAAGCCGAGATAGGCCGCACCACCCTCGACCGCCGCCGCGATAGCAGCCTCGCTCGACAACCCGCAGATCTTAGTGGCGACGCTCATGGCTCGGATATGGGGATGCCGGTTTCATTGCGCACCGACGCGGCTGACCGCAAGCTGCGCGGCCGCGAGGTCTTCAAGCGCGGTGCCGACCGATTTGAACAGCGTGATTTCGGCCGGGTCGCGCCGGCCCGGACAGGTGCCGCGAGTCAGGCCGAACAGGTTGCCGACAATCCGCTCGCGCGCGAGCTGTCCGGAGCGCAGCGGCTGGGCGATGTCGCCGGCCTCATGCAACGCCGCATCGGTGTCGACATAAACCCGGGCCCGGGCGACCGCCGCATCGTCTGCCTCACGCATTTCCGGCGTGAAGCCGCCGACGAGGTCGAGATGGGTGCCCGGCGCGAGCCAGGCGCCACGGATCAGCGGCTCGCGCGCCAAGGTCGCACAGGTGATGATGTCGGCTGCCCCAACCCCTTCTGCGAGCTCGGCGACCGGAGCGGCATCAAGCCCGGCCGCGGCAAGCTGCGCGGCGAGCGCCGCCGCCTTCTCGGGGTTGCGGCCCCAGACCCGAACCCGGCGGATCGGCCGCGCCACAGCATGGGCGGCGACCAGATAGGGCGCCAGCGCCCCGGTGCCGACCATCAGATGCGCCGCGCTGTCTGGCCGCGCCAGAAAACCCGCGGCGAGCGCCGAGGCGGCCGCAGTGCGGCGCAGCGTCAGCGCCGTGCCGTCGAGCAGCGCCAATGGCGCCCCGGTCGCGGCATCGAGCAGCAGATAGGAGCCCTGCACCGCGGGCAGCGAGCGCCTTGTGTTACCGGGGAAGACAGTGACGATCTTGATCCCGAGCGCCCGCCCGGCCTGCCAGGCAGGCATCACCAGCACGGTGCCGGGCGTACCCTCTGCCAACGCTGATGCGACCGTATGATGCTGCCGCGGCGGCACCTCGCAGCCTTCGCGAAACATGGCGCGCAGAGCGTCGATCAGGCTCGGGAAGCCGAGCAACCGGTGGATCTCGTCGCCGCCGATGATTTGCATGCAGGCGCCGCGCGTCACCCGCGCGCCGCAAGTCGCGCCGGGAGGTTGCCGTCCGCGCCGGAAAGCTGCGCTTGGGTCGCGGCCAACTCGCGTTCAAGTGCCGCGATGCGGCGGCTGCGCCGGCGGGTTTCGCGCCGCCTGCGCCGGCCGGCGATCCAGGCGGCCACTACGCCGGAGATGAAACCGATCAGCAAGGCGCTCAATATGGCGAGATAAAGCGGCAGACCCACGACGAATGACAGCGGCCACAATCCGAGCGTTACGCTCTCGCGATTGGACGCGGCAAAGAGCGCCAAGAGCGCCGCAACCACCGCGACGATGATCCAGTACAGAACCTTCATCGCAGAGAACCCCGCACCAGCGTGAACCGATGCGCTCTATCTAGGTCCCGCTCAGTGGGCGCGGGTGGGCTGATTGAGGCGATCGCGCAGCTGCTTGCCAGTCTTGAAGAACGGGATGCGCTTTTCGGCGACCTGGACGCTGTCGCCGGTACGCGGATTGCGCCCGATCCGGGCATCCCGCCGCTTGACCGAAAAGGCGCCGAAGCCACGCAGCTCGACCCGGTCGCCGCGCGCCAGCGCGGCGGCGATCTCGCCAAAGATGACGGTGACGATCGCCTCGACATCGCGCTGGTAGAGATGCGGGTTTGCCTCTGCGAGGCTCTGAACGAGCTCAGACTTGGTCATGCGGCGACGCCCGCTGGCAAGTGGAAAACAGCGGTACCGTGCCAAACCGCCCGGCGAGCGTCAAGCGACAGCCGGCTACCGTTATTATCATTCCGGGTCCGGCGACGCCGGACCCGGAATGACAGCGACAGACCTCTCAGCCTTCCTTTTCGTCGGTCTCACCCTGGCGCCGGCGGATCGCCGCGCCGAGAATATCCCCGAGGCTGGCGCCGGAATCGGACGACCCGAACTCGGCCATCGCCCGCTTCTCCTCGTCGACCTCGCGCGCCTTGATCGACATCGACACCCGCCGCGTGGCGCGGTCGATTGTAGTGACCTTGGCATCGACGCGTTCGCCAACGGCAAAGCGGTCGGGGCGCTGCTCGCTGCGGTCGCGCGAGAGCTCGGATTTTCTGATAAAGCCGGGTACGCCGTCGGGCAGCGTGATCTCGATTCCGGTTTCGGTGATCCCCGAGATCGTGCCGGTCACGACATCGCCCTTCTTCACCTTGCTCATGCCCTGCTCGAGCGGATCGGCCTCGAGCTGCTTGATGCCGAGGCTGATGCGCTCCTTTTCGACATCGACATCGAGCACCTTGACTCGCACCACTTGGCCCTTGTGATGGTCGCGCATGGCGTCTTCGCCCGAGCGGGTCCAATCGATATCCGAGAGATGCACCATGCCGTCGATATCGCCGGGCAGGCCGATGAACAGCCCGAACTCGGTGATGTTGCGCACCTCGCCCTCGACGGTGCTGCCGACCGGGTGTTCCTCGAGGAAGGCTTCCCACGGGTTGGGCATCACCTGCTTCAAACCCAGGCTGATGCGCCGCTTTTGCGGATCAACGTCGAGCACCATCACCTCGACCTCCTGGCTGGTCGAGACGATCTTGCCGGGATGAACGTTCTTCTTGGTCCAGCTCATCTCGGAGACATGGACCAAGCCCTCGACGCCCGGCTCCAGTTCGACAAAGGCGCCGTAGTCGGTGATGTTGGTGACTCGGCCCTTGTACTTGGCGCCAGCCGGATATTTGAGCTCGACGCCGTCCCACGGATCGGCTTCGAGCTGCTTCATGCCAAGCGATATGCGCTGAGTCTCCGGGTTGAAGCGGATGACCTGGACCTTGACCGACTGGCCGATATTGAGCGCCTCGGAGGGATGGTTGATGCGCCGCCAGGCGATATCGGTCACATGCAGCAGGCCATCGACCCCCCCCAGATCGACGAAGGCGCCGTAATCGGTGATGTTTTTGACGACGCCGGCGAGGATCTGGCCCTCCTTGAGGCTGGCGACCAGCTCGGAGCGCTGCTCGGCGCGGCTTTCTTCGAGGACGGCGCGGCGCGACACGACGATGTTGCCGCGCGAGCGATCCATCTTGAGGATCTGGAACGGCTGTGGCGAGCCGAGCAACGGAGCAATGTCGCGCACCGGACGGATATCGACCTGGCTGCCCGGCAGAAACGCGACCGCGCCATTGAGATCGACCGTGAACCCGCCCTTGACCCGGCCGAAGATCGTGCCGGTCACCCGCTCATTCCCCTGAAAGCTCTTCTCGAGCTGGGTCCAGGCCTCCTCGCGCCGCGCCTTCTCGCGCGACAGCTGTGCCTCGCCGTTCTTGTCTTCCATCCGCTCGAGGAAAACTTCGACGATATCACCGACATGGATATCCGGCGCGGCACCGGGAGCCGCAAATTCCTTGAGGGCAACGCGCCCTTCCGATTTGAGGCCGACGTCGATGAGGGCGGCGTCGTTCTCGATCGAGATGACCCGTCCCTTGACGACGGTGCCTTCGAGACCGTTGGCGACGCCAAGCGATTCATCGAGCAGCGCGGCGAAGCTCTCTTTCGCGCTGAGTTCGGCGGATTCTATTGCGACGGCCATTCCTTCTCCTCGATCCCATGATTGCGACAGGCAGCCCCACTGGAATCAACGCGGAGCGGGCGGCTGACGGAGGACGGGCGCGGCCGCGTCGACCCGGCCCTGCGGACAGCACAGGAAAGCATCTGCCTGCCCCAGCCCAGACTATCGGCCGTGGACGGCAAGGGCGCGCGCTATGATGTCGGAGGCCCGCTCGAACACCTTATCGGCACCGAGCCGGGTCGTATCGATTACGACCGCGTCGGGGGCTGCCGCGAGCGGGGCGACCCGACGCAAGCTGTCGCGCGCGTCGCGTTCCTTCATGTCCTGCAGGACACCCCGGTATATAGCGGCCACGCCGCGCTCCCGCAACTCCTTGGCCCGGCGCGCGGCACGCGCCTCCGGGCTGGCAGTGACAAACAGCTTCACCGCGGCATCGGGAAAAACCACCGTCCCAATATCGCGGCCGTCCACAACGATGCCCCTGGGCTTGGCCCCGCCTGTCAGGACCGGCGGGTGCTCCGCGAAATCGCGCTGCATCGCTAAGAGCGCATCGCGCACCGCCGGAAGCGTGGAGAGGATCGAGGCAGCGCGGGCGACCTTCTCGCTCGCTAGCAGCGGATCGCCGAGAACCGCGAGAGAGATCTGGCGCGCCGCAGCAACCGCCGCACCGCGATTGGCCGGATTGGCACCCTCGCCGAGGACGAGCAGGGCGGTCGCGCGGTAGAGCTTGCCGCTGTCGAGATGGGCGAGTGCAAACCGTTCGGCGAGGCGGCGCGCCAGGGTGCCTTTGCCGGAAGCGGCGGGGCCGTCGATCGCGACCACAAACGAGCGGTGCGCGGTCACCGCGCCTCGGAGAAGATTGCGCCAAGCCGGGTCATCAGCGGCACGAAATCGGGAAAGCTCGTCGCAATCGGGCGAGCATCGTCGATCCGTACCGGCTCGCGCGAGGCGAGGCCGAGCACAAGAAACGCCATCGACATTCGATGATCGAGCCGAGTGGCGATCAGCGCACCACCCTTAGGTGGGCCGCCGTTGCCCTCGACGATCAGATCGTCGCCCTCGATCGCGGCCTTGACGCCGCAGCTGACGAGTCCCTCGGCGATGCCGGTCAGCCGGTCGCTTTCCTTGACGCGCAGCTCGGCGAGCCCGCGCATCACGGTGCGGCCGCGCGCGCCGGCGGCGGCGACGGCGAGGATCGGGTATTCGTCGATCATCGACGGCGCCCGGCTGGCCGGGATGTCGGCGCCGGCGAGCGCGCCGGCCCGCACATGCAAATCGGCGACCGGCTCGCCGCCCGCCTCGCGTCGGTTTTCGAGGGTGACGTCCGCGCCCATCTCCTCGAGGCACGAGAGCAGGCCGGTGCGCGACGGGTTGAGCCCGACATTGGCGATCGTCACCTCAGAGCCCGGGACGATTAGCGCCGCGACGAGCGGGAAGGCCGCCGAGGACGGGTCGCCCGGCACCGTGATCGGCGCTGCGACCAGCTCGGGCTGGCCAGCCACCGTGATCCGCCGGCCGACCCCCGGCTCGGCCTCGATGGTAACCCGCGCGCCGAAATGACCGAGCATGCGTTCGGTATGGTCGCGGGTCGGCTGCGGTTCGATGACGCTCGTCGCCCCCGGCGCGTTGAGTCCGGCGAAGAGCACCGCCGTTTTGACCTGGGCGGACGGCACCGGGAGGCGGTATTCAATCGGCACGGGGCTAGTCGCGCCGGTCACCGCCAGCGGTAGACACCCGCCCTCGCGGCCGAGGAATTGCGCGCCGAAGCGCGACAGAGGGGCGGTGACGCGGCCCATTGGCCGGCGCCGCAGCGAGGCATCGCCAGTCACGAACGCGGTGAACGGGTGGGTCGCGAGGATGCCGAGCAGGAGCCGCGCCGCGGTCCCGGAATTGCCGAGATCGAGCACGTCATCGGGCTCGGCGAGGCCGCCGAGCCCGACCCCGTCGACAAGCCAGCGGCCGTCCTCGTCGCGGCCAATCCCGGCGCCCAGTGCGCGCAGCGCCGTCGCTGTCGCGAGCACGTCCTCGCCTTCGAGCAGACCCGTGATCTCGGTACGGCCGATGGCGAGCGCGCCCAGCATCAGCGCGCGGTGCGAAATCGATTTGTCGCCCGGCACCCGTACCACACCGGCGAGCGGCGTCGCGGGGCGCGCGGCGGCGAGCGGAGAGGGCATTGTCGCGGCGGAAGGGGGCGTATGGTCGTCTGGCATCCAATTTTGCTCGCGGATCGGGGCCGGCCGCTGTTGCAGTGCGCATCGCGGCCGCTGTGGCGCTGCCCAATACCGGGCAGCCGGTATTTGTTTTGACAGGCCGAGACGGCTGTGGCAATGGCGCCCGCCATGTTGATGACATTACAGACTCGACACTGAAGCGATAGGAGCGGCTGTTGGCCAAACCCGAATGGGGTACCAAGCGCATCTGCCCAAGCTGCGGCGCGCGCTATTACGATTTGCTGCGCGAACCGGTCATCTGTCCCAAATGCAGCACGCCGTTTGATCCGGAGGCTTTCCTGCGGGCCCGGCGGGCGCGACCGGCAGCGCCGGTCGAGAAGGAACTCGAACCGGTCGTTGCCGACGAGGTCGATGCCGACCTCGAAACGGAGGAGATCGAGGCAGTCGAGGAAGAAGAGGAGGAAGCCGGCGTCGCCCTCGAAGAGGGCGAGGAGGAGGAAGAGGAGCTGATCGAGGACGCCTCCGAACTCGGCGAGGACGAAGACGACATGGCCGAGGTCATCGACAACGTCGAGGAGGAAGAACCCTGATCCGGGCCGTAATAGGCACGATTTTCCCCTTGCTGCGGCGGTCCGTCGTTCCTAACTTGCGCCAACCGCCTAACCAGCAGCGCGGGGCCATAGCTCAGCTGGGAGAGCGCTACAATGGCATTGTAGAGGTCACCGGTTCGATCCCGGTTGGCTCCACCAATAAAATGAAGGGCTTAGCCGGAGCTGGCTAAGCCCTTCTGCTCTTTCAGCACTCACCCAGTACTCACCGTAAGGGAAATTCCAGGATGGTATGGAGGGCGTTTGGCCGGGTCTCTCCGTTCATTCGGCACCGACCACAGCTTCCGAATCAGCCGAATTCAGGTTCGCGACCCTTGCGTTCAAGGCATCGGTGATAAACGCGTCCAGCGTTTGACCGTGATAGTCCGCCAGCTTCATCGCCTTGCTGAGCAGCGAGACGGGAACCATGAGTGGTATTCGCATGACGCGATTTTCAGCCTCCGCTCCCGGGATAAGCTTTGCGGCAATCCTGCCACCGATCCGCTCAGCCGCATCCCTTACGGGATCTAGCGACAGGTGCGCGTACCGCTGAGTCGTGGTGATCTTTGAGTGTCCAAGCAGTCGGCCGATCACCTGCAGGCTGTCACCTTCGTCGGTTCCGACGCTTGCGAACGAGTGCCGCAAATCGTGAAGTCGAACATCCTGCAATCCGATAATGGAGCGGATGCGGGTCCAAATTTTCTGAAGCCCAACAAAGTGGGCTTCTTCAACGTCTCCGGGAAGGACGTAGGGATTGCCCTCAATCCGTGGGAGCGAGGCGATATAGTCGATCACCGGCCGGGCCAGCGGAAGCGTCTTCTTTCCGGTTTTCGTGTCTGGCAGCAGCAATAAGCCGCGTTCGAAATCGACATCGCGCCATCGAAGACCGAGAATTTCGCTTTTCCGGCACCCTGTCAGCGCGAGGAGACGAATCGCCGCGATGGCGCTCGGGTGGGTGCCTTCGGTCTGCGCGCGTTCTAGCGCGTCGCCGAGACGGAGCTGCTCGGCTTCGCTCAGGAAGCGCTCCTTCTCGTTCACCTTGAACAGCGTGACGCCCCGCCCGGAATTGTCATTGAGCGCGCCGATTGAAACGCCAAACTCTAAGATCGCGACGAGTACAGCGACCGTACGCGCCGCAGTTCCTTTACCACCCCGCACGATCGCGCGACCTTGTTTTTTGGTTTTCACGTCCGCGGCGGTTTTTCCCGAAGCGATATCGATCTGGAATTTTTCAATATCGAGGCGCGTCAGAGAACCGACACGTTTGGGTCCCAGAAGGGGACGGACGTGCCGGTCGATATTGCTTTTGTCGGTCTTGAGGGAGGAAGCCTTCTTCGGTGTCCCGCGTTTGGTGATGATGATGGGTTGTGCGAAATAAACGTCGCATAGCTCATTCACGGTCATGTCGCTGCGCGCTTCGAGCTTTTGAGTGGCGGGATCCTCGCCTTGCGTCACCCGCGCTTTTATCCCAATTGCCTCTTGTCGTGCGGTCGCGGGAGTCCAGGGCGACCCGTGTTTCCCGATCGTGTATCGCCGCATAGGCGTCTCGCGGCCGCCGGTACGGTACTGAACGACGTATATCTTTTGGCCGCCGAGTGTGACCTTCAGGCCGAAACCTCTTACCTCACTATCCCAAATCCAGATTACTCGATCGCTAGCCTGGGCTGCATCGACCGTCCGCTTTGTGATTTTGGTCGTCGACATCGTGTGACCTCCGGCGAAACCATCACTCTCCAAATGGGCTCGATTTCTGTCGAGCGCCGCTCTTCTTGCGGACATGCGCCGCACAATCGGCTGCTATGATCTGTCGGTAAGCGTCATAGCACCCCGCTTCCTACGGAAGCGCGCTTCGACGACCCGGCTCCAACTCAGACGGGATCAAAGCGACCCTCCTCACGACGTTCGGCAAAACGGCCATGGGCTGGTAAGCCCGGGCTACGCGCAACCTTGATTGCGCATAGCCTGCATTATTGCGCATAGACATCCTTGCGCATAGGCTTGATTGTTGCGCAAACCTGAGCCATTCTTGCGCATAGACTCTATGCGCAAAGAAACTCGGCCTTGGCGAACCAGATTCCCGACGATGCACTATATGCCATCGAAGAGGTGGTCCACCGCTACCCGGGCGGCGCCTCGGCGCAAGAGATCCTACGCGCCCTTGCAGTCCCGATTCCTCTCCGAACCCTTCAGTACCGCCTGAAATCTCTCGTCACCCGAAATCGCCTCATCATGGACGGCGAAGGTCGCTGGGCGAGATACCGGATATCCCACGCTGCCGCCGCTGTCCGGCCAGCCGACCTCGCTGCGCGGGCAGAGGCCGAAGAACCTGCCATTCCCCTGTCCGAGGCCGGGACGTCTATCCGCCACTATGTCCAGCGGGCACCGGAAGCCCGCAAGCCCGTCGGTTACGACCGCAAGTTCCTCGATCGCTATCGCCCGAATGTCTCCTTCTACCTGACTGAGCAGGACCGCACGCACCTGGCGGCTGTGGGACGACCTCAGATCGCCGGGCAGCCCGCCGGCACCTACGCCAAGCAGATCCTCAACAGGCTTCTCATCGACCTCGCCTGGAATTCGAGCCGCCTGGAAGGCAACACCTACTCCCTTCTCGACACCAAGCGTCTCATTGAACTGGGCGAAGAGGCGGAGGGGCGCGCGCATCTCGAAGCGCAGATGATCCTGAATCACAAGGACGCGATCGAGTTTTTGGTCAGCGCCGCCGACGAGATCGGCTTCAACCGCTACACTATCCTCAATCTCCACGCGCTCCTCGCCAACAACCTCCTCGCCGATCCCACCGCGGTCGGCAGGCTCCGCTACATCGCCGTCGGCATCGAGCGCTCCACCTTCCACCCGCTCGAGGTGCCGCAGCTCATCGAGGAATGCTTCGATCAGATCCTGGCAACCGCCGCCGCGATCGCCGATCCTTTCGAGCAAGCGTTCTTCATCATGGTGCAGCTTCCCTATCTGCAGCCCTTTGACGACGTAAATAAACGCGTATCGCGCCTCGCAGCCAACATCCCGCTCATCAGGGGCAATCTTTCGCCGCTATCCTTCGCCGACGTCCCCCGACGGACCTACACGGATGCAGTGCTCGGCGTGTACGAGCTGAACAAGATCGACCTTCTCAAGGACGTCTTCATCTGGGCCTACGAGCGCTCGGCCGCGCGCTACGTCGCCGTCCGTCAATCACTTGGCGAGCCCGACCCCTTCCGGCTTCGCTATCGAACGCAGTTGCGCGAGATCATCGCCGGCCTTGTCCGTGCACCGGTAGGCCGCAAGGACACCGCAGCTCGCATTGCAGCTTGGTCGAGCGCGGCGATCGATCCCGCGGATCGTCAGCAATTCAACGATGTTGTGGAGACCGAACTAGCGAGCCTGCACGAGGGAAATTTCGCCCGCTATCAGATCAGGCCGTCGGAATTCGCCGTATGGCGCGAGGTGTGGGGGGCGGCATGAGCAGCGGAGCTTCGGCCAACCCATCTACGCCGGCCATCTATGAACTCTCCATCGAGCGCTATCGCGGTATCCCCTCGCTCCAATGGCGGCCTGCGCGCGGCGTCAACGTGATCCTAGGCGGCGGCGACGTCGGTAAAACCACGATCCTTGAGGCGATCGCTCTGCTGCTCAGCCCCGTCAATCCAGCGAACCTCTCCGATCCCGACTATCACGATCGGAAAATCGATGCCGGCTTCTCCGTCGAGGCCATTCTGTCGCTTCCGCTGACCTCCGACATCAGCAACCAGCTCAGGCCGTCCTGGCCGTGGGAATGGACCGAGGCCGGAATATCCGTCCCCAGTCTCGAAGATGACGGCAAGATCGTCGGCGAACCCGTGTACCGGGCCCGGGTGCGCGGAACCGAGGATCTCGAGCTTGCCTACGAGATCGTCCAGCCCGACGGCACGACCGACAATTTCCCGGTGACGCTGCGGCGCTCGATTGGACTCGTGCGCCTCGGCGGCGACGATCGGAACGATCGCGATCTCAGGCTGGTTCAGGGCTCAGCGCTGGACCGATTGCTTTCCGACAAAGGCCTGCGCTCGCGCATGGCGAGCGAACTCGCGAAGAGCGAGGTCAGGGAGGAACTTTCGTCCGCCGCTCAGACGGCCCTTTCTAAACTCGACATGGCCTTCCGGAAGGAGAGTCTACCGTCTGGGCTCGACCTCGCTATCACGGGCGGACAAGGCGCGTCCGTCGCGTCGATGATCGGCCTCACGGCCGATCGTCATGGCGTGCAATTGCCGCTTGCTAGCTGGGGAGCCGGGACGCGGAGGCTCTCCGCGCTCGCCATCGCGGAACAGAACCAGGGCGAGGCGCCGATCACGCTCGTCGATGAAATCGAACGCGGGTTGGAACCCTATCGGCAGCGGGCCTTGGTTGAGAAACTGCAATCTGGTAAGGCGCAGGTCTTTCTCACCACCCATAGCCCGGCGGCGATCTCCGCCGGGTCGAAGGCCTCGCTCTGGTATGTCGATCATACGGGGCAGATCGGCCCGCTCGACGCCACAAAGATCGCGCGGCACCGCAGATCGGACCCCGAAACCTTCCTCTCGCGGCTGGCCGTTATCGCCGAAGGCGCGACAGAGGTCGGATTTACCGCCTCTCTCCTCGAGCGCGCGCTCGGCGCGGCGCTCGAACAGCACGGCGTCCATGTCAGCGACGGCGGCGGCCACGAAGCCACGCTTGGCGTCCTGGAAGCGCTCGCCGCCGGCGGCCTACGGTTCGGCGGCTTCGCCGACGAGGAGAACAAGCATCCCGAGCGCTGGAAGAGGCTGCGGGAAAAGCTCGGCGCGCTGCTGTTCCGATGGCCGTCGCGCTGCATCGAGGAAAACGTCATCGATCTCGTACCCGACGACAAACTGTTCGACTTCATCGCCGATCCGGCTGACGTCAAAACCGGCATGCGCCTACGCACCCTCGCCGATCGCCTCGGCGTCGAGGACAAGGATTTCGCTTCGCTCAAGGCCACGGCCGGCGCCAATTTCAAAGCCCTGATCATCCAGGCGGCGCTGGGGACCGTTCCCCCGGGAAAGGATGACGAGAAGAACCAGTACCGGTCGCACGCAGGCACTTGGTTCAAATCGGTCGAGGGTGGACGGGAACTGGCCAGCAAGGCCTTCAGCTTGCGCTTATGGCCCGCGTTGAAACTCCAGCTCCTCCCCTTCTGCAATGCCGTCAGGGCGGCGGTCGGCTTGGCTGAGATTCCGGACCTGCCTCAGTGAGCGATGAGACGGTCCGCGCCGCTTTGCGATCGGAGGTGCCGCTGGTGATGGTCGAGGCGCCGGCGGGCTGCGGCAAGACCCACCAAGGTGCCGATTATGCCCGCGAACTCACAACATCGCGTCCGGATCGCCTGCTCATCCTCACCCACACCCACGCGGCCTGTTCCGTCTTCGCCGACCGGACTCGCGGCTCCGGCCAGCGCGTCGAGATCCGCACGATCGACAGCCTCATCATGCACATCGCAACCGCCTATCACGCTGGCCTTCGCTTCCCGGCCGATGTGGCGACGTGGGCGCGGCGGACACCCGACGGATACGCTCACGTCGCGCTGAAAGTGGCCGCGTTGCTCAGACAACATCCGATGATCGCCAGCACCCTGGCCAGACGGTTTCCAACCGTGATCTGCGATGAACATCAGGATTGTACGGGCGATCAGCACGCTCTCGGCATGGCGCTACTGGATCAAGGCGCGCGCTTGCGCGTCTTCGCCGATCCGCTGCAGCGCATCTACAGGGGGACACCGCTCCGTGGCGCCAGTCCCGCCTGCGACTGGTCGACACTTACAGCCCAGGCCCACGCCTTCGAGCAACTCGACACCCCCCACCGCTGGAACAGCCGCTGCGCCGAGCTCGGGCAATGGACCCTGCGAGCCCGCGCCGCGCTGAAGGCTGGGGGCCAGATCGATTTGCGCACCAATTTGCCTTCCAGCGTCACGGTGATGGTCGCCGAGAATCAAGCCCGCAGAAATCTCGAATATCAACTCGCGTCGGACGACCGCCGGCCCATCGACAACTTCGTGCGCGCGCAGACCTCTCTGCTCGTCCTAACGCACCACAACGACACCGCCCGCTCGCTCCGCAGCTTCTTCAATCGTCGGATTCCCCTCTGGGAGGGGCACACGCGATCCGCCCTCGAGCGGTTGGTAGACGCGATGACCGGCGGACGCGGCGACGGCGCCGCGCTCGCCGCCGCCGTTGTCGGGTTTATGAACGAGATCGGCAAGGGGTTCAGCCCCTCGGCGTTTGGCGATCGATTTGAGAAAGAGGTTCGCGAGGGCTGCTCAGCGAAGAGTCGAGGCAAACCGGCGACAATCCAGGAGCTGGCGCGGTTTCTGCTGATGGAGCCCGATCACCGGGGTGTGGCCAGGATGCTCCGCCGCCTCGCCGAGCTGAAGGAGTCAGACCCCGACTTCTTCGACGTCGAAATGGACTGCCACAAGGAATTTTGGGAGGCGGTCCGGCTCGGAAGCTTTGAAGATCTCGATGCCGGCCTCCCGGAAATAACACATCGCCGCACCTACAGTCGGCCGAAGCCGCCGGACAAAGCGATCAGCACGATCCACAAGGCCAAGGGGCTTGAATGCGGTAGCGCCATCGTCATGCCCTGCGACGCTAGGACGTTCCCCGATCGGCCCGACGCCCGATGCCTTCTCTATGTCGCGCTCAGCCGGGCTACCGACAGGGTGATGCTCGTCGTCTCACGCAACAATCCAAGCCCCCTTCTCCTTATTTAGAGGGCTGCCGCCGGCCGGGATCGGCGCCTGTGCCGCATTCTCGTTTGAGACACAGGTCGCCCTGCCGGCCGGGCCGTCCAAGACACAGGACGAGACCGGATTGGCTGACACAAGCCACGCCCAACGCCGAGGTGAGGGATTTGTGGGGGAAGGCCTTCCCCCTGGCCGGCGCCGACGTCGCCGGCACACCCCCTTCGGCGGGGAGCGCCCCGCAACGCCCCCGAGACGCGGCGGCCATCTGCGCGCCGGCGGCATGCCACGGCGATCTGCTGCTGCGGCTCGCCAACGCGTCACGGGAGGAGCGCATCGCGTGGTGGCGCACGGCCGGATGACCGCCGTCCACACATCGCGCAGTCGCAGGCCGGCAAGGCGGCCGGGCGGAGCTCCGATCGCCCGCCGCCGCGGCCGTGAGCTACAGCCTAGAGTGAGAGTCGGGCCGGGTCGGCCGTGACGGGTTGGAGGTCGCGAGAGAGGCTCACGGCGCCCGTCGCGGGGACCCGCGATGTCACGTTCAGCCGCTCGCGCTCGTGCCGGTCAGGACCGGACGAGCCTCTATTCCGAAATCACCGACAAGATCATCGCGGAGCTGGAGGCCGGCCGCGTGCCTTGGGTTCAGCCCTGGGGGACCGCCGCGGCGAAAGCATCGCTCGCCATGCCGAAGAATGCGGCGACCCAGCGCCGCTACTCCGGCGTGAATGTGTTGATCCTCTGGGGCGCCGTCGTCGAGCGCGGCTTTGCCGGCCAGAGCTGGCTCACCTTTCGCCAGGCCTTGAGCCTCGGCGGGAATGTCCGCAAAGGCGAGCACGGCACTACCGTCGTCTATGCCGATCGCTTCATCCCTGATGATGAACGCAAGCGGGCGGAGCGCGACGGTGACGAGCCCGGAGCGATCCCGTTCCTCAAACGATTCACGGTGTTCAACACCGATCAGTGCGAGAACCTTCCCGACGGGCTGGTCACCGCCCCGCCGCCCGTGTCCGAGGGGCTGATCCTGCCCCAAGCCGAGGGGCTGATCGCCGCTACCGGCGCCGACTTCCGCATGGGAGGCGATCGCGCCTTCTACAACCCGGCCCGGGACTACGTTCAAGTGCCGCGGCCCGACGCTTATTTCGAGCCGATCAACTGGCACCGGACGGCCCTGCATGAGCTCGGTCACTGGGTCGGTCATCCCTCGCGGCTCGCTCGCGATCTGACCGGCGCTTTCGGCTCAGCGTCGTACGCCAAGGAGGAGTTGGTCGCCGAGATGACCAGTGCCTTCGTCTGTGCCTCGCTCGGCATCGTGCCGACCGTGCGCCATGCCGACTATATCGGCTCCTGGCTCGAGGTGCTGCGCGAAGACGATCGCGCCATCGTCCGCGCCGCCAGCGCCGCTTCGAAGGCAGCCGACTACCTCCTCGCCTTCCGGCCCGCTCCTTCCGAGCCCGTCGACACGATACAGGCGGCCGACGAGTTGGAGATGGCGTGATGCGCTTTCGCCGCTGACCTCCGGTGTCGGCCGACGAGGGCGCGACCGGCACGCTGATCAACCCGGCGAGGATGCAACAGCGCGGGAGAGGCTGCTGCCGACGCAGCTACGGCAATTAGCAACGCCGGAAACCTGCGGAGGCGGAACTGCGGCCCGCCGGGCGATGGTCGTGCGGGCCCCGCGGCCGCCCGTCACCGTCTCGGCCCTAGAGCGAGAGGAAGGCGGGCGATTCCGACGGGTTGAGGTCGAGAGAGAGGCTTTCGGCCGCCCGTCGCGGAGAATATCGACATGGCAACCGCCGTTCAGAAGATCACCCTCAGCGCCTCGCGCGACATCCCCTTCAACAAACTGGTGCTCAGCCAGGCCAATGTGCGCCGGGTGAAAGCAGGAATCTCCATCGAGGAGCTGGCCGAGGACATCGCCCGGCGCACGCTCCTACAGAGCTTGAGCGTCCGGGCCGTGGCGGACGCGGAGGGCCATGAGACCGGCATGTTCGAGGTGCCGGCTGGTGGCCGCCGCTTCCGGGCGCTGGAACTGCTGGTGAAGCAGAAGCGGATGGCCAAGACCCAGCCCGTGCCGTGCGTGGTGCGCGAGGGCGGCCTCGGCGAAGAGGATTCGCTGGCCGAGAACGTGCAGCGCGTCGCCCTGCACCCGCTCGACCAGTTTCGCGCCTTCCAGACCCTGCGCGAGAAGGGGCTGAGCGAAGAGGAGATCGCCGCCCGGTTCTTTGTGAACGCGACCGTCGTCAAGCAGCGGCTGCGCCTAGCCGCCGTCTCGGAGAAGCTCCTCGACGTCTATGCCGAGGACGGCATGACGCTGGAGCAGCTGATGGCGTTCACGGTCACCAACGACCATGCGCGCCAGGGGCAGGTTTGGGAGTCGCTCGCTCGCGCCCATAACAAGGAGCCGTATTACATCCGCCGCCAGCTTACCGAAGGCGCAGTCCGCGCCGCCGACAAGCGGGCGCGGTTCGCCGGGGTCGACACCTATGAAGCGGCCGGTGGCGTCGTGCTGCGCGACCTGTTCCAGCATGACGATGGCGGCTGGCTCCAGGACCCGGTCCTGCTCGACCGCCTGGTCATCGAGAAGCTCCAGGCCGAAGCGGAAACCCTTCGCGGCGAGGGCTGGAAGTGGATCGCGGTCGCGCCCGACTTCCCCTATGGGCACACCGCCGGCCTCCGCCGCCTGAACGGCGAGACCGTCGATCTCACCGACGAGGAGCGTGCGAGCCACGATGCCTTGAGGGCCGAATACGACCGGCTCGAGGAAGAATACGCGCAAGCCGACGAATTGCCGGACGAGGTGGACCAGCGGCTCGGCGAGATCGAGACCGCGTTCGCCACGTTTGAAGCACGGGCTGTCGTCTACGATCCGACCGAGATCGCCCGCGCCGGCGTATTCGTCAGCATCGACGCCGACGGCGACCTGCGGATCGAGCGCGGCTATGTCCGTCCGGAAGACGAGGCGCCGGCCGAGCCGGTCGAGGGGAGCGATGGAAACGCCCCCGCTGCCGGCCAGCCGAACGGTGCGATCCAACGCTCCGTTATCACCGTCGGCAGCGGTGATTCTTCCGAGCCGGAACCCGAGGGGGACGAGGACGATGGCCTCAAGCCGTTGTCGGAGCGCCTCATCACCGAGCTGACGGCGCACCGCACGCTGGCGCTGCGGGACGCGCTGGCGAACGATCCAAACACGGCGTTCGTGGCGGTGCTGTACACGCTCTGCCTCGGCGCATTCTATCGCATGTCGTCAGCCACCTGCCTGGAGATCTCGGCCAAGAGCTCGACCTTCAACGCCCAGGCGCCGGGGCTGGCCGACTGCGCCTCCGCCAACGCGATCGAGGCCCGCCACCAGCAATGGGCGAAGCAGTTGCCCAAGGCCGAGGACGATCTCTGGGACGTGCTGGTGGCGTTCGACAGTGACAGCCAGGCAGCGCTGTTCGCGCATTGCGCTTCGCTCAGCGTCAACGCCGTGCATGACCCGTGGAGCCGCGGCCCGCGGCGCCTCGCTCACGCCGACACGCTGGCGCGCGCGGTGAACCTCGACATGGCAGCGGCCGGCTGGTCCCCGACCGTCGACAATTACCTCGGCCGGGTTCCGAAGGCGCGCATCCTCGAAGCGGTCCGGGAGGCGAAGGGCGAGCAATCGGCGCAGCTCATCGACCACCTCAAGAAGGCCGACATGGCCAAGGAGGCCGAGCGGCTGCTGGGCGGCACGGGCTGGCTGCCCGAGCCGCTGCGCACGCCCGATGTTCAGGCGACCGAGGCCGATGGCGAAGGGGAAGCCGGTGCGACGACTCTCCCGGCGTTCCTCGCCGAGAGCGACGACGACGGCGCCGGTGATCCGCACGATCCGGAGGAACCCGAGCCGCACGCCGTCGCGGCGGAATGATCGTAGGCAGGCGGTGCGGCTTGGCCGCCCCGCTTCCTTTCCAACCCTTCGAGCCCGGCCTCCTGAGCTTGTCGAAGGGGCGCCGGGCTTTTTATTTTCTGGAGACCCGTCATGACCGACTGGTACGCCCGTTGCGCTTACGATCCCGAGGTCAAGCAGCGCTTCCACACTGCCGCACGCGCGCGTTTACGCCGGCTAGCGACAACGCTGCGCTTTCCACTCGGATCTTTCGATCTCCGCTCGAACCTCGGCGGGATCGCCGTCTCGGGCGAGATCACGCTCCACCACGATGATGTCTACATCCAGGTGTGCCAACCCGCGAGCGGCGCCGATTCCGGCATCCTCATCCGCACCTGCCAAGGCCGGCGCGATTACACCGACGGCGGGAACCATCTTGCCCCGCTCCGCCTGCTCGACGATGCGCCGGCCTTGGCAACGCAGGTGCGTGCGGTCATGGCGACGAGGACCAGCGCGCTTTCCGCAGCACCGTCCTCGCGCCGAGCCCCGGCCCGGCATCGCTGACGCGTCGGTCCGGCACGCAAGGCGCCGCGCCATGATCAGCGTAATCGGCGCGATGCAGAGCGCTCCGGGCGCGCATGCGCATCGCATGCCGACCCGCCGGCCGTCAGCCGGGCGGAAGGTGGGCAACAGGGGATCGGCTTCACTGAGAGGGAGAGGCAGGCGTGGACGGGTTTGAGCCGACCGGGGTCGAGAGAGAGCGCCCTTCGGTTCACCCCGTTCCCGCTCTCCTGGATGTCTCTCATGAATTCCACGTTGGTCTCCGCGGCCGCAATCGCGGCTATCCCTCTCGTCGTCCCCGCGGTGTCGCAGCCGGACGCCGACGTTGCGCTGGTCGCGGCCGCCAGCTTGCTGCTCGCCGATCTCGAACGCGGCCGTGCCATCGATGCATCCGCGCTTCGCGCTGCAATGATCGCAGCCTTCGGCGGTTCGGACGCCGAGGGCGTCTGGGACTGGAAGACCGCCTACGATTCCTGCGAAGCGGCGCAAATCCTCTTTCTGCGCAAGTTCGGGCCCGTGATGCGCGGGCGGGCTGTGTCACCAGCGGCGTTCCTTGCCATGCTGACGAAGGTGGCGGCGCTGCTGCCGTCGCACACGCGCCGGTCCGAGGAGAGCCAGGCGCTCCAACAATTCTCGACGCCCCTCGGGTTCGGCTTCGTCGCGAGCATCGCGGCAGCGATCATGCCCCCCGACGTCGTGCTCGAACCTTCGGCCGGCACGGGCTTGCTTGCCATTCACGCCGAGCTCGCGGGCGGCAGCCTGGTCCTGAACGAACTCGCCGACATGCGCGCGCACCTGCTCGACCGCCTGTACCCGGGTGCAGCCGTCACGCGTCACGACGCAGCGCACATCCACGACCTGCTGGACGACGCCGTGCGGCCGAGCGTCGTGCTGATGAACCCGCCCTTCTCGGTCGCCGCCCATGTCGACGGCCGGGTCGCGGATGCCGCGTTGCGTCACCTGACGTCCGCGCTGGCGCGCGTCACCGAGGGCGGCCGCCTGGTCGCCATTACCGGGGTCAGCCTCTCGCCCGACAATCCCGCCTGGCGCGACAGCTTCGTCCGATTGCAGCAGCGCGGCCGCATCGTGTTCTCGGCGGCCGTCGATGGCCGGGCCTATGCCCGCCATGGAACCAGCGCTGAAACGCGCCTGACGGTTATCGACCGCATACCCGCCGACGATCCGACGGCGTTCCCGGCTTCGCCGGGCACGGCAAACGACACGGCCATCCTGCTCGACTGGGTGACGAGGCTGGTCCCGCCCCGAAGCGCCGTGAAGCTGGCTCCGGCCGTAGGACGCATCGGCGTGCCAATCGCTGTGCGGACGGCGGCCGCAAATCCGCTGCCTAACAGAGAATCTCCACGCCGGTCCGCTGCGGCGGTCATCCAACCCGCTGCCGTCGAACTCGCCTATGAGGCCGTGGACTGGGCGCCGGCGCAAAGCGGACAGATTACCGAGGCCCTCTATGAAGGATACGGACTTCAGTCGATCCGTATTCCCGGATCTGCGCCGCATCCGACGCGGCTGGTGCAGTCGGCCGCCATGGCCTCGGTCGCGCCGCCGAAACCCGGCTATCGGCCGCATCTCCCGGCCGCCGTCATTGCGGGCGGCCTGCTTTCCGACGCTCAGCTCGAAAGCGTGATCTATGCCGGCGAGGCCCATGCCAGCTATCTCGCCGGATCGTGGATCGTCGATGAGACCTTCGACGTCGTTTCCGCAGCACCCGACGACGCGGACACGGCCGTCCACTTCCGCAGAGGCTGGTTTCTCGGTGATGGCACCGGCGCCGGCAAAGGCCGCCAGGTCGCCGGCATCCTGCTCGACAACTGGGTGAAGGGCCGCCGGCGCGCGGTGTGGGTCTCCAAATCCGACAAGCTGATCGAGGACGCTCAGCGCGACTGGTCTGCGCTGGGCCAGGAGCGGCTGCTGATCACGCCGCTCGCGCGCTTCCGGCAGGGCACGCCAATCCGCCTGGACGAAGGCGTCCTATTCACAACCTACGCCACGCTACGGTCCGACGCGCGCGAGGAGAAGGTTTCCCGTGTCCGCCAAATCGTCGATTGGTTGGGCTCCGACTTCGACGGAGTCATCGTCTTCGACGAAAGCCATGCAATGCAGAACGCCGCCGGCGGCAAGAGCGAACGCGGCGATCAGGCGCCCTCCCAGCAGGGACGAGCGGGCTTGCGCCTGCAGCACGCTCTGCCGGATGCCCGCGTGCTCTACGTCTCCGCGACCGGCGCGACCACGGTCGACAATCTCGCCTATGCCCAGCGGCTCGGCTTGTGGGGCGGCGAGGATTTCCCCTTCGCCACCCGTGCCGAGTTCGTCGAAGCGATCGAGGCCGGCGGTGTCGCGGCGATGGAAGTGCTCGCCCGCGACCTGAAGGCGCTCGGCCTCTACGCGGCCCGGTCGCTCTCCTATGAGGGGATCGAATACGAGCTCGTCGAACACCGGCTCACCCCCGAGCAGACCCGCATCTACGACGCCTATGCCGGCGCCTTCCAGGTCATCCACAACAACCTGACCGCGGCGCTCGAAGCCGCCAACGTGACAGGCGAAACCGGGACGCTGAACCGCCAAGCCAAGTCCGCCGCACGCTCCGCCTTCGAAAGCGCCAAGCAGCGCTTCTTCAATCACCTCATCACCGCGATGAAGACCCCGGCATTGATCGCCGCGGTCGAGCGGGACCTCGAAGCCGGCCACGCCGCAATCATCCAGATCGTCTCGACCGGCGAGGCGCTGATGGAGCGGCGCCTCGCCGAGATCCCGACCGAGGAATGGGGCGACGTGCAGGTCGACATCACGCCGCGGGAATACGTTCTCGATTACCTCGCGCACGGCTTCCCGACCCAGCTCTTCGAGACGTTCACCGACGGCGAGGGCAATCTCTCGTCCCGGCCGGTCACCCTTGACGGCCAGCCGGTCCAATGCCGGGACGCCGTCGAACGGCGCGACCGCATGATCGAACGCTTGGCGTCTCTCGCCCCCGTCCAGGGCGCGCTCGACCAGATCGTGCAGCGCTTCGGCACGGAGATGGTGGCGGAAGTGACCGGCCGCTCGCGGCGCATCGTGCGCAAGGCAGGATCGGGCGGCCTCGATCGTCTCGCGGTCGAGGTCCGCGCCGGCTCGGCCAATCTCGCCGAGGCGCAGGCCTTCATGGATGACGAAAAGCGGATCCTGGTCTTCTCCGATGCCGGCGGCACGGGCCGTTCCTATCATGCCGATCTCACGGCGAAGAACCGCCGTCTGCGCGTCCACTACCTGCTGGAAGCGGGCTGGAAGGCCGACACCGCCATTCAGGGCCTCGGCCGGTCGAACCGCACCAACCAGGCGCAACCGCCGCTGTTCCGGCCGATCGCCACCGACGTCAAGGCGGAGAAACGCTTCCTCTCCACCATCGCGCGCCGCCTCGACACGCTCGGCGCCATCACCAAGGGCCAGCGCCAGACCGGCGGGCAAGGTCTGTTCCGCGCCGACGACAATCTCGAATCCGTTTACGGCCGGGCAGCGCTGCGCCAGCTCTATGTCCTGCTCTACGGCGGCAAGGTGGAGGGCTGCTCGCTTCAGGCGTTCGAGGACGCGACCGGCCTCCGCTTGACCGATGGCGACGGCAGCTTGCGCGAGGACCTGCCGCCGATCACTACCTTTCTCAATCGGCTCCTCGCGCTGACCATCGATCTGCAGAACACGCTGTTCGGCGTGTTCGAGGGTCTGCTGCGCACCAGGATCGAGGGCGCCATCGCGTCGGGCACCTATGATCTTGGCGTCGAGACGGTGACTGCCGAGAGCCTCATCGTCACGGATCGCCGGACGCTCTACGTCCACCCGCAGAGCGGCGCCGAGACGCAGGTATTCACCATCACCCGCCGCGATCGCAACCGGCCATTCACCCTCGCCGAGGCGCTCGACCGGGCAAATGACCCGCGTGCCCGGCTGCTGGTGAACAGTCAGTCCCGGCGTGCGGCCGTGCAGGTGCCGGCGCCGAGCCTGATGCTCGACGATGGCGAAGTCGAGCGCCGCGTGCGGCTGCTTCGCCCGATGGAGCGCACCGCGATCCCCTTCGCCACGATGCCGCACACGCATTGGCAGGACGCGGATCGGGCTGAATTCGTCCGCGCCTGGGAGGCCGAGATCGCCGCGCTGCCGGAGTTTACCGACAGCAGCCTGCACATCGTTACCGGCCTGTTGCTGCCAATCTGGAAGCGGCTGCCGAACGACTCCATGCGCGTCTACCGGCTGCAGACCGACGATGGCGAACGCATCATCGGCCGTCTGGTCTCGCCGGCCTGGGTCGCCCAGGCGACGCAGGTCGATGCGCCGACGCTGAGCCCCGCCGACGCCTTCGTCGCCGTGCTCGATGGACGGACGCTCTTGCAGCTTCAGGACGGGCTCGAGCTTCGCCGCGTCAAGGTCATGGGAGACTTCCGCGTCGAGCTCTCCGGCTTCACCGAGGGGATGGTCGACCGGCTGAAGGCGACCGGCCTGATCTCTGAGATCATCTCGTGGAAGCTGCGCCTGTTCGTGCCGACGGGCGCGGAGGGGACAACGATCCTGGCCAAGGTGATCGAGCGGTATCCGCTCATCCGCATCGCCGACAGGGCGGCGGCGTGAGGAGGACACGATGTTGTCTCAAGCCGCCGAACTGGCGCACCGGCTCGCGCGTGATGCCGAGACAGTGTGCCGCCATTATCTCTCCAACGGCCGCCGGGAAGGCTGCTATTGGCTGGTCGGCGACGTTCGAAACACGCCCGGTCGCTCCCTATTCGTCCGGCTGAAAGGACCGGAATCCGGCAAGGGCGCGGCCGGCAAATGGACCGATGCGGCGACCGGCGACCACGGTGATCTCCTCGACGTCATCCGCGAAAGCTGTGGCCTTGTCGACTTCCACGACGTCGCCGACGAAGCCCGGCGCTTTCTCGCCATGCCAAGACCGGAGCCGGAGCCAGACCATGGGCGGCTTCTATCTTCCGCGTCGTCAGGATCGCCGGAATCGGCACAGCGTCTTTTCGCCATGTCGCAGCCGATTCTGCGGACAGTCGTGGAGACGTATTTGCGCCGCCGCGGCATTACGGCTCTGCACGGCACCGGAAGTCTCCGATTCCACCCACGCTGCTACTACCGGTCTGATCGACATTCTCCGACCGAGACCTGGCCGGCCATGATCGCAGCCGTCACCGACCTTGACGGCCAGATCACCGGGGCGCATCGCACCTGGCTCGACCGGTCAGGTCGGGACAAGGCACCGATCGACACGCCGAGGCGGGCGATGGGCCATCTCCTCGGTAACGCCGTCCGTTTCGATGTGGCGCATGATGTCATGGCGGCCGGTGAAGGCATCGAGACC
>Ga0185299_10001342_pt1 | contig 48874 bp, 46 predicted proteins | sample PaiPotPPA55metaG_FD_128002 | JGI IMG/M metagenome (GOLD analysis project Ga0185299, IMG submission 128002) | Iron sulfur acid spring bacterial and archeal communities from Banff, Canada, to study Microbial Dark Matter (Phase II) - Paint Pots PPA... ... | reverse complement strand
GGCTCGCGGTGATCGGCGACATAAACGTGGCCGCCACCGACCGCCAGTTCTCCCAGCTGACCCGGAACGACGGGCTCAGCAGCGCGCAGCAGGCGGCGGGCAGCGGCTTCGGCTTCACCTGGCCCGCCGAGTTCCCGATCGTGCGCTTGGACGACGTGCTCTCCCGGGGTCTGACGGCGCTGCGCTCGTCGGTGCTGCCATCGATCGCGGGTGGGCAGACGCACCTGCCGATCCAGGTCGATTTCAACTACTGACGTTTTGCTACGGCAGCGCCAGCATCTGCTCTAGTGCAGCGTGGGCGAGCGCCGCCGTGTCCGGGGCGACCGTGATCCGGTTGACCGGCTTGCCGGCGACCAGCGATTCCAGCGTCCAGACCAGGTGCGGCAGGTCGATCCGGTTCATCGTGGAGCAGTAGCACACCGACTTGTCCAGGAAGACGATCTCCTTGTCCGGGTGCGCGTTGGCGAGCCGCCGCACCAAGTTCAGCTCGGTGCCCACGGCCCACTTCGAGCCGGGCTCGGCGGCCTCGAGGGTCTTGATGATGTATTCGGTCGAGCCCACGAAGTCCGCGCTCTCCACGACGTCGTACCGGCATTCGGGGTGGACCAACACGTTCACGCCGGGGACGCGCTCGCGGACCTCGTCCACGCACTCCTTGGTGAATCGGCCGTGCACCGAACAGTGCCCGCGCCACAGGATCATCTTGGCGTCGCGCAGCTGCTGCTCCGTCAGGCCGCCCATCGGCTTGTACGGGTTGTACAGCACGCAGTCGTCGAGGCTCAGGCCGAGCTGCCGCACCGCGGTGTTCCGGCCCAGGTGCTGGTCGGGCAGGAACAGCACCTGCTCGCCCTGCTCGAAGGCCCAGGTCAGAGCGCGTTCGGCGTTGGAGGACGTGCAGATGGTGCCGCCGTGCTTGCCGGTGAACGCCTTGATGTCGGCGGAGGAGTTCATGTAGGAGACGGGGATGACGCGCCCGGCGATGCCGAGCTCCTCGAGAACATCCCAGCACTGCTCGACCTGCTCGGCCGTGGCCATGTCCGCCATCGAGCAGCCGGCGGCCAGATCCGGCAGCAGCACCTGCTGGTCATCCGAGGTGAGGATGTCCGCGGACTCGGCCATGAAGTGCACGCCGCAGAAGACGATGTACTGCGCGTCCGGACGGTTCGCCGCGTCCCTGGCCAGCTTGAAGGAGTCGCCGGTGACGTCGGCGAACTGGACCACCTCGTCGCGCTGGTAGTGGTGGCCGAGGATGAACACCCGGTCGCCCAGCGCCGCCTTGGCGGCCGACGCCCGGGCCACCAGGTCGGGGTCACTCGGCGCCGGCAGGTCGCCCGGGCACTCCACGCCGCGCTCGCTGCGCGGGTCCGCCGACTGCCCGAGCAGCAGCAGTGCCAGCGGGGTGCCCGCGGGTTCGGCAAAGACCTGGCCGGCCGGTTCGGTGCTGCTGGTCGCGGTGCTCGTCACGTCGGCGTGCTCCTCAGTCGGGCTCGGTCCCCCGGGACCGGCCACCCTTTTCGTCTAACTGACGTTAAGGCATCTTATCGCACGGATATTCCCGACCGTCCAGACTGAGCCGGGCGATGAGACCCGGGTCATATCCGGACGCTCGTGATATACGACCGCACCGCGGGTGTGCGACGATAGGTAGCGAAGGGCGGCTGGCACCGACTGCTCGGAATACCAAGCCGTCGTTGCGGCGTTGATCCGAGAAGGCAACGACCCGACGGACCGTACTGAGATAGGGGTTAGCAGATGTCGGTAGAGGTTGAGATCAGCAGCACCAAGGTCGACGGAATCATCCTCACGGGTGAGGCAGCGGCCAAGGTCAAGAGCCTGCTGGAGCAGGAGGGCCGCGATGACCTCTCGCTGCGCGTCCAGGTCCAGCCCGGCGGCTGCTCTGGCCTGCGCTACCAGCTGTACTTCGACGACCGTTCGCTTGACGGCGACGTGGTCTCGGAGTTCGCCGGCGTGCACGTGGTCACCGACCGGATGAGCGCTCCGTACCTGGTCGGCGCGACCGTCGACTTCGTGGACACCATCGAGAAGCAGGGCTTCACCATCGACAACCCGAACGCCACCGGCTCCTGCGCCTGCGGCGAGAGCTTCAACTAAGTCCCGGTCGGGTCACCGGTCAGGTCCTAGACGCTGGTACCGGCGCTTGAGGCGCCTGGGTTGAACACGCGGTCTGCCGTGTGTTCAACCCAGGCGCCTCGCGTGCTTTCCAGGTTCTCGCGTATTTCGGTGTCGTCCGCCTGCGGCACGAGCGCGAGTACCGCGTTCGGCCCTGCCGGGGCGTCGACCTGCGGCAGGTTGGCCTTGCGCTGGGCCGGCCGGGTGGCCAGGAACACGGTCACCACGGCGAGTATGGCGACCGTGAGGTAGACCAGGTCGCGGTAGTAGACGACGCTCACCAGCCAGGCACCGACTCCGATGCCGATGGCCTGCATCCCGGCGCCGATCAGGTTGTCCGCACCGCTCACCCGGCCCATCAGCTCGTTCGGCGTATAGAGCTGCAGAGCCGTACCAGAGCCCACGATCACCGGGCCGAGGCCAAGGCCGAGCATGCAGGCGGCGAAGATCACCGCGAAGTTGTTCGGGATCGCGAAGAACGGCATTCCGATCACCATCGCCGCCAGGCCGGCGACCGTCAGCATCCCCGCGCCGATCCGCTTCATCAGACCGCCGGACAGCAGGCCGCCGATCAGCCCGGTGACCCCCATCGCGGTGACCATCACGCCGACGTAGGTGGGGGAGTGGTGCAGCCCGACCGTGACGATGGCGATCCCGAGGGTCTCGTAGAACCCGATCGCGAATACGCCGACCGAGAGCGCCAGAGTGAGTTGGCGCAGGACGGGGGTGGCGAACAGGTAGTGGAATCCGGCGGTCGTTTCGGCACGCCAGTTCCCACGATTACCGGACCGCACGGGCTTCGAGTCGTCGATCTTGATCAGCGACCAGCACACCAGTCCGAAGCCGAAGGAGGCCGCGTCCATCACGGCCAACGCGTGGCCGCCGAACGCGGCCAGCACGCTGAGGCCGATTGCCGGAGTGAACAGGCGCATCCCCTGGTTCACGGCCTGGCTGATTCCCGAGGCGTCGCCGAACAGCTCCTTGGGCATCAGCCGCTCCTTGAGCCCGGCGAAGGCGCCCACCAGGATGCTGTTGCTCAGTCCGTAGAAAAACATCACGGTGTAGATCAGCCAGACCTGGTTCGCCCGGTCCACGGTGACGAGCGAGAGGATGAGCAGCGCGAGCGTCGCGTTCGTGGCCATGAGCAGCCGCTTGCGCGGCAGGCGGTCGACCAGGATGCCGGCGAGCGGGGAGAGCACCATCGCCGCTGTCATGAAGAAGAAGCAGAGGCCGGAGGCGGCGGTCGAGCCGGTCAGCTCCTTCACCCAGATCGCCGCGGCCAGCCAGAAGGCCATGTCCCCGATGCTGTCGACGGTGCTGCCGAGGAAATATATCCGGTAGTTCCTTAGCTTGAACAACTCGCGCATGGCGCGATCCCTCCGTGTTGTGTCTTGCCGAACAGGTCAGTCCGCACTGCTTTCGTCGCTCCCCGCGTCGTCTTCGTTGAGCGCGAGCGGGCCCGGGTCGAGCGGGTGCGTGAAGAGCTGGAGCTCGAACATCTGCCAGCCTTCGGGGCGTCGGGACGGATCGGCGATCCGGTCGTGATATTTCATGATCAGCCGGCCCCAGGCCTGCTGGAGTTCATCGAACTCCTCGGTCGTGCCGAACAGGATGAAATTCGAGCTGCCGGTCGCGTCGCGCACCTCCTTCGGCCACCGCTCCCGGTGTTCGACATACTCCTGATGCCGTACGAGCCAGCGGCTGAAGAGCTGCCGGGTCAGCGCATCGGCCGCGGCAGCCATGCTGGAGTCGGCGTCGTTCGAGTCGATGTAGAAGCCGATGGTCTTCGCCCGCCACGGCCGCTCCCGGCCGGTGCCCCCCTCGGCCTCCTCCACGTAGCCGTACTTCGCCAGCGTGCGCAGGTGGTAGGCGACGGAGGTGGGGGAGCCGCCGACGATCTTCGATGCCTGGGTCGCGGTCAGGCTCCGGTGCAAGGTCATGACCTCGTAGAGCGCCATCCGGACCGGGTGCGCGAGGGCACGTAGTTCCCGCGGGTCCGTCGGCTTGTGCAGGTGTGCGTACGGATCCACATGCAGGTCCGCATCCAGGTCAGGGGACGCCCCTGCCACCGCCGCTTCGTCGTCCATAAGGCGACCGTAGCATCGAAACAAGTCTTTCGAAAGAGCTGTTTCGAAATAACCCTTTCGACAACTGGCTGAAGAAACAGCAGGGCCTCCGGCGTCGCTACCCACAAACGACGACGGAGGCCCTGCCTCCTGCGGACCCGGAGCACCCGCGAGAATTCAGCGGGTGGCTGCCCTCCGATACGGCCCGCCACAGCGTCCACGTCGCCGGGGGGAGAGCGGCGCGGGCGCAGGCTTGTATTATCCCTACCCCATAGTTGTACCCGGACCGAAGCTGTTCCATCACTCAAAGTGATGAACTCGTAATCCCGTCGCTTAGGACTTGGGACTTGGTCCACCCACCTCGAGCTCCGGTGGCTCCGGTGCTCAGTACCACTACACCAGATATGACGGCTGGACGGCGGGAAAAGTTCCGTCTGTTCTGCTGATTCTTTCCTGTGTGTTTCTCAGCGGGCCCTCAGCAATGCTTGGACGCCGCTCACCGGCCCGGATGGACCCGTTTTGGGGCAACTTTGCCGGCTGCTTTGCCGACCGCGCCGACTACGAGGCCACCGGAGCCTGCACGACCTGACCGTCCGCCAGGTCCACCAGTGTCCGGGATCCCAGGGGGGCCGAGAGCTCGACCTTGATCTGCATGTGCGCCACGTACATCGGGCAGACGTGGCGGCCCGCGGGAAGATGCACGAGCCCCACTGCCACATTCGTACCCGTCTGCTGCACCACGGCGCTGTACTGGCCGCAAGCTCCGCCCTGCGACTCGAGGCCCAGGTAGAGAGTGCGTCCGTCCGGGCTCCGCGAGGCGCTGTCGAACGCCGTCAGTTTCCCGGTCGGCGTCGTCGAGACCTGGGCGCTCGGCGTCACCACGATGCCCCCGGTGGTTGGGATGAACGGGTGATTGCTCGCCGTCGAGCCCGCGGTCGGGGTCGGGGTGGCCGACGGCGATCCGGCCGCGCCGCTCGAGGTGGTCGTGACGACGGTCGCGCTGCTCGTGCCGCTCGCGCCGGCCGTCTTGACCGCGGAAGCGCAGCCCGTCGCCGCGGCCAGCACCAGGACGCCAGCCCCGGCGGCGCCCAGCAGCGAACCGAACGCTCTGCGCCACACCGAATAGTCCGACTTGCCCCTCATTCGCGGAGTCCTTTCTCTGCCAGAGCCCGGCCCGTTGGGCCCGATCCGTACTCAAGGCTCACCTGAGACGCACGCGCGCCGTCCCGGGTTCCGGTCAATCGCGGCGGCGCACCGAATACGCCACCGCATTCGCCGCCGACTTCGGGCGGTCGTCCCCGAGCGGTTCGGCGCCGAGGAAATCCTGCCCTGTCATCCGGCACCAGGCGGGAATGTCGAGGCGGGCGGCCGGGTCGTCGGCCAACACTCGCACCACTGCGCCGATGGGCACGTTGCCGATCCGCTTGCTGAGCTCGATCACCGGCAGCGGGCAGAGCTTTCCTAGGGCGTCGATCTCAAGCGCTGCCGCTGAGATCTCATCGCTGCTCACGGTCTCGCGCACCGCACTCTGCGCCGGTTCGGCGTCAGGCCTGGCAGCTCTCACCGCGGCGGGCAGGGCGTCGAGGAAGGACTCGACGTCCTCGCGGCGGACGTCCCAGGGGAGTGAGACGCGGATGTTCCCCTGGGACAGGACGCCCATGGCTTCGAGGACGTGACTGGGCGTCAGAGTCGATGCCGTGCACGACGAGCCGGAGGAGACCGAGAAACCGGCCCGGTCGAGTTCGAGCAGGAGCGCTTCGCCGGAGGCGTAGAGGCAGGAGAACGTGAGGATGTGCGGCAGTCGGTCGTCCGGGTCGCCGACGACCTCGACCTCGGGCACGATCTGCGGGATGCGCGCACGTAATAGAGCAGTCAGTTCGCGTTGAATCTGCGCGACCTCGGTTGCCCGTGCACTCCGGGTGCGCAACGCGGTCGCGGCCGCCAGGATCGCCGGGACGTTCACCGGCCCGGGCGCCCAGCCGTGTTCGCGCTCGTCCTCCGGCCAATCGGCGGCGAAGCGAGTCCCCTTGCGCACGGCCAGAACGCCGACTCCGGCAGGGCCGCCCCATTTCCTTGCGGAGCCGGCCAGCACCGACCACCCGGCCGGCACGGACTCCCGCCCGAGCGAAGCGGCCGCGTCGACCAGCAGCGGGACGCCGTGCTCGGCGCACATCCGGCTGAGTTCGGCCACCGGCTGGCGGGTGCCCACCTCATGATTCGCGGACTGGACAGCGAGAAAGGCCAGCGACGAGGCCCCCGCGTCCGCACCTTCTAACAATTCAGTCAAGGCGTCGGGGCGCACCCGGCCCTGAACATCCACGGGAACCAGAACCCGCTCGCCGCCGATCCGCTGCGCGGCGAGTTCCGCCGCGTGCAGTACGGCGGAGTGTTCGACCGCGCTCACCGCGAGCCGGCGTCCGGCCCGAGCGCGCCCACGGGCCAGACCGAGCACGCCGTGGTGCGCCGCGGCCGTCCCCGATGTGGTGAAGACCAGCTCGTCGGCGCGGCAGCCGAGCACCTCGGCGGTGGCCTCGCGCGCCGCGTCGAGCAGCATCCGGGCCCGCCGTCCCTCCCGGTAGAGCCGTTCCGGACCGGCCCAGCCCTCATCCAGGGCGGCCAGGTAGGCCTCCCGACCCGCCGGGTCCAGCGGCTCGCCGTTCGCGGCGTCGAAATAGACCATGGGAATGAGGCTAGGCCAGGGCCGAGCGTGTCCGGTGCCTGACGAGCGGTCACCGGCGAGATGATTGGCCGACAGTTGTCCGAATAGCCCCTTGTGGCCGGTCATTAGACCGTATGCATGAGCTCGGCTGCACCGGCCCGCGAAAGGGGGGTACCTGCCCGCAAGGGGTCGGCGAGGCTGGAGTAGGGTTTGGCCGCACCATTGAATCAGTGATCCCCCGCCCGCGCAGACGGGCGCCGGCGCGAGCGCGACCCACGTATTCGGCGCGCGCGGCGGAACGGGGCGAGAGATCGGGAAGGGTACGTTGAGTCAGCACGGCTCTGAACGCAGACCTCTCCCGCCGCGTGAGAAGAGCACGGGGCGGGCGCGCGTCGACGCGTCAAGAAAGCGGCGCCTGGTCGCCCGGACGACCCTGGGCGTCGTCGTCCTGGTGACGGCCTCGGGCTGCGCCGACAATGCCTTCACCCGGCTCGGCTTCCCCGAACCGGCCTCCAAGGAAGCACCGACGACCCTGCACCTGTGGCAGGGCCAGTGGATCACGGCCTTCGCCGTCGGCGCCCTGATGTGGGGTCTGATCCTGTGGTGCTGCTTCGCCTACCGGCGCAAGCGGCACGGCATCGAGGTGCCCCCGCAGACCCGGTACAACCTGCCGCTGGAGCTGCTCTACACCGGCATCCCGATGATCATGGTCGGCGTGATCTTCTACTTCACCGCCAAGGACGAGACCAAGCTGCTGCAGATCAACGATCAGCAGTACACGAGCATCAACGTGGTCGGCCGGCAGTGGAGCTGGACCTTCAACTACAACTACGACGCGGCGCTGGACAACGGCAACGGCGCGGCGACCAGTACGAACACCGCGTACGACATCGGTACCCCCGGCCAGGTCCCGACGCTGTACCTGCCGGAGGGCGAGGAGGTCAAGTTCACCCTGACCTCCCCGGACGTCATCCACTCCTTCTGGATCCCGAACTTCCTGTTCAAGCTGGACGTCGTCCCCGGCCGGGTGAACATGTACGAGGTCACCCCGGACAAGCTGGGCACCTACATCGGCGAGTGCGCCGAGCTGTGCGGTGTGGAGCACTCCCGGATGCTGTTCAACGTCGATGTGGTCACCCCGGCCGAGTACCAGGCCCACATCACGAACCTGATCGATAACGAACACCAGGGCGGCACGCTCACCACGGGCTGCGGCACCAACTCCACCCTGGCCGGCACCGACCTCACCACCACCGGCTCTGGCATCCGCTGTGTCGTCGGACCGATGACGAGCGTCAAGGGCCAGAACGCTGTGGGAGGCGACGCGTCATGACGACGATCCACGAACCCGCCGTCGCCTCGGGCCCCTCGGTCACCGCGTACCGCACCCGGCAGCCCGGGCAGACCTTCATCAAGTGGATCACCTCCACCGACCACAAGGTCATCGGCTTCCTCTACCTGATCACCTCGTGCATCTTCTTCGGCTTCGGCGGCCTGCTCGCCCTGCTGATCCGCACCCAGCTGGCCAGGCCGGGCCTGAGCGTGATCTCCCCGGAGCAGTACAACCAGGCCTTCACCATGCACGGCACGATCATGCTGCTGATGTTCGCCACCCCGCTCTTCGCGGGCTTCGCGAACGCGATCATGCCGCTGCAGATCGGCTCGCCCGACGTGGCCTTCCCGCGGCTGAACATGGTGGCCTACTGGCTCTTCCTGTTCGGCTCGCTGATCGCCGTCGGCGGCTTCCTCACCCCGCAGGGCGCGGCCGACTTCGGCTGGTTCGCCTACTCGCCGCTGTCCAACGCCGTGCACTCGCCCGGCGCCGGCGGCGACATGTGGATCATGGGCCTGGCGCTGTCCGGCTTCGGCACCATCCTCGGCGCGGTGAACTTCATCACCACGATCATCACCATGCGGATGCCCGGCATGACGATGTTCCGGATGCCGATCTTCACCTGGAACATCCTGCTGACCTCGGTGCTGGTGCTGCTCGCCTTCCCGGTGCTGGCCGCGGCGCTGTTCGCGCTGGAGGCCGACCGCCGGCTCGGCGCGCACATCTTCGACGCCTCCAACGGCGGCGCGATCCTGTGGCAGCACCTGTTCTGGTTCTTCGGCCATCCCGAGGTGTACATCGTCGCGCTGCCGTTCTTCGGCATCATCTCCGAGGTCATCCCGGTCTTCAGCCGCAAGCCCGTCTTCGGCTACTCCGGCCTGGTCTTCGCGACGCTGTCCATCGCCGGCCTTTCGGTGACCGTGTGGGCGCACCACATGTTCACCACCGGCGCGGTCATGCTGCCGTTCTTCGCCTTCATGACGTACCTGATCGCGGTGCCCACCGGGGTGAAGTTCTTCAACTGGGTCGGCACGATGTGGCGAGGCTCGCTGAGCTTCGACACACCGCTGCTCTGGTCCGTCGGCTTCCTCGTGACGTTCCTCTTCGGCGGTCTGACGGGCGTCATGCTCGCCTCCCCGCCGATCGACTTCGCGGTGCAGGACTCGTACTTCGTCGTCGCGCACTTCCACTACGTGCTCTTCGGCACCGTGGTCTTCGCGATGTTCGCCGGGTTCTACTTCTGGTGGCCCAAGTGGACCGGCAAGATGCTCGACGAGCGGCTCGGCAAGGTCCACTTCTGGACGCTGTTCATCGGCTTCCACACCACGTTCCTGGTGCAGCACTGGCTCGGCGCCGAGGGCATGCCGCGTCGTTACGCGACGTACCTGGCCTCGAACGACTGGACCACGCTGAACACGATCTCGACGATCGGCTCGTACCTGCTGGCGCTGTCGATGTTCCCCTTCCTGTACAACGTGTACAAGACGGCGAAGTCGGGCAAGCGCGTCACCGTGGACGACCCGTGGGGCTGGGGACGCTCGCTGGAGTGGGCGACCTCCTGCCCGCCGCCGCGGCACAACTTCAACTCGCTGCCGCGGGTGCGCTCCGAGTCCCCGGCCTTCGACCTGCACCACCCCGAGGTGGCGCTGATGGAGATCGAGAACGGCGAGCGCGGGCACTCCGCGAAGAAGGCGCTGATGAAGGAGCGCGAGGCCCAGGCCGCCGAGGCCAAGGCCATGCGCCGCGCCGCCCGGCAGGCCGCCGGCGCCGGCGGCAAGAGGCCGAAGCCGTCCGCTCCGTCGGCGGACTCCGAGAAGTCCGGGGAGGAGTGATCCGATGAAGGTCACGGCGAAGATGTTCTTCTACATCTGCCTGTTCCTGATCCTGATGGACGGGGTCTACTGGTGGAGCTCGCACGACCCGACGGGCACCGCGGCGCTCGTCATGGCCACCGGCCTGTCCGGCATGATCGCGTACTACCTGTACTTCACCGCGCGGCGCATCGGACCCGGCCCGGACGACCGGGACGACGCCGAGCCGCACGAGGGAGCCGGCGAGCAGGGCTTCTTCTCGCCGACGAGCTACTGGCCGCTGGTCATGGTCCTCGGTCTGGCCACCCTGTTCCTCGGCGTGGCGATCGGCTTCTGGCTGTGCTACTTCGCGCTCCCGTTCGTGGCGTTCGGCGTGTACGGATTCGTGTTCGAGTACTACCGCGGCGAGAACAAGCACTACTGATCGTTGATCAGGTTTTAGCTTCGTAACAAAACCTCAGCAAGGGCCGGTACGGATTTCCGTACCGGCCCTTGCTGCATACGCTGTGCCTGTTGGGGGCACTGGCTGCTGCGGGACGTAGTGGGAGGACGCGAGGTATGGCGGACGTGGAGAGCGATCAGCCGGAGGAACCGGAACTGTCTGAGGAGCCTCAAGCGGAGACCGCTGCCGACGGGCCCGTGGACGCCGTGGATGAACCGGTCGCCGAAGCCGATGCCGAGGCCGCTGAAGAGCCTTCAGAAGAGCCCGCGGAAGCCGCGCAGGAGACCGTCGTAGCGGCTGCCGTCGTCGGCGCGGACGCTGCTGCCGAGACGGCCGTGGTGGCGCCTCCGGCCGCGCCTGCCGAACCCGCTCTCGAGCCCGCCTACGTCCCCGAACCCGCTCCCGAGCCCGAGGCGCACCGCTTCCTCGACCGGCGCAAGGCGCTGCTCATCGGCGGCGCCGGGGTCATCGTGGTCGGCGGGGCCGTGGCCGCGTTCGCCGCCTCAGGCTCCGGGTCGCAGAACTCCGCCTCGTCGCAGCACGACGGCTCCACCGGCACCGCCGGTTCCGTGAAGACCTCGGCGTCGGCCGGCGCCTCGCCGACGCCGACCGTCCCGCTGCCGACGATAACCACCGTTCCGGCCGACGGAGCGACCGGCGTGGATCCATCGAAGCCGATCACCGTGCAGGTGCTGAACGGCACGATCGAGTCGGTCGCGCTCTCCGGGCAGGGCCAGACCAACGGCACGCTCTCGACCGACGGCGGTTCCTGGACGTCCGCCAACGCCCTGAGCGTGGACACGAGCTACTCGATCACCGTCAGCGCGAAGAACTCCGTGGGCAAGGTCGCCACCTCCACGGTCTCCTTCCGCACGCTCGCGCCCTCGATGACCTTCGGCGTCTCCTCGGTGGTGCCGCCGCGCGGGTCCACGGTCGGGGTCGGGCAGCCGATCCGCGTCACCTTCTCGAACTACGTCCCCTCCGAGTACCAGGCCGCGCTCGAGAAGGCCTGCGTGGTGACCACGAGCTCGGCGGTCAAGGGCGCCTGGTACTGGGTGTCCAACAGCGAGGACGGGGCCGTGCTGGACTGGCGGCCGGAGAACTACTGGCCGGTGAACACGAGCGTCTCCGTCGCCTTCAACCTCGACGGCGTCAAGCTCGGCGAGCACCAGTACGGCGTCGAGAACTACCGGCCGACGCACGACTTCACCATCAGCTCCCGCGACCTGCGGCTGATCGTGGACAAGGACACCTTCAAGGCGACCTGCTACCAGGACGGCAAGGTCATCCGGACCTGGCCCATCTCCACCGGGATGACCACAGCCGAGACCTTCGTGACCTACACCGGCACGATGGCGGTGCTCGGCAAGGGCAACCCGGTCGAGATGAAGGGCAACTACGGGCCCGGCGACACGTACGACGACTTCGTCAACTGGGCGACGCAGATCACCTGGAGCGGCACGTACGTGCACGCGGCGCCGTGGGACCAGGACATGGGCTCGGCCAACGACGACTCGCACGGCTGCATCCACTGCCCCACCGTCGACGCCGAGTGGTTCTACGGACTCGTCATCGACGGCGACGTGGTGACAGTCAACGGCAGCAATACCCGGACGGTCGCGGTGGACAACGGCATCTGCACCTTCACCCTCGACTGGGCCGATCTGGTCAAGGGCTCCTCCTATGGACCCACGCTGAACGGCAAACCCGTCTCCGCGTAGCGGGCCGATCCATTCCCGGTTACCTTGCGTCTAGAGGCTGTTCACGCCGCGCAGGCGAAGGTCGGGAGGTAGGCGAGCGTTATGGGGACCTGGCAGGTCGGGCCGTTCGACAACGACGTCGCGATGGACTTCTTCGATGAGATCGAGGAGACCCCGGACGAGCAGGTGCTGAAGAAGCTGAGCTCGGTGCTCTCGGCGGTGGCCGAGCGGCCGGGCCGGGTCGAGTTGCACGAGGGGCACCTCGCGGTGGCCGCGGCGGGATTGGTGGCGGCCGGGCGCTCGCGCGGCGCCGCCACCGGGAACGCCTCGGTGGACGAGTGGCTGCTCGTGCACCGGCCGGCCACCGACCAGGACTCGGCGCGCATCGCGCTGGCCGCGCTGGACAAGGTGAGCGGTCCGGACAGCGAGTGGATGGACCTGTGGGCGACCACGGACCAGCGCACGGCGGTGGAGGAGCGGCTCGACGGGCTGCGCGCGGTGCTCACAGCCGGCTGAGTTCCGCCATACGAGTCAGTCATACGAGTCATAAAAATCGGCCCCCGGTTTCACACCGGGGGCCGACGGGTATTGCTCGTGTCTTTAGCCGATCTGACCTCGGCTCAGCCAGCCTGGGTGGCCGCCGCCCAGCACTCCAGCGCCGCCGCCGCGGCTCCCGAGTCCAGCGACTCGTTCGCTCGCGCGATGCCCTCGGACAAGCGCTCGGCCAGCGGCGCGAGCTTGCCCTCCGGCACGTCCAGCGCCGCCAGGGCAGCGAGCGTGGCCCCGGTGTTGAGCAGCACCGCGTCCCGCACCGGACCGTGCTCGCCGGCCAGCAGCTTGCGTGCCACGGCCGCGTTGTACTCCGCGTCCGCGCCGCGCAGCGCTTCGATCGGGGCGAGTTCGATGCCGACCTCGCGCGGGTCGAAGATCTCTTCGGTCACCGAGCCGGCGTGCGCGATCCAGACGGTGGAGGACGTGGTGATGGTCAGCTCGTCCAGGCCGTCCTGGCCGCGGAAGACCAGCGCGCTGTTGCCGCGCCGCGCCAGCACCCCGGCCAGCACGCCGGCCATCCGCTGGTCGGACACGCCCACGGCCTGCGCCTTCACCTTGGCCGGGTTGGTCAGCGGGCCGAGCATGTTGAACACGGTCGGCACGCCCACCTCCTTGCGAGGCACGCCGGCGTGCCGGAGGGCGGGGTGGAACGCCTGCGCGAAGCAGAACGTGATGCCCGCCTCCTCGGCGACCTCGGCGACCCGCTGCGGGGTCAGGTTCAGCCGCACGCCGAGTTCCTCGAGCACGTCGGCCGCGCCCGAGGACGAGGAGGCCGCCCGGTTGCCGTGCTTGACCACCTTCGCGCCGGCGCCCGCGGCCACGATCGCGGACATCGTCGAGATGTTCACCGTCTTCGCGCCGTCGCCGCCGGTGCCGACCACGTCCACCGTGGGCCCGGGCACCTCGATCAGATTGGCGTGCGCGTACATCGCCTCGACCAGGCCCTCGATCTCCGCGACGGTCTCACCCTTGGCGCGCAACGTCACCGCGAAGGCGGCCACCTGCGCCGAGGTGGCCGCACCCGACATGATCTCGTTCATCGCCCAGGCGGTGGCCGACGTGGACAGATCCTCGCGGCGGATCAGGGTGCCGAGGACCAGGGGCCAGGATTGAGTACCCTCCACTGCCGTCATAAGTCCCGACCCTCCTTCCGCGTCTGCCTGCCCCGCGCCGGACCGGTCGGTCCAGACGGGGATCAGCCTACGCGGGCGCGCGGCAGTCCCACAGCTTCGTCTCGCTACAGCGCCGGACCGCCCGGTTCCGAGAGGTCAGGTCAGGCGGGCCCGGAGCAGTCCCACAGCAATGTCCGCGAGCCGGACCGGGTCGATCGGGTGCGAGACGACCGCGTCGGCCCGGGCCCAGGTGGCCAGCCAGCCGTCCTGCGCGCGGCCGGTGACCACCAGCAGCGGCGGGCACTGGTAGATCTCGTCCTTGAGCTGCCTGGCCAGGCCCATCCCGCCGGCCGGGACCGCCTCGCCGTCGAGCAGGACCAGGTCCACCCGCTGCCCCTTGAGCGACGCGTCCATCCGGGCGATCAGCGCGGGGGCGGTGGCGAACTCCTCGATCGAGAGCTCCGGCAGCGCCGCGTCGGGGCGGGTGCCGAGGGCCAGCCGCAGGGTCTCCCTGACCTTGGCGTCGTCGCTGTAGAGCAGGACCTTCAGGTGCTTGACGGCGCTCTGCCTTGGGGCCCCGGGAGCGGTCGACCCGCTCACTCCGGACCCTTCGGTATCGGCCGTTCCGGCCAATGCTGCTGCGGACATGGACACGCCTCCACTTCGAGGACCAACCGGTACGCGCGCACGTGCTTCGTTGCCTTATCACCCACCGTCGTGGCGGGTGAACGTGCGACCAGCGTAGGACCGGGTCCGCGCGGAGACCAGCCCTAACGATCTGATAACGCGGCAGGGGCCGCCCGGACACGTGGGGACCGGGGTGATTGACGGAAGGTCAGAGCCGGTCGCGGTGGGCAGTTCGGTCCCCGTTTGGACTAATCATCCCCGGTTTCCGACCCGCCATTCGATGGATCGTCAGCGACACCCGCGCGAAAGGGGGACCCCGGCGACTGCGGCGCAGCGAGGGGAGGCAATAATGGCCGCCGTGGCGACAGCAACTGCAACCCAAGCCGCACCCGCGCACCGGGTGCCCAATAGGCCCAACCTGGTCAGCGTCGGGACGATCATCTGGCTGGCCTCCGAGCTGATGTTCTTCGCGGCCCTGTTCGCGATCTACTTCACCCTGCGCTCGGTGTCCGGGGACGAGTTCTTCAAGGCCAACGCGGCCAACCTGAACGTGAAACTGTCGACGGTCAACACGATCATCCTCGTTTCCTCCTCGTTCCCCTGCCAGTTCGGCGTGTTCGCGGCGGAACGCCACCAGGTCAAGCGCACCGGCTCGATCCTCAACTTCCGGCGCTACGGGATGCGCGAGTGGTACATCCTCGCCTTCATCCTCGGCGCCGTGTTCATCTCGCTGCAGGTGTTCGAGTACTCCTCGCTGGTGCGGGACGGCCACCCGATCTCCGAGAACCAGTGGACCAGTGCGTTCTACCTGGCCACGGGCTTCCACGGACTGCACGTGACGGGCGGTCTGTTCGCCTTCCTGATGGTGCTGATGCGCACATACAAGGCGAAGCGCTTCACCCACGACCAAGAGATCTCCGCGATCGTCGTGTCGTACTACTGGCACTTCGTCGACGTGGTGTGGATCGGTCTGTTCTTCGTTATCTACGTGCTCAAGTAACTCCGGACGATAAGCTCCATTAGGGACACTAGTCGTGAAATCGCTCTCTACACGGCGACGCCACCCGCTGGCAGCGTTCGTCGTCCTGGCGCTCGCATTGGCTTTCGCGGGCACCCTCTTCGCCGCGTTCCTCTCGCCGAACTCGGCGTCGGCGGACAGCGGGACCAGCAGCGCCCAGGCCATCGAGAACGGCAAGGCGCTGTACATCACGTCCTGCTCCACCTGCCACGGGATCCACGGTGAGGGCTCGAGCTACGGGCCCAGCCTGGTCGGCTCGGGCGCCGCGGCGGTCGACTTCCAGGTCTCCACGGGCCGGATGCCCGCCCAGCAGCCGGGCGCGCAGATCCAGAAGAAGGCCGTGCTCTACACCCAGGAGCAGGTCGACGAGATGGCGGCCTACGTCGCGACCCTCGGCGGCGGCCCGGCGATCCCCGACTCCAGCCAGTACCAGGTGGATGACAACCTGGTGCAGCTCGGCGGCGTGCTGTTCCGCACCACGTGCTCGCAGTGCCACGGCATCATGGGCCAGGGCGGCGTGCTGACGAACGGCAAGTACGCCCCGTCGCTGACGCAGACCAACCCGAAGGCGATCTACGAGGCCATGCTGAGCGGCCCGCAGAACATGCCGAACTTCTCGGACAATGTGATCTCCCCGCTGGAGAAGCAGGCGATCATCTCCTACCTCGTGACCATTCGGAACACGCCGAACTACGGCGGGGCCGGCCTCGGCCGACTCGGCCCGACGTCCGAGGGCCTGTTCATCTGGACCTTCGGCCTGATCGCGCTGCTGCTGTTCGCGGTCTGGATCGCGGCCCACACCACGAAGGCCTCCGCCGAGCGCATCGCCCTGGCGAAGGCGGCCGCTGAAAAGAAGGGGGGCAAGGAGTAACCATGAGCGGTGACATGACTCACGAGGAGCACGGCTCGGTAGCCGTGGAGGAGCACGGCCACGGTGTCGTGGAGGGCAATCCCTTCGCGGACCCGGGCCTGCCGGAGCACCTGCCCCGGCTGACGGACATCGACGAGAAGGCGGCCAAGCGGGCCGAGCGGATCGTGGCCGGACTGTTCCTGCTGTCCGCCCTGGCCACGATCGCGTTCATGATCTGCTACACCGAGGTGCCGAACAACACCTCGTCGATCGTGAACTTCTTCCCGCTCGGCGCGATGTCGGCCTCCAACTTCGCGCTGGGCGTGACGCTGGGCGTGGCCCTGTTCTCGATGGGCGCGGGCGCGATCTACTGGGCCCGCACCCTGATGACGGACGTGGAGGTGCCGCAGGAGCGGCACGAGCTCGAGTCCACGCCGCAGGACAAGGCCGAGGGTATCTCCGAGTTCCAGCAGGGCGTCGAGGACTCCGCCTGGAAGCAGCGTCCGCTGATCCGCCGGACCCTGATCGGCGCGATGGCGGTGCTGCCGCTGCCGGCCCTGTGGATCCTGCGCGACCTCGGCCCGCTGCCGGGCACCGCCCAGCGGCAGACGGCGTGGACCGCGGGCGAGCTGATCATCAACGACAACTCGATCTCGCTGGACGGCACCCAGGGCAGCGGCCTCAAGCCTGAGGACATCGAGGTGGGCGCGCTGGTCAGCGCCAGCCCGGCGGCCGTGCTCACGGCCGGCGACAACACCAACGACATGATGTCGATGTCCGCGATCCTGCTGGTCCGGATGAACACGGCCGACATCAAGTCGCAGCAGGAGATCGACTGGGGCTACCAGGGCATCGTGGCCTTCTCGAAGATCTGCACGCACGTCGGCTGCCCGGTGCAGCTCTACGAGCAGCAGACGCACAGCATGCTCTGCCCCTGCCACCAGTCGACCTTCGACCTGTCAGATGACGGCAAGGTCATCTTCGGCCCGGCGGCGCGCTCGCTGCCGCAGCTTCCGATCACTGTCAACGCCGACGGCTACCTGGTCGCCAAGAGCGGCTTCGACCAGCCGGTCGGTCCGAGCTTCTGGGAACGCGGATGAGTACGCATACTGCGGACGAGGACATCGTCCCCACCACGCTCGGCGGGAAGGCCGCGGACTATCTGGACCAGCGGCTCGGCATCGCCGGCGCGGCCAAGAAGAACCTGCGCAAGATCTTCCCGGACCACTGGTCCTTCATGCTGGGCGAGATCTGCCTCTACAGCTTCATCGTGCTGCTGCTCTCGGGCATCTTCCTGACGCTGTTCTTCACGCCGTCGATGGGCGACGTGACGTACAACGGCTCGTACACCCCGCTCGACGGCATCCGGATGTCCGAGGCCTACGCGTCCACGCTGAACATCTCGTTCGACGTGCGCGGCGGTCTGCTGATGCGCCAGATCCACCACTGGGCCGCCCTGGTCTTCGTGATGGCGATCATGGTGCACATGCTCCGGATCTTCTTCACCGGCGCCTTCCGCAAGCCGCGCGAGCTCAACTGGCTGATCGGCTTCGGCCTGTTCGTGCTGGCGCTGGCCGAGGGCTTCTGCGGCTACTCGCTGCCGGACGACCTGCTGTCCGGCACCGGTCTGCGCATTCTGCAGGGCATGCTGCTGGCCATCCCGATCGTCGGAACGTACATCTCGTACTTCCTGTTCGGCGGCATGTTCCCGGGCCAGGACATCGTCCCGCGGCTGTTCACCGTGCACATCCTGCTGGTCCCCGGCCTGATCCTGGCGCTGATCACGGCGCACCTGATCCTGGTCTTCTACCAGAAGCACACCCAGTGGGCGGGCCCGGGACGCACCGACCAGAACGTGGTCGGCCTGCCGCTGATGCCGGTGTACATGGCCAAGGCCGGCGGCTTCTTCTTCGTGGTCTTCGGCTTCATCGCGCTGCTCGGCGGGCTGGTCACGATCAACCCGATCTGGCTGTACGGGCCGTACGTGCCGACGCAGATCACCGCGGGTTCGCAGCCCGACTTCTACATCGGCTTCTTCGAGGGCGCGCTCCGAATGATGCCGAACGTCGAGTGGAACTTCTGGGGCCATACGCTCTCGCTGAACATCCTGGTGCCCTTCGCGATCGTGCCGGCCGTGCTGTTCGGCGGCATCGCGATGTACCCGTTCCTCGAGGCCTGGATCACCGGCGACAAACGCGAGCACCACATCCTGGACCGCCCGCGCAACATGCCGACCCGCACCGCGATCGGCGTCGCCGGGGTCACGTTCTACGGCGTCGGCTGGTTCAACGGCGGCAATGACCTGATCGCCACGCACTTCAACCTCTCGGTCGAGGCGATCACCTGGACCGCCCGCTTCGCGATCTTCATCCTGCCGATCTTCGCCTTCTGGTTAACCCGGCGCATCTGCTTCGGGCTGCAGCGCCGGGACCGCGACAAGGTGCTGCACGGACGCGAGTCCGGCATCGTCACCCGGTCGCCGGAGGGTCAGTTCTCCGAGATCCACACGCCGCTGCCGCAGGGCGACCTGCACACGCTGACCGCGCACGAGGTGCACCGTCCGCTGACGCTCACCGAGGTCACCGACGCGAACGGCGTTCCGGCGCCGAACGTGCGCCGGGCCAAGCTGCGCGCCAAGATGACGCAGTGGTACTTCGGCGAGCGGATCGAGAAGGCCTCCGAGGAGGAGTACCGCGAGGCGATCTCCAGCGGCCACCACTAGGGGCCGCCGGGCCGACCGGCCGTCCGGACCACGAAAAAAGCTGTCGCCATAAAGCCGTTCCCCTCCGTACCGTGGTGGTGCGGAGGGGAACGGCTTTCATGTGACCAAGGCGAACGGTCGGGCCGGTCGGGTCGGCGGACCGGCCGCGGGCGACTACTCGAGGCCGAGGGCGAAGGCGGCGTCGAGGTCGACGTCGCTGTAGGCGCGGAACGCGGTGTGGGTCTCGGTGCGCAGCACGCCGGGCACCTTGTTCAGGTGCCCGGGGATCAGGTCGGCGAGATCCTCGTGCCGGGCCACCCGGGCGATCGCGATCAGGTCCCACTCGCCGGTCACCGAGTAGACCTCGCTGATCCCGTCGAGCGCGGCCACCGAGGCGGCGGTCTCCGGGACGAGGCCGGTCTCGGCCTTGATCATCACTATCGCGGTCACCATGCCACTTAGCCTAGACCGTCACCCTTCGGGGGCGCGCGGTGGCTCTCGTACGGCGCGTGAAAGCGTCTACGCTGGGAAATACCCGATAAACCACCAGTCATCGACACGGACAGAGGCGAGAGATGAGCGGCGAGGACACCGGGGTGGACGTGCCCGGCGCCGCACCGGAACGCGATCCGCTCGCTGAGACCGAAGTGGACGTGCCCGGGCTCGCGCCGGATCACGCCCCGGGTCCGGACGCCGCCACGAACGGCGAGGAGACCGAGGCCGACCTGCCCTCCGACTCTCGGCCAGATCATGCCCCGGGTCTGAGCGCCGCCGCGGTCGACGAGGAGACCCAGACGGAGCTGCCCTCCGACCCTGCCCCCCCGGACCGCGGCCCGGGTCTGAGCGCCACCGCCCTGTCCGAGCCGGTCCGGGCGCGGGTGCTCGACTTCGCGGCCCAGGTGGCCGGAGGTCTGTCGCCGACCGCGCTGCCCGCCTCGCTGCGGCCCTTCGCCAGGTTCACCCCGGCCAAGCGGGCCCGCCTCGCCGCCACGCCGCTGGCCGCCGCCATCGAGGCCGACCCGGTCTTCCGCGGCCGGGTCGCCGAGCGGGTGCGCGACACGTACCCCGAGGTCGCCGAGGCGCTGTTCGCCGGGGCGATCCCGCCCGCGGCCGACCCGCGCGACGTGGCCGCCATCGTCTACCTGCTGCGGCCCACGGACTGGTCCGAACTGCTGGCCCAGGCCGAGCTCGCCGCCCGCGAGTCGGAGCGCGCCCTGGCCGACGAGCACCTGGGTGACGAGGTCGCCAGGCTCAAGGCCGAAATCGACACCATCCGCGAACAGGCCAAGGCCGAAACCGAGCGGCTCAAGGCCGAGCTGCTGGCCGAGCGCCGCGAGGGCGACTCGCTGCGCCGCCGGATCCGGCAGCTCGAAGCCGACATGAGGCGGGCTCAGGCGCACGCGCGTGACGCGACGGCGGAGAGCGGCGTCGTACAGAACGCGGCGGCGTTACAGGTCTCCGCGGCGGAGGCCGAGCTGCGCCGGGTACGTGCGCGGCTGACCGAGTCCGAGACGGCGCTGGAGGCGGCCCGCAGCGCTACGAAGGCAAGCCGCGGGGCGGACGAGGTGCGGCTGCGGCTGCTCCTGGAGACCATCAGCGAGGCCGCCGCGGGCTTGCAGCGGGAGCTGGCCATCTCGCCCACCGACGCGCGTCCCGCGGACACCGTGGAGGCCGTGCGGGCCGACGTGATGGGCGCCCACGACGTGGCCGGGCAGGCGCGTGCCGTGGATGATCCGGCCATCCTGGACGCGCTGCTGGCCCTGCCGCGCGCGCACCTGGTGGTGGACGGCTACAACGTCACCAAGACCGGCTTCCCGACCCTCTCGCTGCACGAGCAGCGCATCCGCCTGCTCAAGGGCCTGGGTGGCATCGCGGCGCGCACCGGCGCCGAGATCACCTGCGTCTTCGACGGCGCGGAGCTCGGCGGCCCGGTGCCGGTGCCGCAGCACAAGGGCGTCAGGGTGCTGTTCTCCAAGGGCGGCGAGATCGCGGACGAGCTGATCCGCCGGCTGGTCGCCGCCGAGCCGCAGGGCCGCCCGCTGATCGTGGTCTCCTCGGACAAGGAGGTCGCCGACGGCGTCCGCCGCTCGGGTGCGCGCCCGGTGCCCTCGACGATGCTGGTCCGGCGGCTGGGCCGGAGTTAGTCCGTTTTATTGCCGCTGACCATATATCAGCCTTTTCGCTCTCCTGGGTGACGGATGTTTGATCCGTCCCGGCTCCGACCGATACGTTGCGCTGCGTCCCGCGACCTACCGCAGTCGGGGGCGGCCGCCGCGTCGCCCGCACGAGAGGGGTGATGGCGGAGGTATGGCGTCACAGAAGCAGGATTCCGTTCCAGGACACCGCGCCGCGCTCGGGCCGCTGCTTCGGCAGGGCGGCGGGCCGGCCGCCACGGTCGCCGCGGCCACGTGCGCCGCGCTCGGCCTCGGCGCCGGCATCGGGCACGCGCAGCCCGCGCCGGGCGATCCGCGGCAGGCCGCGGAGCAGCATATTTCGGCGCTCTACAACCAGGCGGAGGCCGCGACCCAGCAGTACGACGCGGACCAGGAGCGGATCGGCAAGCTCCAGGCCGCGATCAACGCGGCGAACGGCCAGAGCGCACAGGCCAGGCAGACGCTCGACGCGCTGGACGGCGGACTCGGCCGACTCGCCGCGATGCAGTACCGGAACCCGGAGTACAGCTCGACGATCGCGCTGCTGTTCGCCACCCACCCCGACGACTACCTTCAGCGGGCGACCATGGGCAACCGCGTGGCCGAGCTCGATGACCAGCAGATCCGCGTGGCCCAGCAGGCACAGCGTCAGCTGGACGACCTCGCGGCGCTCGGACAGCAGGAGTTGCAGCAGATGCAGGCCGCACAGACGCAGTCTGCCTCCTCACGCACGACGATCCAGTCCGAGCTCGACGACGCCCGGCAGCAGCTGTCTGACTTGGCCCCGCCGGTCCGGCAGGCCGTCACCTACGCGCTCGCCCAAGGCGCGACCGGCGACGGCCTCGGGACTCCGGTCCCGGCGCGCGCCCCGTCACTCGGCACGCTGCTGACCGCGGTCACCTCCGACGTCAGCCAGAGCCTCGACGCGTCCCGTGCCCAGAAGGCGATCCAGGCGGCGTACGCGGAACTCGGCAAGCCCTACATCTGGGGCTCCGTCGGCCCGGACGGCTTCGACTGCTCCGGCCTGATGCAGCACGCGTGGAGCGCGGCGGGCGTGCTGCTGCCGCGCACCTCGCAGGAGCAGGCCGACGCCGGGCCGACCGTGCCGGTCTCCGACATCCAGCCGGGCGACCTGGTGATCTACTTCGCCGGACAGACCCACGTGGGCATGTACGTCGGCAACGGCCTGGTGATCCACGCCCCGCGGCCCGGCTCCGTGGTCCAGTTCGCGGCGCTGACCTCGATGCCGATCAGCAGCGTCGTGCAGCCGTACGGAGGCTGACGCGCTCGCGGATGCGAGGATGGAGCGGTGCTGCCGACTGAATCGTCACAGGTGCCGTTCGGGGAGTCGCTGCGGGCCGAGCTCGGCCGGCCACGTCGGGCCCGCAAGCTCGGCAGCAGCCCGCGATCGCGGGTGTGGCGGGCCGAGCTGTCCGGTACGCCCGTGGTGATCAAGCAGCTCGTCGAGGCCCCGGAGGCCGACGAGCGGTACGCGCGCGAGGTGGCCGCGCTCAAGCTCGCAGCACGCGTCGAATCCCCCGTGGTGCCGATGCTCCTCGGCACCGATCCGGAGGAACGTGTCCTGGTGCTGGAGCACCTGGAGGAGCGCGAGCCGCGCGAGAACTGGATCGTCGACTACGCCGGCGCCCTGGCCAGGCTCCACTCAGCGGTCGGAGTCGACGCCGGAGCAGGTGCCCCGGCAGCCCTCCCCGCCTGGTCCGGCCCGACCCGCGGCGACATCGACTCCTTCCTCGAGCTGGCTCGGCGGCTCGGGGCCGAGCCGCCGTCAGCCGTGCGGACCGAGCTCGAGTCGCTGGTGGATCGTCTCGCCACGGCGCCCGTTAACGCCCTGCTGCATGGCGACCCGTGTCCGGGCAACGACATGCACACCGCCGAGGGCGTGAGATTCATCGACTTCGAACAGGCCGCGCTGGGCAACGGGCTCGTGGAACTCGCTTACCTGCGGATTGGCTTTCCGACCTGCTGGTGCGTCACGACAACGCCCCCATCGGTGCTCGACGAGGCCGAGGCGGCCTATCGCTCCGCTTGGCGTGCGGCGACGGGTGCCGAGCTGTCGGGCGATCTCGCCGACGCGTGCGGCGGCTGGCTGATCCGCGGTGACGCGCTGGTGCAGCGTGCCGAGCGCGGGGCCGCCGACTACCTTGCCGCGATTCCGGAGCGGGATTGGAAGTGGGGGACCGTGACGGCCCGGGAGCGGCTCGTCCACCGGCTCGGGGTCGTGAGCCGGATCACCGTGGACGTCGGTGAGTTGGCCGGTCTCGGGCGGCTGGCCGCGGACCTTCGTGCCGCGATGCTCAGTCGATGGCCGGAACTACAGCCGCCTCCCGTTCGACGGCCTTGGTAGCCACGACGGTTTCCGGCGCGGCGTAGCGGGTCCAGAGCAGGTAGCCGGCCCAGATCGTCGCGGCGACGAGCAGGGCGTTGCGTCCGGTGACGAACAGGGCCGCCTTCACGCTGCCGTGCACCAGCGGGGCGAACAGCAGCGGGAACTCCAACTGCGTGACGGAGATCGTGCCGAGCAGCAGCCAGCACGGCCCTACCAGCACCGTGCCGCCGCGGCGCCCCAGCGGGGCCAGCGAGAGGCAGAGCGCGAGCAGCCCGCAGACCCAGACGAGGTACTGCGGGCTCAGCACCCTGCTGGTGATGATCGAGATCATGACCGCGACCAGTCCCACGTCGTAGTACACGCCCTCGGTCCACCGCTCCGGCGTCAGCCGCGCGCGCCGCCTCCACCACAGCAGCCAGCAGAAGCCGACCAGCGTCAGCAGTTCGCAGAACGTGGCGATCTCGCTGATGCCAGGGCCGATGATCTCCCATGAGCCGTAACGGTCCTGGATCACGCCGTGGTAGCCCAGCCGCCGGGCCAGCAGGAACGGCGTGGCCAGCACCGATTCGATCTCCAGGCCGCGGTCGTTCTGCTGGGTCAGGAAGGAGAGCGAGCCGGGCATCGCCAGTAGCAGCAGCGTCGGCACGGCGGCGCCGAGCACGCCCCAGACCAGCGCGCGCCGCCCCTGTGTCCCGCGCGGCAGGCCGAAGATCAGCGCCACCGGCCAGACCTTCACGATCGTGCCGAGACCGATCGCCACGCCACGCAGCCGCCAGGTCGACGTTGCCGAGCGCAGTACGACGACTAGGCCGACCGAGGCGAGCATCGTCACCGTGATGTCGTAACGGCCGAAGGCGAACGGCCCCACCATGAAGATCGCCGCGACGTACGCGTAGGCACCCAGGTAGTTGACGTGCTCGGTCCCGGCCTCGTCGGCGGTGCGCCAGCAGCGGTAGACCACGAGCAGAAAGATGATCAGATCGGAGGCGAGGGCCATCGCGTAGAACGCCGAGTAGTAGCTCATCCCGGTCAGCGAGCGCACGATGCGCGGAAACTCGATGACGATCGCGGCGCCCGGCGGGTACTGCCAGGTCGGGTCGTGCTGCGGGAAGTGGCCCTGGCTGAGGATGTTCGACCAGCGGTCGTAGAGCTTGACGTCCCCGGTGATGTCGCTGTGCGAGATGTACGGGATGACGTTGTAGACGTAGAGCATCAGCACGCCCCGGGTCCAAGCCCAGATGGCCGTCGGAAGTACCGCCGAACGCAGCTGCGCGAGGGTCAGCATGGCCCGCAGGGTCATCGTGCCGCCTTGAGGTCTTCGGTAGCTTTCTTCAGCTCTTGCCGATAGGTGGCCAAGGGCGCGGGGATGAGATCGTAGACCCATGGCCCGCACCCTTGTCGTCACCAACGACTACCCCCCGCGACCCGGCGGTATCCAGGCGTTCGTCCAAGCGATGGTCGACGGATTCACCCCTTCGGACGTGGTCGTGTACGCCTCGACCTGGCGCGGCAATGCGGAGGAGTGCCGGAAGTACGACGCGGAACGTCCGTACCTGACGATCCGTGACCAGACGACGATGATGATCCCCGACCCGAAGCGCGTGCGCCGGGCCGTGGAGATCGCCAAGGCGGAGGGCTGCGACCGGGTCTGGTTCGGCGCGGCGGCTCCGCTCGCCCTGATGGCCCCGACGCTGCGGCGCAAGGCGGGCGTCGAGCGGCTGGTCGCGACCACGCACGGGCACGAGGCGGGCTGGGCTCAGCTGCCCGGCTCCCGACAACTGCTGCGCCGAATCGGTGACGGAGTGGACGTGCTCACCTATCTGGTCGAGTACTACCACCGGAAGGTCGGCGACGTGCTGAGCCCCGCCGCTCGCGGCCGGATGGCCCAGCTGCACCCGGGCGTCGACGTGCGGACCTTCCATCCGGGCGTGCGGACGGAGCCGGAGACGCTCGAACTGCGCAAGCGGCTCGGCCTCGCGGATCGGCCCACGGTCGTCTGCGTGTCCAGGCTGGTGCCGCGCAAGGGCCAGGACACCCTGATCAGGGCGCTGCCGCTGATCAAGAAGGCGATTCCGGACGCGGCCCTGCTGATCGGCAGCGGCGGCCCGTACCGCGGCGAACTTGAGAAGCTCGCCGAGCAGACCGGCGTGCGGCGCGACGTGGTCTTCAGCGGTCCGGTCTCCTGGGCCGAGCTGCCCCGGCTCTACGCGGTCGGCGACGTGTTCGCGATGCCGTGCCGGACCAGGCGGGGCGGGCTGGACATCGAGGGCCTCGGCATCGTCTACCTGGAGGCCTCGGCGCTCGGGATGGCCGTCGTCGGCGGCGACTCGGGCGGCGCCCCGGACGCGGTCCTCGAAGGGGAGACCGGCTACGTCGTGCCCGGCAGCGGCGAGTTGAGCGTGCGTCGGACGGCCGAGCGGGTCGCCGAACTGCTGGCCGACCCGGCGAAGGCCGCCGCGATGGGCAAGGCCGGCAGGTCCTGGGTCGAGCGCGAATGGCAGTGGCCGCTCGTCCAGCGCCGCTTCCGCGAGCTGCTCGAGATCTGACCCGCCGTTACTTGTCCCGCCAGCGCGTGAGCAGGTCCACGCGGTGCTCGGTCAGCTCCGCGACGCTCTGCTCGGGCAGCAGGATCGTGTAGTCCTGCCGACCGCCGGGTTCCAGGCGCAGGTAATCCCAGGCGAAGTGCGTCTGACCGCCCGTGTACAGGCCCTTGAGCTGGCCCTCCGTCACATCGACGACCTCGAAGGGCTCGCCCCACCAGCGGAACGTCCACAGCGTCGAGTACCACTCGTCGACCTCGTCGAGCGTCGCGCTGATCGGCCCCATGTCCTCGGGCCCGCTGAGCGTGATCCGCCCGAGCTCGTCCGGTTCGTCGCCGGTCGGATAGGTACGGTCCTGGTACCTGGCGAACGTGCCCGAGCGGTACTTCTCCGCCTCGGCCATCAACCGCTGCTCCCGCCGGAAGCGGGGGATCAGCGGGTCGCGGTGCTCGGCCAGGTCGGTGACCTCGGCCAGCGGGAACCGCCCGCGGTGCTCGGCGAACTCCTGGCGCAGGTGCGCCGCCGCAAAGCCCGGGTCCGAGCCGGTGTACACCCCTTCGACGTCCCCGTCCGCGAGCCCTCGGCACTCGAAGGGCTGGTCCCGCCAGCGGAACGTCCAGCGCGAGGTGAACCACTCTTGCAGCCGGTCCGGGTGCACCAGAATCGTGTTGTCGCCCTCGACGAGCGCTATCCGCGGCCATATCGGGTCCTCGACCCGGCCCTGCAGGTAGGCGACGCCCTGGAGCACCGCCACGTCCGTCACCCGATAGCTCCAGGTATCCCCTATCTCAACCACGATCGTGTTCTGCTCCCGCCGCCTCGCGAGTGGGTCTTCGCGCAGCTGTTTGGCGTAGTTATCAGACATTTACCGGAATCTGCTTCCGTCGTCCTCCGATGGGCGAATTCGTACCCTACCCTCTGTGCCTTTTCGAACACAACGGCCGCAGCCGCCCCGGCTCGCTAGACTCCTCGCCATGGAGCAGATCACGGCGCGTAACGCCCGGTTCCAGCAATGGGAGGCGCTGCTCGGAAACCGGGTCAAGCGGCACCGGGCCGGGGAGTTCCTGGTGCAGGGCGTGCGGCCGATCAGCCTGGCCCTCGAGTACCGGTGGCCGGTCCACGCGCTGGTCTTCGACCGGGACCGCCCGCTGTCCCGGTGGGCGGCCGACACGCTGCGGGGCAGCCGGGCGCCGCAATTCGCCATGTCCGCCGAGCTCATCGCCGAACTCGGTGAGAAAGACTCCACACCGCCCGAATTGCTGGCCGTGGTCGGCGTGCCGCCGGATTCCCTGGACCGACTCAGCCCTCGATCATCGGCCGAATCGCCCTTCCTCGGCCTGGTCTTCGACCGTCCGACCAGCCCGGGGAATCTGGGTTCGATCATCCGTTCGGCGGACGCCTTCGGCGCGCACGGGGTCATCGTCTCCGGCCACGCGGCGGACCCTTACGACCCCAAGGCCGTGCGCGCCAGCACCGGCTCGCTCTTCGCGCTGCCCACGGTCCGCGCCCCCGGCCACGCGCACGTCCTGGACTGGCTCTCCGCCGAACGCGAGGCGGGCGTGCCCATCCAACTGGTCGGCACCGACGAGGACGGCGAGGCGGACGTATCCGAGTTCGACCTCACCAGACCCACGCTGCTCGCGATCGGCAACGAGACCAGCGGCCTGAGCCAGGGCTGGCGCGACGCCTGCGACGCGTTCGTCCGCATCCCGATCGGCGGCGCCGCGAGCTCGCTCAATGCCGCCAACGCCGCGAGCGTGATCCTCTACGAGGCGGCCCGGCAGCGGCGGGCGGCGAAGCTCTAGCCGCGCTCGCCTCTGTCAGACCCTCCGCTTAGGCTCGGCCGTATGCAGAATGTGATCGAGCACACACTCGTCCACGCCGATGGTCGTGCCCTGCACTATTACGACACGGCGCCATCGTCGGCGGCCGATCTCGCCGTCGTCTGGTTCCACGGCACGCCCAACCTCGGCGAGCCGCCACAGCCCCTGTTCGCCGCCGCCGCCGAGCGCGGCATCCGCTTGGTCTCGTACGATCGCCCGGCCTACGGCGGGTCCACCGAGCAGCCGGGGCGCGACGTAGCCGCGGCCGCGCAGGACGTGGCCGCGGTCGTCGACGCGCTGGGCATCCGCCGCTTCGCCGTCCTCGGCCACTCCGGCGGCGGCCCGCATGCTCTGGCCTGCGCGGTACGCATGCCGGACCGGGTGGTCGCGGCCGTGGATGTCAGCGGCACCGCGCCGTACGGCGGCGAAGGCCTCGATTACTTCAGCGGGATCAACCCGGGCGGCGAGGCGGAACTGCGCGCCGCCGTGGCCGGCCGCGAGGCGCTGGCGAAATGCCTGGAGTCCGCGGAGTTCGATCCCGAGATGTTCACCCCCGCCGACCACGCCGCGCTGGAGGGCGTGTGGGCCTGGCTCGGCGGCATCGCCGGAAAGGCCTTGGAAGGCGGCCTGACCGGCATGATCGACGACGACCTGGCCTACGTCGGGCCGTGGGGCTTCGATCCCGCCGAGATCGACGTGCCGGTACTGATCTGCCACGGCGACCAGGACCGCGTCGTCCCGCCCGCGCACAGCCGCTGGCTTGCCGAGCGCATCCCGTCGGCCGAGCTGCGCGTGTACGAGGGTGACGGCCACGTATCAGTGCTCGACTCCGCCGCGGTGCCCGCGCTGGACTGGATCCGAGCCCGGGCCGACTGACGCGGATTCAGCTCCCGAACTGCGGCTGCACCCCGATCCGCCGCTTCTCCTCGGCCAACTGCTCGATCTCGGCCTTGGGCACCTGAACGCGCCACGCGTGCCGGCCGGCGGGTGTCAGCCCCAGCTCGGCCGCCTGCTGCGCGTTGCCCGTGATGTCCGCGAGCGTCACCGTCTCGTCGCCGATGGCCAGCGCCTCGAGCTGCACGCCGCGCCACGTGGCGAGCAGCCGCCGGTAACTCACCTCGTCGCAGTCCGCTTCGGCGATTTTCCGCGCCATCACCGATCCGTCCTCGGCGGTCCGGTACGCCGTCAGCGTGCCGGCCTCAGGCCCGAAGTCGCCCGGGTACGAGGCCCCCTGCAACGTGACGAAGGCCCCGCGCGGCACACTCCCCGCAGGCACTTCGGCCGCCCCACCGGGAACGAGCCCGACCGAGCGTGCCGCGGGGAACGAGCGCCAACCGGAATGGACTCCCGCGTATCGGGCCAGCGCCTGCTCGTAACCGTCGCCGCCGTCCTCGGCCATGTACCAGAGCTCCGCGTTGATCGGGACCTCCGTCAGCTCCATCCAGTACTCGGGCACGGCCGCCGCGGCGTACTTCGTGTATCCCGTGCCCAGGAACGGATCGGGCAGCACCAGGGTCGATCCCAGGCGCGCCGCGCCCTCGGTGCTCTGCCCGCCGAAGGAGGCCCGGAACAGTCCAGGCCAGCTCGCCAGGAACCGCAGCACGAACAGCCCGTCCCCGACCGGAAACTCCGCCACCGCCTCCGCGAGCCCGTGCATCGCCCGCGCCCGCGCCCCGGAATCGACCCGCGCCACGTCCACCATCCGCGAGCAAAGCCCCCACGCCCGGAACGGCTCGAACAACCCCGGCACGACCCGGTTGCCCGCGTAGAGCTCCGCGAGCGTCCGCGTGATCGGCAGCTGGATCACCGTGCGCGGCGAGAGCCCCGCGGCACCTGCGGCATTCACGACGGGTGTTCCTCTCTCCAGCGTGCGAGCAGATCCACGCGGTGTTCGGTCAGGTCATCGACGGCTGTCACGGGGAAGGTGCGGTAGTACTCCGCAGGGCTCGATTGCTTCAGGTACTTCAGGTACTTCCGTGCGAACTCCTCGTTCGTGCCCGTGTACGTGCCGATGAACTCGCCCTCGTGCATTCCGACGGCTTCGAAGGGCTCGCGGATTGCGCGGAACGTCCACTTCGAGGAGAACCACCGGTCCACCTCGTCGGGCTCGGCGAGGTACGTCTGGCCGTATTCGCTACGTACGTCTCGGACGAGTCCATCGGGGATCGGCTCGTCGTCCTTCCGCTTGAGCAGGCGGATCCGGCCGTCCGAAAGAGTCGGGTACGCGGCGTAGGTGTGTCCGCGGTACCGGGCGAAGGTGCCGTTCTGGTACCAGTTCGCCGCGGCCAGCTTCTGCTGCCTCTCGCGCCACTGAGCAAGCAGGTCAGTGCGGTGCTCGGTGAGGTCGGTGATTTCGGAGAGCGGGAAAGAGCCCTTCCAGACGCTGGCCTCCTCCTGCTCCAAGGCATCGCTGACCAGCCATAGCTGTTGGCCGGTGTAATAGCCGTGGATGGTGCCGCCGGCTGATCCGATGGCATCGAAAGGCTCGTCCCTCCACCGGAACGTCCACTTGGTCGAGTACCATTGCGCGACTCGATCAGCGGTGACATAGAAGGATCTGCCCGCGTCGTGCGGGTCTGTTCGCAGGCCTTCGGGGACCGGATCGTCGTCCCGCTCCCTGATCAGGCTGAAGTGATCGGCGGTGATATCCCCGAAGGCGCGGTAGGTATGCCCGTTGTAGACGGCATACCGTCCCGTGCGGTGTTCGTTCTCCTCAGGCATCTACCGGAAACCACCTGTTCTCGTGCAAGTAGCCGACCATCGCTTCGTTGCCGTCGGAAGTCACCTTCCATATCTCCGCCCGGCCGGTGAACTCTCCACGTGGCGCCAGCCATTCCGGCACGCCTCCCGACGTATAGCCGGTTCCGGTGAACGGATCCTCCATCACGGAGCCCGTCGTGGCATGGCCCGTCGCCAGCGTCGCAACCTTGTCGGCCTGTGCCTGGAGAGCCGGATCCGCGTCTTTGTCGCCGACTGCCCCGTAGCTGACGGGAGATGCGTCGCCAAGCCCTCTCGGTGCGTGGAACCGCAGTTGGTACGCGTCTGTCGCATCCTTCTCGATGGGCGTCCAGCCCTTGCCGTGGTCGTCCAGTGCCAGCCCGTCCCTGAGCTGGGCGGGTGTCGTCAGATCCGCTGTGTCGGAGCCGCGCGCTATCGAGCCGCCGAAAGTCGCCGGATCGAATTTGTCCGGAATCTTAGTATTCGTCAGGTAGCGGTCCGCGACATCCGGATGCAGCACCTTGGTGACCATCTGGCCGTCCCGGATCGGTATCTGGTTGCGGACGGCCGCCACCTGCTGGATCTGCTCGGGTGTCAAGTCGTTCGTCGGGGTCAGGCGCAGTTGCTCGTACTGATCGCGCGTGATCCCGGTGCCATCGAGCGCGTCCGCGATGTCGTCGTTGTAGTTCGGGAAGTCCCGTAGCGCTTCGTTGCCGAACTGCGGCGCCGCCGGGTCCACGGCCTCGCCGTCGTCGGGGGTCAAGGCCTCCTGAAGCGGCGTGCCCTTGACCGGCGCCTCCGCCGCCACGGCCGCCTGGGCCGACTCGGCCTCGGCCGCGCCCTCGCTCGCCTCGGCCGAGGTCGCGACCGCGTTCTGCGTCGCGTTCGCGGTGATGGGCGCGGCGTCCGCGGGCATCCTGGACTCGAGGTCGGAGGTGACGTCCGCTTCGGTGGCGGCGTGCGCGGCGAGGGCGGCGGCGCCCTTCTCGGCCGTGGTGTCGACCAGTTCGGCGTTCTTCTCGGCGATCTTCGGGAGCGCTTCCTGGGCGTCGTTCTTCAGTCCGATGAAGACCGCCCGCTCCTCTCCACCTTCGGCCATCAGAACGCCAGCCCATCGAGGCCCGCCCGCAGGTTCACCGCGTGCGTGCGGAAGGTATCGGCGTGGCCCTTCATCGTGGTCAGATGGCCGCCGGCCAGCTCGTGGTCTATCGCGAAGCCGCCGCTGACGCCCTCGGAACCGTTCGTCTGCGACCAGTCGAGGCCGGACATCGCGCTCTCCACCTTCGCGAACAGCGGCTTGGCCGCCGCCTCGATGATCTCCCCGACTATGTACTGGATGATCTGCTGCTTGAGCGCTTCGAGGAGCTTCTTCGCGCCCTCGATGATCAGCGGCGCCGCTGTTTCGGCGAGGCCGAAGGTGACGACGGAGGCGGCCTGGTCGGCGGCGAACGCGGCGGCCATGGCGATCAGCTCGGCGAGCGCCTCCAGCTTCTGCCCGACGACCACGTCCGCGCCGACCTCAAGCGCCTCGGCGAGAATGCCGCAGCCGCCGACCAGTTCGTCGACGTGCGTCTGCGACAGCTGCGACCAGCCCGACTGCATCCGCTCCGTCGACGGCCCCTGGTAGGCCTGGGCGAAGCCCTGAACGGCCGTGGTCGCGTCCTGGTGGGTCTGCTCCACGGCCTGCCCGAATTCGCGCACCATGGTCGCGAACTGCCGGATGCTGTCCTCGTTGAGATACGGCCAGGGCACGCCGATCACGTTCAGAAAAGTGACCACCGGCCCCGGCAGGTCGTCAACAGCCATCGCCTGATCCCCCTTGGATCCGTCCCGTAAGTCCTCGCGCAGGCGAATCCATACCTTAGCCTCAGGCTCATCCGGGACACAACGAGCCCCGCCGCGGGCCGCTTACGGGGTGGCGGCGCCCGGCCCGATCCCCAGCCAGCGCAGCGCGCCCAGCAGGTGGGCCAGGAACTCCGGGTCCTGATACGTCTCCTCGGCGTGTCCCAGCGCGGTGTAGAACGACCGGCCGCCGCCGTACTCGTGGCACCAGGACAGCGGGTGGTCCGCGCCCATGGTGCCGCCCTGGTACGTCGCCTCGTCCACCGACAGCAGCACCTTGAGGTTCTCGACGCCCTCGGGCCAACGCTCGCGGTCCCGCGGATTGCTGCGGAAGGCGTACCACTCGTCGTTGCGCTGCCACTTCTCGCCGAGGAACTCCGTGGCCGGGTGCTCGCGGTCCTCGACGGTCAGGGTCGCCGGCTGGATCTTCGGATGCTGGTCGAACCACGCGCCGACCAGGCCCTCGAACCAGGGCCACTCGTACTCGGTGGTCGACGCGGCGTGTATGCCGAGCCAGCTGCCGCCCTGCTTCATGTAGTGCCGCAGCGCCGCCCGGCCCGGTTCGTCGAGGACGGCGCCGCTGGTGGACAGGAACACGATCGCGGCATACCGCTCAAGCCGGCCCGCGCGGAAGGAGTGCATGCCCTCGCTCGCCTCGACGTTGAAGCCGTGCTTCCAGCCCAGCTTCTCCAGCGCCTCGATCCCGGCCGGGATCGAGGAGTGCCGGTACCCCGTGGTCCGCGAGTACACCAATATGCGCGACATGCCGGTCGTGTTCCCGTCTGCTCAGTTCGTCGTCAGAGCTCCGTCAACAGCTGCGTATGCCGGTCTATCACGGTTCGTAGGGTCTGTTCCCCCGGTGTGTCCCAGATCTCCTGGTTGAAGATCTCGACCTCGGTGAACCCTGCGTAGCCGGCGGCTCGCACCGCGCGCGCGAAGGAGGCGATGTCGATCACGCCGTCGCCGACGTGGCCGCGGCCGAGCAGCGCGTCGGCCGGGATCGGGATCAGGAAGTCGCAGGCCTGGAAGGCGTGGATCCGCCCGGCCGCGCCGGCCCGCTCGATCTGCTCGAACACCTGCGGGTCCCACCAGATGTGGTACGTGTCCACGCACGCCCCGACGCTCCGGCAGCCGGTCCGCCGCTCGACCTCCTCGGCGATGTCCAGCGCCTGGCCGAGCGTCGAGACGACCGCCCGGTCCGCGCAGAACATCGGGTGCAGTGGCTCGATGGCCAACTTCACGCCCCTGGAATCGGCGTACGGGGCGAGCTCGGCGATCCCGTCGAGCACGGCGGCCCGCGCGGCCGGCAGGTCCTTGCTGCCGCGGTGCAGCCCGCCGACCACCAGCACCAGCACGTCCGTGCCCAGCGTCACGCACTCGTCGATCGCCGCGCGGTTGTCCGCGGCCGCGTCCGGCGAGGTGAAGAAGCCGCCGCGGCACAGGCTCGTCACGGTCAGCCCGGCCTCGCGCACCAGCTTCGCCGCCGCCTCGAGACCGTGCTCGGCGACCTTGTCCCGCCACAGGCCGATGCCCGGCACGCCCTGCTCCACGCAGCCCGCGACCGCCTCGGCCAGCGTCCATTTCTTCGTCGTCCAGACGTTGAGGGAGAGGCGTTCCAGGCCCTGTGCCTCACTCACCGGAGTACTCCTTGAAGCGCGCGGCGGCCAGGTCGACGTCCGGGAAGATCCCGCCCTCGACGGCCATCGCGTACAACTTCGTCAGATGCGCACGGTCCCGGCCACTTTCCTGACCGCCGATCATCTTGAAGTGATCCTGGTAGCCCGAGAGGTACGCCAGGAACACGACGCCGGTCTTGTAGAACTGCGTCGGCGCGGCGAAGATGTGCCGGGCCAGCGGCACCAGCGGGTCGAGCACGCCGCGGAACCCGGCCACGTCGCCCGCGTCCAGCAACCGCATCGCCTGCGCGGCCTGCGTCGCAAGCGGGTCGAATATACCGAGCAGCGCGTGGCTGAAGCCCTGCTCGTCGCCCGCGATCAGCTCCGGGAAGTTGAAGTCGTCGCCGGTGTAAAGGCGCACGCCCTCCGGCAGCCGGCGACGCAGTGCCACCTCGCGGTCCGCGTCGAGCAGCGAGACCTTGATGCCGTCGATCTTCGCGGAGTGCTCGTTGATGATCGCGAGCACCGACTCAGTCGCGGCGTCGAGGTCCGCGCCGCCCCAGTAGCCCCTGAGCGCCGGGTCGAACATGTCGCCGAGCCAGTGCAGGATCACCGGACGCTCGGCCTGGCCGAGAATCCGCGCGTACACCTCGGCGTAGTCCTCGGCGCCGCGCGCGGTGGCGGCCAGCGCGCGGCTGCACATCAGGACCGGCTGAGCCCCGGCCTGCTCGACGACCTCGAGCTGGCCCTCGTACGCGTCGCCGATCTCAGCGAGCGAATACGGGGAGGTGGGCGCGCCGGGCAGTTGGTCGGTGCCGACGCCGCAGCAGATCAGCCCGCCGACGGACCGCGCCTCGGCGCCCGAGCGCTGGATCAGCTCCTTCGTCGCGGCCCAGTCAAGGCCCATGCCGCGCTGCGCGGTGTCCATGGCGTCGGCGATGCCCAGGCCCAGCGACCACAGTCGGTGCCGGAAGGCCAGCGTCGCGTCCCAGTCGACGACCGCCGGGGCGCCCTGAGCGTTGTCCGCGTTCGGGTCGGCCACCACGTGCGCGGCGGCGAATACGGTGCGGGAGCTCGGCATCAGACGCCCTGGCCCAGTTCGGGAACAGCGATCCGGCGACCCTCGGCGGCCGACGCCAGGCCGAGCTCGGCCAGCTGCACGCCCTTCGCACCGGCCCACAGGTCGTGCGGGAACGCGGTCCCCGGCGCGGCCAGCGCGACGTGCTCGAGGAACAGCTCCCACTGGATCTTGAAGCCGTTGTCGAACTCGCCGTTGTCCGGCACCGTCTGCCACTGCTCGCGGAACGGCACGGTGTTCGGGATGTCCGGGTTCCACACCGGCTTCGGCGTGCCCGCGCGGGACTGGAAGCGGCACTCGCGCAGCCCGGCGACGGCGCTGCCGTGCGTGCCGTCGACCTGGAACTCGACGAGCTCCTCGCGGTTGACCCGCACCGCCCAGGAGGAGTTGATCTGCGCGACGACCCCGCCCTCGAGCTCGAACACGCCGTAGGCGGCGTCGTCCGCGGTGGCCGGGTAGGGCTTGCCGAGCTCGTCCACCCGCTCCGGGATGTGCGTGACGGCGTGCGCGTAGACCGAGCGGACCGGCGCGACGATGTGCTCGAGCACGTACTGCCAGTGCGGGAACATGTCCAGCACGATGCCGCCGCCGTCCTCGGCCCGGTAGTTCCAGGACGGGCGCTGCGCCTGCTGCCAGTCGCCCTCGAAGACCCAGTAGCCGAACTCGCCGCGCACCGACAGGATCCGGCCGAAGAAGCCGCCGTCGACCAGCCGCTTGAGCTTGAGCAGGCCGGGCAGGAAGAGCTTGTCCTGCACGACGCCGTGCTTGACGCCCGCTGCGTCGGCCAGCCGGGCCAGCTCGAGGGCGCCCTCGAGCGAGGAGGCGGTGGGCTTCTCCACGTAGATGTGCTTGCCGGCCGCGATCGCCTTCTTGACGGCGGGCTCGCGCAGCGGGGTGAGCTGGGCGTCGAAGTAGATCTGGTTGGCCGGGTCGGCCAGCGCCGCGTCGAGGTCGGTGGTCCACCGCGTGAGCCCGTGCCTGGCCGCGAGGGCCTCGAGCTTGTCCGCGCTGCGGCCGACGAGGACGGGCTCGGGCCAGACGACCGTCCCGTCCGGCAGGGCGAGCCCGCCCTGCTCGCGCAGGGCCAGGATCGAACGGACCAGGTGCTGCCGGTAGCCCATGCGTCCGGTGACGCCGTTCATCACGATGCCGAGGGTGCTGCGGCTCATTTCGCCCTTCCTGGGGAGGCCTGGCGCCCGCCGTCCGGGGGCGCTACGCTGGAAAGCGCTTTCCAATCGGTAGGGTAGGGGCGTGGACGAGCTGAGGTCAAGGGGCGCGGCAGGCGCGGCGGCGGTGGGCCGGGCCAGGCCGGTGACCGGGGCGGTGACGCTCAAACAGGTGGCGGCCGAGGCGGAGGTCTCGCTGGCCACGGCCTCCCGGGTGCTGCACCGCTCCGGCGGCCGGGAAGTGCGCGGTGAGCTGGCCGAACGGGTCCAGGCGGCGGCCGAGCGGCTCGGCTACGTCTCCAACCCGCACGCGCAGGCCCTGGCCAGGGCCAGGTCGAGCACCGTCGGCCTGATCGTGCACGAGGTGACCGACCCGTACTTCGCGGCCATCGCGGCCGGAGCCATGCACGCGGCGCACGCCGATGGCGTCATGGTCATGATGGCCGCGACCTTCCGCGATCCCGAACTCGAACTCGACTACCTCGGCAGGCTCCGGGCCCAGGGCGCCCGCGGCGTGCTGCTGGCCGGCTCCGGCAGCACGGACAGCCGGGTCAGCGGCAGACTCGCCGAGGCCATCGCCGCGTTCACCCGCGAGGGCGGCCGCGTCACGGCGATCGGCGCACGCCCGGACACGAGGGTCGACGCGGTCATCCCGGACAACGCGACCGGCGCCGCGAACGCACGCGAGCACCTCGAAGCGCTGGGACACCGGCAGATCGGCGTCATCTCGGGACCGGACACGCTGCTGACCGTCCGTCAGCGCCTCGACGGCCTCGGCACCGGACTGCGCGCCGTAGAAGCCGATTTCACCCGAGAGGGTGGTCGCGAAGCGGCCAAACGGCTGCTCGCCGAGGACACCGGCATCACGGCCCTGATCGCGCTCAACGACCTGATGGCGGCCGGAGTGCTGGCGGCGGCGAAGGAGATGGGCCGCCGGGTCCCCGAGGACCTCTCCGTCATCGGCTTCGACGACCTGCCCTTTGCGGCGGACCTCAGCCCCGCGCTCACCACCGTCCGCCTGCCGCTGCGCGAAATGGGCGAGCGCGCGATGCGGTTGCTGCTGGCCACGTCCGACGCGCCGGCCGACGCCCAGGACGAGGACCAGGACAAGCCGGTCACGCAGACGGTGGACGTCCCCACGGAGCTGGTTATCCGCTCGTCCACCGCGCGGGCGGCTCAGTAAGCTCACAAGCATGGCAACCCGGCGCATCGCCGTCCTCGCCCCCGGCGGCGGCTATACGGTCCAAGCCCCGCTGCTCGCCTACGCCAGGCTCGCCGTAGAACGCCGCGACGCCGAGGTACGCCCGGTCGAGTGGCGCTTCCCCGAAGACTTCGACGACTCGATGAAGCAGCGGTTCGAGTTCGTGCTCAGCCAGGTGGCCGCGACACTCGGCGACGACAGCGCGCTGATCATCGGCAAATCGCTCGGATCGCTCGCGGCCGGCCTGGCCGCCGTGCGCGCACTGCCCGCGATCTGGCTGACGCCGCTGCTCACCATGCCCGAGGTGGTCGAGGCGATCCAGGCCGCCGAACGTCCGCCGCTGCTGATCGGCGGCGGCGCGGACCGGTCCTGGGACGGCGCGGTCGCCCGCCGGATCTCGCCGCACGTCCTGGAGATCCCCGACGCCGACCACGCGCTCTACGTCCCCGGCCCGGTCTCGGCCACGACCGCCGCCGCGGGCCGGGTCGCCGACGCCGTCGAGTCCTTCATCGACTCGTGGGTCTGGCCGCGCTAGGCGGCCAGACCCACGAGTCGGTCGGACCGAACCTCAGCGCGCGTACATCGCCTCGATCTTCTCCGCGTACTCGGCGGTCAGCACGTGCCGGCGGATGCTCTGCTTCGGGGTCAGCTGGCCGGCGTCGATGGTCCACTCGACCGGCAGCACCTCGAACTTGCGCACCGACTCGGCCTTGGAGACCGCCTTGTTGGCGTCGTCCACCGCGGCCTGCAGCTCGGCGAGCAGCTCCGGGTCCAGGACCAGCGTGGCCAGCGGCGTGTCGGCGGACTTGCCGTGCTGGGAGAGCCAGTGCGGCAGCGACTCCGGGTCCAGCGTGATCAGGGCGCTGATGAACGGCTTGGCGTCGCCGACGACCATCGACTGGGCGACGAGGGCGTGCGCGTTCAGCCGGTCCTCGAGCACCGCCGGGGCCACGTTCTTGCCGCCGGAGGTGACCAGGATCTCCTTCTTCCGGCCGGTGATCCGCAGGTAGCCGTCCTGGTCCAGCTCGCCGAGGTCGCCGGTCTTGAAGAAGCCGTCCTCGGTCATCACGTCCTTCGTGGCGGCCTCGTTCTGCCAGTAGCCGCCGAAGACCATCTTGCCCTTGGCCTCGATCTCGCCATCGTCGGCGATCCGGATCGTGGTGCCGGGGATCGGCAGGCCGACCGTGCCGGGGCGGATCGCCTCGACCGGGTTCAGCGCGATCGCCGGGGAGGTCTCGGTCAGCCCGTAGCCCTCGCAGACGGTCAGGCCGATGCCGTTGTAGAAGTACGTAAGCCGCTCGCCCAGCGGCGCGCCGCCGGAGATCGTGTGCGTGGTCCGGCCGCCGAGCGCGGCGCGCAGCTTGCCGTAGACGAGCCGGTCGAACAGCTTGTGCTTGAGGTTCAGGCCGGCCGGGATCTTGCCCCGGTACTTCGCCTCGCCCCAGGCGATCGCGGTGGCGGCAGCGGCGTCGAAGATCTTGCCCTTGCCCTCGGCGTGCGCCTTCTGGCTGGCCGAGTTGTAGACCTTCTCCAGCACCCGCGGGATCGTCAGCAGGAACGTCGGCTGGTAGCTCGCGAGCTCGGGCAGCAGCTGCTTGGTGTCCCCGCAGTAGCCCAGCTTGGCCCGCGCCATCAGCGCGCCGATGTTGATGATGCGTGCGAACACGTGCGCCAGCGGGAGGAACAGCAGGGTGCTGGCCTCGTCGGCGTTGAACACGCGGGTCAGCATCGCGACCGCGTTGCCCGCCTCGAACAGCAGGTTCTCGTGGGTCAGGGCGCAGCCCTTGGGCCGGCCGGTGGTCCCCGAGGTGTAGATGATGGTGGCGACGGACTCGGGCAGCAGCGTCGCGCGACGCTCGGCCAGGGAATCGTCGCCGACGCCGGCCCCGGCCTCGGCCAGCAGGTCGAGCGCGCCCCGGACCTCGCCGTTCGGCTCGAGCTGCCAGACGTCCTTGAGCGCGTCGGCCTGGTCCCGCACCGACTCCACGGTCGCCGTGTTGGCCGGCAGTTCGGTGAACACCGCGACGGCGCCGGAGTCCTGCAGGATCCACGCCACCTGCTCCGCGGAGGAGGTCTCGTAGATCGGCACCGGCACGCAGCCGGCCTCCCAGATCGCGAAGTCGAGCAGCGACCACTCATAGCTGGTGCGCGCCATGATCGCCACCCGGTCGCCGGGGGACACCCCGAGGGCGACCAGGCCCTTTGCGGCCGACGTGACCTCCGCGAGGAAGGTCGCATAGGTCACGTCCTGCCAGCGGCCGTTTACCTTCCTGGCCAGACCGGCTTGGTTCGGTACCTCGGTCGCAGGCGTGTGCACCAGGTCGGTCAGGTTCGCCCTCTCGGGCACCTTGTACAACGGTTCGACGGTGAACTCGCGCACGTGCAGGCTCCTCAGCGCTGAAGTGTGAGCGGGACGCGGATACTCCCGCGTCACGAAGGTACAACTTATTACTGGCCGGTAGCCAGAGTGTATGCGCAAGATTTCCGGTCCACCGTCCGACCCCCGCGTCGGAGCGACACGATACCCTGATGGCAGCAGGCCGAAGACGACGAGCGATGGGATGGGAAGGGAACCGATGGCGGACCGCACCCGGGCCTCGATCGAGATCGGCGCGCCCGCCGACGCGGTGATGGCCGTGATCGCGGACCTGAGCGCCTACCCCGAGTGGACCGGCGAGGTCAAGCGGGCGGAGATCCTGGAGACCGATCCCGACACCGGGCGGGCCAGCCGGGCCGTGCTGACCATCGACGGCGGCGCGCTGCGCGACCGGCAGGAGCTCGCGTACACCTTCGAGGGGGATGGCGCGGTGCGCTGGAGCCTGGTGAAGGGCGACATGCTGCGTTCGCTCGAGGGCGCCTACACGCTCACCCCCGGCGGCGACGGCGCGAGCACAACCGTCGAGTACACCCTCGCCGTGGACACCAAGATCCCGCTGCTCGGCATGATGAAGTCCAAGATGGAGAAGGTCATCATCGACCGCGCCCTGGCCGGTTTGAAGAAGCGCGTTGAGTCCCTACGGTAACGGCCCGGCGGGCTCCGAAGGGGAGGCGGACGGCGACGGGAGACCGGTCGCGCCGCCCGGCCCGGACCCGCGCGTGACCAACCTGATCCTGTTCACCGGCAAGGGCGGCAGCGGCGTGACCACGCTGGCCGCCGCGACCGCCGCGCACGGGGCCCAGCGCGGCATGCGCACCCTGCTGCTCTCGCTCGGCTCGCTGGCGCACGACGGGGACGGCGCCGACCTGGCCACCGTCCTCGACCACCCGGTCGGCGCGGTGCCGACGCAGGTCGACGGGCTGCTCTACGCCCAGGCCTTCGCCCCGCAGGCCGCCTTCGAGCAGTGGTACGGCAAGGCCGTGACCCGGGTGCGCACCTTCCTCGAGACCGTCGGCCTCACCCCGCCGGACGCCGCCGAACTGCTCGCCCCGCCCGGCGCCGGCGAGCCGCTCGCGCTGGCCGAGATCGCGGCCGCGGTCGAGGGCGGCGCCTGGGACCTGGTCGTGGTCGACGGGCCGCCGCTCGGCCCGGCGCTGCGGCTGCTGTCCCTGCCGGTCACCGCGCGCGACTGGCTCAGCCGCGCCCGGCCGGTGCAGACGCAGGCCGCCCGGGCGCTGCGCCCCATGCTGGCGACCTTCGCCGGGCTGCCGCTGCCGCAGACCGCGCTGGTCGATCTGACGGACGCTCTGGTCCGCGAGTGCGGCGCGGTCGAGCAGGTGCTGACCCATCAGCTCTCCTCGGTGCGGCTGGTCGCCACCCCGGACATCGTCGGCCTCGACCGGCTGCGCTCGGCCCGCTGCGCGCTCGCGCTCTACGGCCTGCGGCTGGACGCGCTGATGGTGAACCGCCAGGTCGTCGAGGCGCCGCGGGACAGCTGGTCGCGCGGTTGGGCCGCGGCCCAGCAGATCGCCGGCGAGCAGCTCGCGGAGGTCTTCGCCGGAGTGGCGCGGCACGAGGTGCCCTACCGCCCGTGCGAGCCGCTCGGCCTCGAGGAGCTCGCGGTGGTCGCCGCCGCGGCCTACGGCGAGGTGGACGGCCTCGGCGCGCCGGGCAAGGCCCCCGAGCCGACGGTGGCGAAGAACGGGGAGGGGTACGTGCTCAGCGTGCCGCTGCCGGGCGCCGACCGCCGCGCGATGGGCCTGCTGCGCCGGGACGACGAGCTGGTGCTGACCGTCGGGCCGTATCGCCGTACGCTGCGTCTCGAGCCGGTGCTGCGCCGCTGCAAGATCGCCGGGGCCGTGCTGCGCAATCAGGCCTTGGAGATCCGCTTCGTGCCCGACCCCGCGCAGTGGCCGGAGAAGCCCCGCGAGTCCGAGGACGCGGCGGCCGAGCCGTCGGGACCCGCCGCGGCCGCGGGCGGCGGCGCCGCGACCGCGGCCTCGTCCTGAGGCCCAGCGCCGAATCAGCAGCAGCAGTGACCACCGCCGATCCTTTTCCGGGGAGCAGAGCGTGAACGAAGCACAGGACGAGCCGCGCGACGAGACGTTCGACGAGGTCGACGAGTTCGACATCCCCGTGCGCGACGCGGACGCCGAACACGAGGCCGCGACGGCGAACGTGCCCGCGGCGCCGGATGACGTACCGGACTGGACGCGGGCTCAGTCGGTGAGGGATGATCCGGAGTCGTTGGGCGACGAGGCCCGCAAGCTGTGGGACGCCGTGCTCACCCAGTTCGTCGAGCCCGTGGTGCGCAACTATCCGGACGCGGCGACCCATCTGACGAACGCCGGCGCGGAACTGGCCTCGGCGGTCCGCTCGCTGATCCGCGGGAGTGAGCAGCTGTGGGCCGGTCCCGGCTCGAGGCCCGCGGATCCGTCCGCCACGACGGACGTCGTCGAGGTGCTTGAGGACGAGGCGCCCGAGGACGACGGCAAGGACGAAGGCGAAGCTTAGGATGCGGATGCGAGCGATGAGGCGTGTGAGGGGAACATGGCACTGACGATCGGCGTCGACATCGGCGGCACGAAGATCGCCGCCGGCGTGGTGGACGAGCGGGGCACGATCCTGGAGCGGGTCAAGCTCGCCACCCCGAAGGACTCCGCGCAGGTCGCCGCGACCATCGCCGAGGCGGTCAACACGCTCAGGGAGCACCACGAGATCGAGGCGGTCGGCCTCGGCGCGGCCGGCTTCGTCAGCGCGGACCGCGCGACGGTGCTGTTCGCCGCGAACATGTCCTGGCGCAGCGAGCCGCTGCGCGAGCGCATCGAGGGCCTGGTCGAACTGCCGGTCGTGGTCGAGAACGACGCGAACGTGGCGGCCTGGGGCGAGGCCAGGTTCGGCGCGGGCAACGCCCAGGACAACGTGGTGCTGCTGACCATCGGGACCGGCGTCGGCGGCGGCGTGATCATCGGCGGCCGGCTGCTGCGCGGCCACTTCGGCATCGGCGCCGAACTCGGCCACTACCGGGCGGTGCCGGACGGCCTGCCCTGCGGCTGCGGCCAATTCGGATGCCTGGAGCAGTACGCCTCGGGCAGCGCGCTCACCCGCTTCGTCAAGGCCGGTGCGGCGCGCGAGCCGGAGCGCGCCAAGGCGCTGCTCAGCCTGGGCGACGGCACCCCGGAGGGGATCGTCGGCTCGCACATCAGCGCCGCGGCCCGCGAGGGCGACCCGATCGCGCTGGAGGGCTTCACCGAGGTCGCTCAGTGGATCGGCCAGGCGATGGCGGACATGACCGCGATCCTCGACCCGGGCGTGTTCATCCTCGGCGGCGGCGTGTCCGAGGCGGGCGAGATCCTCGCCGCGCCCGCGCGCAAGTACTACCTCGAGAAGGTCCCGGCCTCCGGCCAGCGCCCGGTCGCCGAGGTCGTCATCGCGACCCTCGGCCCGGACGCCGGAATCATCGGCGCGGCCGACCTCGCCAGGGATCGTTGACCGGAAGCTAGATCTTCACGCGACGAGCGAAGAACGGCGGGCCGCTGCGGCCCGCCTGTTCGATCTCAGGCCCCACCTCCGAAAGCCGACCGTACAACCGTCTCGGAAGCCGACCCCCGCCCGCCGCGACCAGTCGCGCCAGCGGGCCTGCGAAAGCTTAATTACAGTACAGCGCCGAAATTATCGTCGTCATCGTCGTCCCGGTGCGGCTTGAGCCGGCTGACCAGGTAGCCGAAGCCGCAGAGCCCGGCGAACGCGCAGCCCACCGCGATCCAGGTGGGCGTCTGCCAGTTCAGGATCGTCGCCGCCATCAGATAGCCGGGCCCGCCGAGGGCGCCGAGCCAGGCGGCCCGGGCCGGCCAGTCGAGTTCGGGCAGCGGCTCCGGCGTCGGCGGCTCGAAGGTCTCCGGCGTCGGCTCGGGCGCCGGCATGTCCCGCGGCCCGATCGCGCCCGACGTCCAGGTCAGCTGCGAGTCCACCGCGCGCGGCGGCGCCGGGCGGGCGGCCGGGCGCACCACCCGGGCCCCGGGCTCCGGGGTTCCGGCGGGCGGCGGGGGCGGGGTGACGTTCTCGGACTCGGGCCACGGCGCCTCGCCCTCCGGCGCCTGCGAGGCGTGGAAGGAGGCGACCAGGTCGTTCCAGACGGCCTCGGCCTCGGCGTCGGTGGGGCCGTCGGGCTCGCCGGGCCGGTCGGTGCCACTGCTCACGACGCCGCCTCCGCCCCGCGCGCGGCCACCCGTTCGACGAAGTCCGCCGAACTCGAGAAGATCAGCTCGGCGTCGTGGTCCAGCGTGGCCACGTGGAAGCTCTCGCGCAGCACGACCTCCCGCTTGTCCGTGGAGCTCACCCGCTCGAGCACGAGGGCGGTGTTGCGCGGGTGCACGATGTGGTCCTCGGCCGAGCGCAGCACCAGCAGGGGCGCGGTGACCTTGGGCAGGTCGGCGGCGACGACGGTCCAGAAGCGGCTGAGCGAGTGCGCCGCCTTGAGCGGGGTGCGGTCCGTGCCGAGCTCCTTCACGCCGGGCTTCTTGATGTCCGAGGCGATCGCCGGGATCGAGGCCACCACCCTGCTGACCAGCGGCAGCAGCGCCTCGGCCGGTTTGTTCCGAGTGACCGAGGGATTGACCAGCACCAGGCCGGCCACCTCGGACGCGTGCTGCTCGGCGAGCCGCAGCGCGAGCCCGCCGCCCATCGAAAGACCCATCAGGAACACCCGGTCGCACCTGGAAGCCAGATCTGTGAACGCCTGGTCCAAGGTCGCGTACCAGTCCTCCCAGCGGGTCTTCTGCAGTTCGCGCCACGGCCGGCCGTGGCCCGGCAGCAGCGGAAGCTCGATCGCGAGCCCGGGGTCGCGCGCCGCCAGGTACTCGCCCCAGGGGCGCATCGACTGCGGGGAACCGGTGAAGCCGTGGCACAGCAGCACACCCGCGGCGGCCTCGGACGGCCCGGCGCTCCACGGCTCGGCGCCGGGCAGCAGCTCTGCGCCCGCGGGCCCCTCGACGGTGTCAGTCTCGACGTCGTTCATCGGCCCGCTCCTTAGAGGGTCACGCGCTACTGCTCGCATCGTCCCACGCGATCCCTTGTCTCGTACAGTAATACGGCCGGAAAGCGGCCCCGGTTCGACCCTCCGGTAAACAACGCGACGGACCCACGAACCCCGCGCGCTTCGGTATCTTCCAGGGTAGTCGCCCCAAGGATCGGAGGACCGGTGTTATACGGCTTGCTCAAGCACGGCCTGCTCGGCCCGGCGTTGCACGTCGTGTTCCGGCCGCAGGCGGAGGGGGCCCGGCACATCCCGGAGTCCGGACCCGTGCTCCTGGTGGCCAACCACCAGTCCTTCTCCGACTCGATCTTCATGCCGCTGCTCACGCCCCGGCCGGTGAAGTTCCTGGCGAAGGCCGAGTATTTCACCGGCGGCGGGTTCAAGGGCCGGCTCTCGGCCGGCTTCTTCAAGGGCGTCGGCTCGGTGCCGATCGACCGCGCGGGGGCGAAGGCGGCCGACGCCGCGCTCAAGACCGCGCTGCGGCTGCTCGAGCAGGGCCAGATAGTCGGGCTCTACCCGGAGGGCACCCGCTCCCCGGACGGCCGGCTCTACAAGGGCCGGACCGGGGCCGCTCGGATCGCGCTGACCGCCGGCTGCCCCGTGCTGCCCTGCGCGATCTCCGGCACCGACAAGGTGCAGCCCACCGGCAAGATGGTGCCGAAGGTGCACCCCGTCACCGTGACCTTCGGCCCGCCGCTGGACTTCTCCCGCTACGCCGGCGCCCTCTGGGACGCGGTGCGCGACACCGATCACGAGCACACCGTGCTGCGCGCCGTCACCGACGAGATCATGCACACGCTCATCTCCATGACCGGCCGCGAGTACGTCGACCGCTACGCCTCGGACGTCAAGAAGGACAAGAACGTCGAGTCGCCCGCCGAAGCCCGGGAGGCTTAGGCGGCGGCCGCGGGCACGGTCGGCGCGTTGGAGCCGTCCAGCAGGATCTGATGCCCCGTCACGTTCACCTTCGTCTGCAGGTAGCGCAGGTTGGTGGGCGTGACGAACACGCCGGTGGGCACCTTGCGCTGGATCTCGATGCCGTGCGCCGCCAGCTGCTTGGCCTTGTCCGGGTTGTTCGACAGCAGCTCGATCCGGCGCGCGCCGAGCGTGGCCAGCATCTGCGCGGCGGCGGTGTAGTCGCGGCCGTCCGAGGGCAGCCCGAGCGCCTCGTTCGCCTCATACGTGTTCAGGCCCTGGTCCTGCAGCGCGTAGGCGTCCAGCTTGTTGTACAGGCCGATGCCGCGGCCCTCCTGGCGCAGGTAGAGCAGGTACCCGCCGGCCAGGGAAATCTGCTCGGCCGCGTCGCGCAGCTGCGGGCCGCAGTCGCAGCGCGCGGAGCCGAAGACGTCCCCGGTCAGGCACTCGGAGTGCACCCGGACCAGGGGCGTGCGGGTATGGCGGTAATCGCCGAGACCCAGGGCGAGGTGTTCCTGCCCGTCGGCCAGTCCGTCGAAGGTGAACACCTGGGCCTCGACGTGGAACCCGTCGGAGAACCGAAGCGGGATCCGTACCGAGGTGCGCACCGAGGCCGGCGCGAGAGAGGCGCTGTTCATCGACTAGTCTCCTGTGGCTTGTGGTGGCGGGCTTGGTACTGGGGTTCGCAAGGGTCCAACGGACGAGCCGTCCCCGGAAATTCCCCGGGGCGGAGAATCGGGCGCTGTTCATCCGGGTGTAACCGGTCCGCGATACGGGCGGGGCATCAGTAACTCGCCGGTAACCGGTAAGTTGGGGCCCGAGGTCGGTGACCGTTCGGCGGTCCGTGGGCAACGGCGCCCCACCTCGACCCCACAGTCAGCGGCTTCCAGTGCCTGTGCGGGCCGGTGCGGCGGCTCACAGCACATCCCGGCAGGGATCCTTTTTTTAAGCGAAGGGTAACGACATGCGCGTCGGAGTGCTCACCGGCGGGGGCGACTGCCCCGGCCTCAACGCCGTCATCCGTGCGGTGGTCCGCAAGGGCGTCCAGCAGTACGGCTACGAGTTCGTCGGCTTCCGCGACGGCTGGCGCGGTCCGCTCGAGGGCCTGACCAGGACGCTCGACGTCAAGGCGGTCCGCGGGATCCTGCCGCGCGGCGGCACCATCCTCGGCTCCTCCCGCACCAACCCCGTCAAGATCGACGGCGGCGTGGACCGGATCAAGGAGAACCTCACCAACCTCGGCGTGGACGCGCTGATCGCCATCGGCGGCGAGGACACCCTCGGCGTGGCCACCGCGCTGCACGCCCAGGGAGTCCAGGTCGTGGGCGTGCCCAAGACCATCGACAACGACCTCAACGCGACCGACTACACCTTCGGCTTCGACACCGCGGTGACCATCGCGACCGAGGCGATCGACCGGCTGCACACCACGGCCGAGTCGCACCACCGGGTGCTGGTCATCGAGGTCATGGGCCGGCACGCGGGCTGGATCGCGCTGCACTCCGGCATCGCCGGCGGCGCCAACGTCATCCTCATCCCCGAGGAGAGGTACGACATCGAGCAGGTCTGCGAGTGGGTCGAGTCCCGCTTCAAGTCCGAGTACGCGCCGATCGTCGTCGTCTCCGAGGGCGCCACCCCGAAGGAGGGCGACGAGATCCTGCTCAACCAGGAGGTCGACTCCTTCGGCCACGTCCGCCTCGGCGGCGTCGGCGAGCGGCTGGCCGCGGAGATCGAGAAGCGCACCGGCAAGGAGTCGCGCACCACGGTGCTCGGCCACGTGCAGCGCGGCGGCACCCCGACCCCGCGCGACCGCTGGCTCGCCACCCGCTTCGGCCTGCACGCGATCGACGCGGTGAAGGACGGGGACTGGGGCAAGATGGTCGCGCTGCAGGGCACGGACATCGTCCGGGTGCCGCTGCACGCCGCCACCACCGAGCTCAAGACCGTCCCGCTGTCCCTCTACGAGGAGGCCAAGGTCCTGTTCGGCTAAGCCGGGCCGGTTCTTCCGCGGGGCCTGTGCGCGTACTGCTGGTGAACCAGCACGCACACAGGCCCTGCGTCGTTGGTAACGCATGCTAAATCTCCGTAGGCGCCAGCAGTCGAATGAGCTCGCGGCGCAGGATCGCCAGTCCGTCCCTGGTCAGCACGGATTCCGGGTGGAACTGCAGGCCGGTGTAGTGCGGCCCGCGCAGCGCGGCGAGCTCGGGACCGTCGTGCGCGAGCTCCCACTCACCTGCTCTGCGCGGCGCGAGCGCCGCGTACGAGTTGTAGTAGCCCAGCGCCTCGGTACGCCCGAACAAACCGACCGGGATCTGCGCGCCCTGGTTCGGCGTCGGCCGGCGGTGCAGTTCGAGACCGAGCTCGGCGCACAGCAGCTGGTGGCCGAGGCAGATGCCGAGCGTCGGACGCCGCTCGTCCAGAAGCCGCCGCGCGAACGCCCGGACCGTCCGCATCTTCGGGTTCCGCGAGTCGCGCGGGTCGCCGGGACCCGGTCCGAGGACGACGAGATCGTAGCCGTTGGTACGGTTCACATCCACAGTGTCGTAGGGCAGCCGCGTCACGCCCAGCCCCAACGACCGCAGTTGGACAGCCAGCATCGAGGTGAACGCGTCCTCGTTGTCGATGATCAGCACGCTGCGCCCGGTCAGCTCCGGCGCGGCCAGCTCGCCCGGCGCGTGGTACGTCGCCCAGGTGGGGGAGAGCCGATCGTTGCGGGACGCGAGGGCCGCCCGGATCTCCGGATCGTCGGCCCATACCGGACCCGTCGGCGCCTGCGGCCCCGCGACCTCGCCGAACACTCCGAAGGCCGTCAGCACTCCCGCGGCCTTCGCGTGCGTCTCCCGCACCTCGCCGTACGGATCCGAACCGCGCACCAGCGTCGCCCCGACCGGCACGCGCACCGAGCCGTCCGCAGGATCGAGGTACGCGACGCGCAGCATCAGCGGCGCGTCCATGATCTGGTTCCCTGCGGCGTCGCGCCCGATCAGCGCCATGACGGCGCCGTAGTAGCCGCGGCCGGCCGTCTCGTGGCCCCGGTTTTCATGTCGCAGAATGACGCGGAA